>Ga0307421_1001105_pt1 | contig 16702 bp, 14 predicted proteins | sample SalMarWE160270MG_FD_202163 | JGI IMG/M metagenome (GOLD analysis project Ga0307421, IMG submission 202163) | Salt marsh sediment microbial communities from the Plum Island Ecosystem LTER, Massachusetts, United States - WE1602-70 | ecosystem: Environmental > Aquatic > Marine > Intertidal zone >...
CAGTTGAGCCGTCTATCTCATGCCAGACACTTCTTTTTCTCTCTGACGAGTGAGTGATGGGCATCATACCATGCCCGATGTGCACACCGCCGCTAATAAATCCATCGTGAAGACAATCACAGTGGCAATTTTCCGCTTAGATACGTCCATAAGTGAGCTTTCCTGAGAATTCTACTTGTGCTAATATCAACCTACCTAAAGGACTCGTTATGGTAGATACCCGTGACCCCCTTCGTTTTCTTCAAGCAGAGGTCTCCCGGCTGAACCAGGAGAATCAAGAACTGCGAGAAGAGCTCACAATCCTGCGCTCCTCCGTGCGCGGCTTAAGCGCCATCCAGGATCTAATTCAACGCATGGGCCCTCAAACCAACTTAATCCATGTACTAGATGATCTCTTAGGGTCCGCTCTGGCAGTTCTTGGAACCCATGATGGATCGCTGCTTCTGCGGGACGAAGAAACCGAAGAACTAGTATTCGTTGTCGTCCGAGGCGAAGCGCGCAATAACCTTCAAGGCTACAAGCTGCCTCCCGGGAAAGGCATCGCCGGATGGGTGGCGGATAATCGCGAACCTGCTTTTGTCCTCGACGTACGCAAAGACCCTCGTTTCTTCGCCCAGGTTGATGAGACGATGGGTTTTCACACACAAACACTTGTTTGCGTGCCACTCCTTGATGGCAAGCGCGTTCTCGGTGTGATCGAAGCGATCAACAAACTCGGTGACCGAGATTTTTCAACCGAAGACCACCATTTACTGATGGTCGTCGCCCAACTTGCTTCTATGGCGATCCAACGCGCAGAAACCTTATCCGAGGAGAAAAGCTAAGATCGCAGGTGAGCGCCGAGTTCTTTCTCTAAAGCCTTAACGATCTTCTTCCGCAGCCCTGCCACTTCTTCATCTGTCAACGTTCGATCCAAAGCCTGATACGTTAGGGCATAGGCCAGACTCTTCTTATCCGCCTCGATTTGTTCGCCCCGGTAGAGATCGAAGAGGCGGATGTCCTCTAGCAGATCCCCTCCCGATTTCCGAATAACGTCAAGGACTTGTTCGGCTGGAACTGCCTCATCTACGACGATCGCCAGATCTTCCAATACAGGCGGGAAGGTCTTTACCAATTCCACGTTTATCGATTCAGGGATGGCGCGGATGATCGTTTCCACATCCAATTCGGCAGCTAGAAGCGGGAATGACTGGAAGTTGTAGCGCTCTTTCACAAGGGGGTGAAGCTCTCCCATAATGCCAACTTGCACCCCCTCGACCAATATCCGCGCACATTTTCCGGGATGAAATGACGGGTGTTCTCCCGGTGAAAATTCCACCGCTTCAATCTTAAGCCCTTCGAACATCGCCTCGATAGTGCCCTTTAGATTGAAAAAGTCGAATATCTTTGATACGGGTTCCCGCCAGGAAGAAAGCGATTGCGGTCCGGTTAATGCCATGGCGAGTTTGAGCGGCTCATTCGGGAGTTCGCCCTCTTCGGCAGATAAATAAACCGGTCCAATTTCGAACACGGCGATGCGCTCCTGGAAACGAGCGTTGCTTTCCACGATTTCCAGCACACTTGCCAATAAACTGTGGCGCATGGCCATGCGGTCGGCACTGATTGGGTTCTCTAATTGGACATACGCTCTATCGTCGGGTTTTGTCCCAGTGGGTAAGATTCTAGTTTCATAGTCAGGGGTTGTCAGACGGTAGGTCACAATTTCCTGTAAATCAAGATCGGCAAGCAGGTCTCGGATTTGCTCCTCTCGCTCCAAAGCCTTATTGCTGTACTGGGGCGGGATCTCATCAGAGATCATCGTCTCCGGAAGGTGATCGTATCCATAGATCCTCGCCACCTCTTCCATCAAGTCTGCTACCCCTACGATGCCCTCACCGATATCCATGCGATGATCTGGCGTTGTCACCTGCAGCTTTTCCCCCTTGCTTTCGATCTCAAAACCTAGCCGCTCGAGGATTTTCTCGATAGCATCTATCTCAAGCCGGATACCAAGCGAGCGCTCCACGTCAGATGAGGAAATCTCCACAATCGACGGCTCTGGCAGCAATGGATATTCGTCAACAAGCCCCTGGGCGATCTCGCCGCCGGAAAATTGTTGAATCCAGGACAGGCCGCGCATGACCCCTCGTTCTGCCATCGCGGGGTGAATTCCGCGCTCGAACCGGTACGAAGCCTCAGATTGCAGATTCTGCGACCCTGCCGTTCGGCGGATGTTGATGTAATTCCAGGTAGCCCCCTCGAGCAAAACCCGGGTGGTCTTCTCGCCCACCTCCGACTCGGCGCCTCCCATCACGCCGGCTATCGAAAGCGCCCCGGCGGTATCGGCAACTAAGACGGTGAAATCGTCCAGCGACCGCTCGACGCCGTCGAGTGTGGTTATTCGCTCCTTCGATTCTGGAAGCCGGGTGATGATCTCCGGAGATTTACCTCCGGCGCGCTCGACGAGGACATCGAAATCAAACGCGTGCAGAGGCTCACCAATTTCAAGCATGGCGTAGTTCGTAGCATCGACGATATTGTTGATCGGCCGCATCCCTGCCAACTGCAGGCGGAGCTGGACCCAATACGGGCTGGGTCCAACCTCTGCCCCCTCGACAAGCCCCAGGACGAAGCGCGGGTTCAGTTCGGGGTTGCGGATATCGATGCTCACTCGCCCATCGATCGCCGGACCCTTCCCGTCGACTTCGTAGGATGGCTCTTTCAGCGCCGCCCCCGTTAGCGCAGCCACTTCCCGGGCCACCCCTAGGATGTTGGCATTGCGGGCTATATTGGGCGTGAGCGTGATATCCAGGACCGCATCGCCCATGTACTCCACGAGTGGCTTCCCGACCGGCGCATCCTCGTCGAGGACGATAATGCCCTCATGTTCCTCGGAGATGCCGAGTTCTTTCTCCGAACATGCCATCGAATACGACTCGACCCCGCGGATCTTCGCCCGCTTGAGCGTGAAGGTTTCCCAACCGGCGATATGACCATCGAAAAGCGTGGCTCCTTCGCGTGCGTAGGCTACCTTCAAAGGGTTCTTCAGTGTTCCTTTCCCTTTGTATGGGAAAAGATTGGGCGCGCCGGTGAGCACAATGTGCTCCTGTTCACCATCATCCAACCGGCACAGGACCAGGCGATCGGCGTCTGGATGAGGCATGACTTCTAACACCGCACCGACGACGAATTTCTCAGGATCCCATGCCAAGCCGGTAACATTCGTCCCGATGCTCCGCTTGCGACCGGTATGGCCCTCTATTTTTTCCTCTGGAAGTGGAAGTCCGACAAAACGAATTTCCTCCACCTCCAACCCTGCCAGAGTCAGCCTGTGGGCTAACTCGGGAATTGAAAGTTCAATATCGACAAACTCACGCAGCCAGGTTATGGGAACCTTCATGAAACCTCCCTCATCATCCAATTTATAGCCCGTTTGGGGCTCAGAATTGCTTTAAGAATCTCAGATCATTCGCCCAGAAATTGCGGATGTCGTCTATACGGTGAATATTCATGGCGATCCGTTCCGTTCCCATGCCGAAAGCAAAGCCGGAGACCATCTCGGGGTCGTAGCCCCCGTTCGCCAGCACGGTAGGGTGGACCATGCCGCAGCCCAGAATTTCCAACCACCCGGTCTTCTTGCACACCCCACATCCCTCACCGTCGCAAACGAAACACTCGATATCCATCTCGGCTGAGGGCTCTGTGAAGGGGAAGTGGGCCGCCCGAAAGCGCGTGCGCACCTCATCTCCATAAAGCCGGCGAGCAAATGCGACGAGCGTTCCTTTCAGGTCGGTGAAGGTGATGTTCTTTCCAATCGCCAACCCTTCGACTTGATTGAATTGGATCTCCGACCGGGCCGAGATCTGTTCGTAGCGGTAGCACATCCCCGGCAGGATTACGCGGATAGGCTCCGGAGCACGCTCACGCATCACGAGTATCTGCCCTGGAGAAGTGTGCGTTCGTAAGAGCACGCCCTCGCCTTTGGTGTAGAAGGTGTCCCAGAGATCTCGTGCAGGGTGAAAAGGGGGAATGTTCAAGAGACTGAAGTTATACTCATCCGTCTCTACCTCACGTGAACGGTAGATTTGGAAGCCCATCTCGGCGAAGATCGCATAGACACGGCGAAGCATCTGGTTGGCAGGGTGAATCCTGCCACGCGACACGCTGCGGCCGGGTAAGGTAACATCCAGTCGTTCTTCCCTCAAACTTTTTTCCACCGCAGCCTGCTGCATGGACGTTTCGCGCCCTTCATAGGCGGCTTCTAACGCCTTCTTGACCTCGTTCGCTCGCCGCCCAACAGCAGGACGTTCCTCTTTCGACAGCTCCCGCAGACCTTCTGTGATCTTTCCCAGCTCGGCGCCACGTCCCAGGTAGCTCACCTTCCAGGCTTGAAGCGTGTGTTCATTCAACGCACCCTCCAGGTCCTTTAGCGCTTTTTGTTCAAGTTCATCCAGACGTTTCAGCATGGAGACTCCTTTCCATTCACACGCGCCATTTCAGCCGGCGCCTTAAACAAAACACCCCCGCCCGATCAAGGGACGGGAGAGCAATCCCGCGGTACCACCCTTGTTGACCCTGAAGGGCCCTCTCAATCCCGACGGCCACCGCTGCAAATCCCAACATACGGCGATCAGGTCCCCGTCATTAACGGTGGGGTTCCGGCCCGAACTACTGGCCTCTTGCGAGGCGTTCCCCCGGGCGGCTCATGAGGGAACTTCAACGGGACTCTCTCGGGACAGGGTTCCAGCCACGCCCCAGCCTCTCTGGCGAGTTCGGCCCGCTTACTTTCCTCAGTCTTAGCCTTTATCTATAACGACTCCAATTATGCCCATTTCAAGGCCAGTGTCAACCATTATCCATTATCCACACTACGCCTGTGGCCTGTGGCTGGATGAGCAATCTCAATGAAAACGAACTATCGAACCTCACCGATGGAGTTTGTTCTTTCCATCGCCAATAGGTCGGGTTCGCCGAGAAAATACAAGAATATAGCAGAGTAGCGCGTTTCTGGGGGATGAATACAATTCATCAAAACTCTTGACCACTGTCACAAAATGAGAAGTATCGACCGACCCGGTTCGATTGGATGTGCTCTTTCTGATCGACGCCACCGGCAGCATGAGCGATGAAATCCAGCAACTCAAAGACAATACGATCAGCGTATCTGAACGTATTCACACCCTACCTTCCGAGCCAAATATGCGCTTCTGGATGACGATCTACCGCGATCGCGGTGATCTCTTCATCAGCCGCACGTTTGATTTCACGTCGGATATCCAGGCATTCACGGATGAGCTCGCGCAGGTCGTCGCTGAAGGCGGCGGTGACTACCCCGAGAGTCTGAACGAGGGCTTGCACAGCGCAGTTCACCTACCGGAATGGCGCGTCGAAGAGACGGTCAGCCTGATCTTCTTGATTGCCGATGCCCCACCGCATCTCGATTACAGTCAAGACTACGACTACGCTCAAGAGATCTTCAACGCCACCGAAGACGGCATAAAAATCATCCCGCTCGCTTCTAGCGGGCTCGACGACCAGGGGGAGTACATCTTCCGCCAGCTAGCGCAGATGACCGCGGGGAAGTTCCTCTTTCTCACTTACGGGGCAGGCGGAGGTCCCGGTGATGATACAATCCACCATGTCGATGACTACAGCGTCCTTTCGCTCGACGACTTGGTGGTCAAGGTCGTCGAGGATGAACTCGAACCGCTGAGTTACAGTCAGTAACCATAGTCAACCCGATGAAATTCCACTGAAGCGAAAGCTGGGGCGGACCCGCATCCTGCCCCAGTTTCCCTCTTTAACAAGCGCTGACATGCGCAGGTTTGCTCCTATACGAACGCATGAGCCGAACAGTCGTATAATCTCTTACCCTTGGTCTTTCTATCCTTGTTCGTGAAAGCGCTTCAATGAACCTGTTTGCACGGCGGCGAAACTCGAAACTGTACTGGACCACTCTGATTGTGACGCTGCTCACCTTGTCGGGTTGCCAGTTAACCTCGCCCCCGGTCACAACACCGGAAACGCTCGCTGCAGAGCAAACCCCTTCTGGGGTTCAGACACCGACGAATACTCCATCCCAACCTGAGCCTTCTCCAACGCCTGTGCCCCCACAATCGCTGCTCCTCGGCGTACCGCCTCGATGGGCACAAGCCGCTGCGCAGGCCGTCGAGAATTTAACCGGTGCAGGATCGAACTGGGAATGGGTCATCGACCCATCAATCGAGGCGAACGAAACCCTCTCCCATGGCAATTTCGACATAGCGCTGCTACGAGATGCGGCTGGTATCCCTGTTGGGAGCCGGCCGCTTTCACTGGCGGTCCCGCTCTCAAGCTCATTGGTGCAGATCTCGCTGCCTGATGCGGAACAGATTCTAACAGAAGGCAGCCCCTATGTTGCCGTGCTGGATTGGTCGGATATGACCCCAAATATGCGATCGCTCCTCGTAGATGGCCTTCATCCTTCCGATGCGAAGTATCGGCTGCGCGAAGAATGGTCTCTGCACAGCTCGCCAGGCTTCGAGAGCGCCGCCGAAGAACTGGCCCCATTCTTGATACAAGAGCTGGCATCTGACGCGGTCATTCACCTTGCGGCAGCAGGTGATGTGATGCTGGATCGAGCTCTCGGTGAGGCAGTGCTTGCCGGCGATGTGAGCTACCCCTTTGCGCAGGTCAAAGACACGCTCTCCACCGCCGATATAACCATCGGGAACCTCGAATCGGCGCTCGGAGACCTGGGCGCTCCCGAAAATAAGGGGTATACCTTCCAAGCTCCAAAAGAGACGGTCGAGAGCTTATCGCTGGCCGGATTCGATGTACTCTCTCTAGCGAACAATCATGCCATGGACTTCGGCACTGAGGCGTTGATGCAGGCGATCCAACTGCTAGAAGAGCGGGGGATTAATACGGTCGGCGCGGGACCAGATGATGCCGCCGCTCACCGCCCGGTCGCCCTCGAGATGAAGGGTATCAAGCTCGCCTTCCTGGCTTATGTGGACGTGCCCGTCGAATTTCGGGGCTTTGATGCCCGGGTCTGGATCGCTGGCGAGAATCACGCCGGGGTCGCCTGGGCCAAGCCAGAACGCATCCGCTCCGATGTCAGCGATGCCCTCACACAAGCCGACCTCGTAGTTGTGATCTTGCACAGCGGGTATGAGAACATCATTCAGCCGAGTCCGCCCCAGTTGGCCGCGGCTCGTGCCGCGATTGAAGCTGGTGCGAAGCTCGTGATCGGGCATCATGCACATGTCCTGCAGCCTATTGAACTCTTCCGTGACGGTGTGATCGCCTACGGGTTGGGTAACTTCGCCTTCGAAGATGCCGGTCCCCCAGAGACGGGATTATTGAATATTTGGATCGACGCTCGTGGGGTCCGTGAACTGGAACTCGTACCGCTTCTCCTCGACACCGACGGTCGGCCATTCCCCGCCAGCGAAGAAATATCCAGCGCCATTCTTGAATCTTTTTACAGCATGACGATGGTTTTTGAAGGCCCGGATTGAGCCTCACGACTGGTTAAAATAACTTGCCTCTTGACAGGAGAAGGTAAAAAGTAGTACAATTGTTCTAGTCGCCGATGGGCGCATTTTATGCTCTCACGGCCACCCGGGCCGTAACTAAAGACACTCCCCATCGGAATGGAGTTCCCAATGTTCCATAAACTGATTCTTGTTGGTAACCTCGGCCGCGATCCCGAGATGCGCTACACGCCTAGCGGGCAAGCGGTCACCAACCTGTCGGTTGCATCCAACCGGCAGTACACCAGGTCAGACGGCGAATCTGTCAAAGAGACGATCTGGTTCCGCGTTTCGGTCTGGGGTAAGTCAGCGGAGGCTTGCAACGAGTATCTGCGCAAAGGCCGCCCGGTTCTTGTCGAAGGCCGGTTGAACCCGGACGAATCCGGCAATCCACGGATGTGGACAGGCAATGACGGGCAAAGCCGCGCCTCTTTTGAGGTGACAGCAGAAACCGTAAAATTCTTGGGCGGGCGAGACGATGCGCCGTTCGACACCGATCAAGGACAGCCAGCCGCGGCACCCGAATCGGAAGACGATATCCCCTTTTAGGGAGAAGAACCAACTCCTGCTCCACCGAGGCAATATCGGTGGAGCAGGTCTGTTATCCCACGGAGACGATCCATGACAAAAAAATCGCAGAAACCGCACGTCGGCGGGCGCATGCCCGTTCACCTTCCCGCCGATTTAACGCCCACTTACGCCAACTTTGCCCTGATCACAAATTCACGCTCTGAGATTGTGATCGACTTAGCACAGGTCATGCCGCAAATTCCACAGGCTCGTGTGCAGGCCCGCGTGGTGATGACTGCTTATAACGCCAAGCTCCTTCTTCGTGCACTCAGCGACCATATGGGACGTTTTGAATCCCAGTTTGGCGAAATTGAACTACCCAAGGGTAATACACTAGCCGACCAGCTTTTTAAACCACATTCAGATGAAACGGAAGACGAGGGTACTGATGAAAAATCTTGATCAAATCGGCGACCGAATCCGGCAGCACCTGGAAGAAAAAAATACCGCGCGCGACCAAGCCCTCCAACGCTCGCGCTCGCTCATCCGTTTCTGCTCAAAAGCCATCCGCGCCGTTCATCGCGATGAATTTGAACTCGCCAAGGATCTCCTCAAAGAAGCATCGGAGCTTGTCGATCTATTGAGCACCGAACTGACGCCCTTTCCCGATCTCTACAAAGCGGGATACACACAATCAGCGCTCAAGGAGTTTGCCGAGGCGAGCATCGTGTACCGGCTCGTCGCCGGCGAACCGCTCCCCGAGCCCGAAGATCTGCAAGTAGGTTTCGTTCCCTATCTGGGAGGCCTTGGCGAAGCGGCGGGGGAACTTCGCCGTCGAACCCTCGACGTCCTGCGCCGCGATGACCTGGCGGAGGCGGAGCGCCTCCTGGAGATGATGGATGATATCTACGGCCTGCTTGTCACGATCGACTTCCCTGACGCCCTGACCCACAATCTGAGGCGGATTACCGACATGGTGCGGGGCGTGACCGAACGGACCCGGGGCGACCTGACGACAACATTCCAGCAGGGTGAGTTGAAGCGCGCCCTGCTGTCAGTCGAGAAGCGACTTAAGGAAGTCTGAACCTTGCGCGCGCACACAATCCGGGCATCCGAAATCGCTGCTTTCGTGTTCTGCCAACGGGCATGGTGGTACTCGCGCCTTGACATTCCGCCCGAGAACGCAGAATCCCTCGCACAGGGAACACAATGGCACCAGCATCATGGGCTGCAGGTCGTTCTCTGGCGATGGGCCCGAACTCTTGGATTCCTGACCATCCTCACCGCTATAACTCTGGCCGCCATCGCTTTCGTTTCGACCCTCTCTGGATGACCTATGCCGGCACTCATCCTGTTATTGTTTGTGTTGGGAGCGCTGCTGATACTGACCAGCCGCCATCGCTTAAAAGAACTGGGAATCCCCGCCGGACGCCTGATTTCTCTCGACACTTCACGATTAATTCCTGTGTCCGAACCTCTGTACGACCCCGATTCAGGCCTAACCGGGCGACCCGATTACCTCATTCAGCGAGGTCGAAGTCGCATCCCGGTCGAGGTGAAATCCGGTCGAGCACCCCAGAGACCTCATCGCTCACACATACTCCAACTAGCCGCCTACTGCCTCCTGGTTGAAACTACCACGGGAATACGTCCTGCATATGGCATGCTCAAATATGCCGATAGCACTTACAAGATTCAGTACACCCGCACTTTGCAGCAAGAACTTTTACAAACCTTGGGGACCTTACGAAAAGCGCAGTATTCATCGCCGGACCGATCGCACAGTTCCCCGAGTAAGTGCCGAGCCTGCGGCTACCTTTCATCCTGTGACCAATCCCTTGCCTGAGTGTGCAGAGGATAAGACGTGCGCTTATAATAAACACGATGTTAAACCCTGATTCCCCCCCGAAGCGGATCGTCATCGCCATCCATCCTAAAACGGTCGGCGCTCAACAAACCGCGAACGATATCTCCGAATTCCTTTCCGGTCAGGGCCTGGATGCATATTCAGGCTTGCTTTTTGATGAAACGCTGCGCAGCCGAGTTAACGCCGGCGGCTTCGACCTGATGATCGCTCTTGGTGGAGACGGCACTATGCTGCGCGCTGTCCACCTATGCGCCCCAAACAATATACCTATCTTGGGCATCAACCTTGGCGGACTGGGATTCCTCATTGAAATCGCCCGAAATGAGTGGGAGGTCGCCCTGGAAAAAGTCCTGCGCGGCGACTATTGGCTCGAAACCCGGATGATGCTTCACACCGAACACCTCCGGGGCGATAAGCTTCTTGGCTCGTGGGATGTGCTGAACGAGTGTGTTGTCGGGCGCGGTGAGATGGTACGCCCAGTGTTCCTCACAGCCGAGATTGATGGCCATCCCCTGACGACTTATGTCGCCGACGGCTTGATCGTGTCCACCCCAACCGGCTCGACGGCATACGCGCTCGCCGCCGGGGGTCCGGTCCTCCCGCCAATTTTGCGCAACATCCTGCTCGTTCCCATCGCCCCGCACCTTTCGATTGACCGCGCGGTCGTGCTCCATGAAGGCTCTGAAGTGTCGATTGAGATAAAAACAGACCATCTTGCTTCCCTGAGCATGGATGGTCACGAACCGATTCGACTGCAGGACCGGGATATCATTAGAGCCTACGCCAGCGAATATGTTGCCCTCTTCGTGCGCTTTCAGGGTCCCGATTATTTCTATCGAAATTTGACCTCACATATGAACCAAAATCCCTCTGCGAGCCAGATAACATGACCGAGCATTCACTCACCTGTGCCAACCACCCCAAAGTGGAAACGACCCTGCGATGCAACCACTGCAATAAACCCATCTGTCCTAAATGCGCCGTGCAAACCCCGGTTGGTTACCGCTGCCGCGAGTGTATTCGCGGACACCAGAAAGTTTTCGAAACATCCACTGCAATTGATCTTCCTGTCGCCGGTGTAATTGCACTAATTTCCGTCGGCCTTGCAACGGCGCTTCTGGACCTTCTAGGATTCTGGGGGCTCTTTGTAGCCCCGATTGTCGGCGGGGGCATTGCCGAACTAATACGCCTAGCAGTGAAAAAGCGCCGCAGCCAGCAGCTAACGAAAACAAGCATCATTGGCGGCATCCTGGGAGTACTTCTCTATTTGGGCTTCCACTCGTTTCCCTTCTTCACCTATCTCGCATTGGGCATCAGCCTTGAGCCGGGCTTCATCGGCACCATGCTCTTAAGCTTCGCCTGGCCTCTAGGCTACGGTTTTTTGATCATCAGCACGATGTACTACCGACTTGGGGCAATAAAACTCTAGTTATCGACATGCTAAACGAACTTCACATCAGAGATTTCGCCATTATCGAAGATTTACGGCTTACCCTGAAGCCTGGCTTTGTCGTCTTCACGGGCGAGACTGGCGCCGGCAAATCCATCATTATTGATGCCGTGGAGATGTTGCTGGGAGGCCGGGCAGATAGCACATTCATCCGCACCGAATCTGACATAGCCTTTATCGAAGGGTTTTTCGATCTCGAGCCATCCACCCAGGAGCCGGTCAATCGCATCCTAGACCAAGAGGGTTTACTCGATGACCCAGGACAGATTCTCCTTGGGCGAGAAATCCGGCGCGAGGGACGAAATATCTGCCGGGTGAATGGGCGCGTGGTCACACTAGGCTTGCTCTCAGAAATCGGAGAGTTGCTGGTAGATGTCCATGGTCAATCCGAGCACCTCAGCCTGCTGCGGGTGCGCGAGCACATCCTTCTCTTGGATCGATATGCTTCCAGCAACGACATTCTCCATTCGTACAAAGAGCAGTATCAAGCCCTGGGGGAAGTCCGCCGTCAGCTTGAACAACTGCGTAAGCAGGAACAAGATTCCGCCAGAAAGATTGAATTTCTCACCTTTCAGATCAACGAGATTGAGTCAGCCAATTTACAACTCGGAGAGGACGAGACCTTACTTGAGGAGCGCTCCCGCTTGGCGAACGCCGAACAACTTGCGCATCAAACGGAGGAGGCGATCACCGCGCTTGACGGGCAGATGGATGACCAGGAATCAGCCACCGATCTTCTTGGGCGGGTCGTACATTCCACTTCAAGATTAGCCAAGATTGACCCTGGCATGGCCGATGCACAAGCTCAAGCGCAAACGATCATTGAGCAAGTGTCCGAACTCATTCGGCGGCTTCGTCTTTACCGTGAGGAAATCCTGTTCAACCCGCATCGACTGGACGAAGTCGAAGAGCGCTTGAACATGATCACCACCCTGAAGCGCAAGTATGGGGGAAGTATTGAAGCCGTGCTTTCCCAAGGTGAAACTGCAAGAGAAGACCTGGAGAATATTACCCATGCAGAAGAACGTCTGAAAGAATTGACAGAGGAGGAAGGTGCCCTCCTTCCTCGCCTGGGCAAGCTTGGCGAGCAGCTCACACAGATCCGAGAAGAAGCTGGAAAGCGCCTGGCAAAGGCAATCGAGCTCGAATTGGCGGATTTACATATGAAGGGGGCCCACTTCGGCCTCGCCCAACGCTGGGATGACGATCCTGACGGAGCCCCTATCGGCGAGCGGCATATCGCGCTTGGCCCAACCGGTCTGGATCATATCGAGTTCCTGGTTGCGCCCAATCCGGGCGAAGGGTTAAAACCGTTGGCGAAGGTCGCATCAGGCGGCGAAACGTCACGCCTTATGCTCGGATTAAAGGGCATCCTGGCGCAAGCCGATCGAACGCCAACGTTGATTTTTGATGAGATCGACCAGGGGATCGGCGGCAGAGTCGGCGCAATCATCGGGGAGAAATTGTGGAGATTAACACCTAAACACCAGGTGCTCTGTATCACCCATCTCCCACAATTAGCATCGTTCGGAGATCAGCATGTCAGAGTTGAAAAGCAAGTAAAGGGTGAGCGCACGATCACGCTTACACACTCTTTGAGCGATTCGGAACGGATAACGGAAATGGCGTCTATGCTGGGAGGCGTGACACAGTCGAACCTCGAGAGTGCCACTGAACTGCTCTACACAGCCAGCGCTGATAAGATCGAAGCGCAAACGGGTGGAGTGATGGAAGAGCAATAGCCCCCCATATTTAATAAACGTAAGGGGCTGCCCTTTTGGGACAGCCCCCGAAACTTTCCACTCGAATACCTACCCCTCAGGCGATGACTTCCTCGTCGATTTCGATTGGTGTGCTATCCTCAATTGGACGGAAGATCACACCCTCATCTTCGACATAGTCGACCAACACCTGGCCGCCTTCTTTGAACTCCCCCTGGAGGATCTTGACAGAGAGCGGGCTCTCAACATGCTTCTGGATCGCGCGCATGAGAGGCCGAGCGCCGAAGTCTGGATCCAAACCCTCTTGAGCTAGCCAGTTGCGCGCCGCGTCGCTCAAGCTGACTTTCAAACCATGATCTTCCAGTCGTTCACGGACCTGTTCCATTTGCAGGGAGACGATCTCCACCATATCCTCTAATGTGAGTTTGGAGAAGATGATTACCTCATCGATACGGTTTAGAAACTCGGGTCGGAAGGTGTCTTTTAACGCGCGCTTAATCTTTGCTTCCCCCTCACTATCCGCCCCCTCGCCCGACCGCTGGAACCCCAACGTCCCCGAACGGGTGACGAATTCTGTACCCAGGTTGGAGGTCATAATCAGGACGGTGTTGCGGAAATCGACGATGCGGCCTTGTCCATCGGTGAGCCGGCCATCATCCAGGATCTGCAGCAGCGTGTTCCACACTTCAGGATGCGCCTTTTCGATCTCATCGAACAGGATCACACGGTAGGGACGCCTCCTTATGGCTTCTGTAAGCTGTCCACCTTCTTCGTAGCCAACGTAACCCGGAGGTGCGCCGAACAATCGTGAAACAGAATGTTGTTCACGATATTCGCTCATGTCAATTCGCACCAGGGCATCCTCTTCGTCGAAGAGAAATTCCGCAAGAGCTTTTGCCATCTCGGTCTTGCCTACTCCCGATGAACCCAAGAAGATAAATGAACCTATAGGCCTACGCGGGTCCTTGAGGCCTGCACGCGCACGCCGAATTGCATCTGCTAATGCATTAATAGGTTCATCTTGCCCGATGATGCGTTCGTGCAGACGCTCTTCCATTTGCAGCAGTTTCTCGGCCTCAGTTTCCATCACCTGGTGTACCGGGATACCGGTCCACTGCGCAACGACTTCAGCGATGTCGTCCTCGTCCACAACCTCATCCAGTTGGTGCTCGACTTCCCAGGCGTCACGTTTTTTTCGAAATTCCTTCTCAAGTCGAAGGCGTTGGGCCTTTTTTTCCGCGGCTCTTTCGTAATCGCGCTCCTGGCCCGCCTGTTCCTCTTCAGCCATCATGCGGTCCACCTCGGCTTTAAGCTCTTTCAGCTCGGGCGGCAGGGAGTACAGCGCAACACGCAGCTTGGCAGCCGCTTCGTCCATCAAATCGATTGCTTTATCCGGCAAATGCCGGTCAGTTACATATCGTTGACTCAGCCTTACCGCGGCGACCAAGGCTTCATCCGAGAAACGGACTTTATGATGCGCTTCATAGCGATCGCGCAGCCCCTTTAGCATTTCTATGGTCTCTTCAATGGAGGGCTCTTCAACGTAGAGTGGCGCGAATCGCCGCTCGAGCGCGGCGTCCTTCTCGATGTGCTTGTGATATTCATCCAGTGTCGTCGCTCCAATGCATTGGAGTTCGCCGCGAGATAGGGCCGGCTTCAACATATTGGATGCGTCCATCGCTCCTTGCGCGGCGCCGGCTCCGACCACCGTATGCAGCTCATCGATCATTAAGATGATCTCGCCCTCCGCTCGTTGTATTTCCTCGATCGCGGCTTTAAGGCGCTCTTCAAATTCTCCGCGAAAACGTGAGCCTGCGATCATCGCACCGAGGTCGAGTGAAACCACTCGCTTTCCACTCAGAATCTCCGGAACGTCCCCGTCTATGATCTTCTGTGCCAACCCCTCGACGATGGCTGTTTTACCCACGCCCGCTTCCCCTATCAAAACCGGGTTATTTTTCGTGCGTCTCGAGAGGATCTGGATCAGACGCAGGATCTCCTCATCCCTGCCAATGACAGGATCTAATTTACCCTCCCGGGCGAGCTGAGAAAGATCGCGCGAGTACTTTTCCAATGTTCGGTAGCGTGATTCTGCCTTGCGGTCGGTCACCCGCTGACCGCCGCGGGTTTCTTTGATCGCGTCATAGACGCGGTCTTTCGTGATTCCTTCATCAGACAGTAAGCGAGAAATGGCTGTGTTGCGCTCGGAGAGAATTGCGAGGAATAGATGTTCGGTTGATATGTATTCGTCGTCCAAGCGATTGGCTTCTTCGTTAGCCATATCTACCACGCGTTTCACGCGTGGCGTAATGAAAATCTGACCAGCGCCCCCGCCATAGATATTCGCCTTGGGGCTGGCGCGCAATTGCTGATCGATCAATTCAGAAATGTGATCGATGTCGATGTTCAAACGTTCTAGAATCTGCGAGATAACCCCCTGCGGTTGTTCTATCAGCGCCAGCAGAATGTGTTCTGTGTCAATTTGATTGTGGCCGTAGCGCTGGATGATCTCCGCCGCGCGCTGTGCCGCGTCCTGGGCGCGTTCGGTAAATCGATCAAATCGCATCATATGCCATATCCTCCAGATGCACCTAACAGCCTGTACACTCTACCTAATTATATATATACCGGCGCGAACGTGAGCATTAGAACCATATATGAAATTTCCCTGAGATTCTGCTGCCGCTGTTGCAAGAGCGGTACCTTCTCACACGCCACTCGTAATCCTTTAAACGCGGTCATTGTATTGCGGCTTGGGTCCAGCGCAAGTGGTTGGGGTCCCGCTGCCTACTATTAATGGACCTTGAATTGCCCCCTGACGGTTATTTATAACCCTTCGATCCGGGTTACCTAAGACGCATTGCTCCACCGACAGTATGTCATTTACACTCGCTATGTGTACGTCCTCTTATACGGCAGCGGAGGGAGTGCTTTGGCATAAAGCCTGCACACCAACTTGAGATGGCCGTTCAAGACTTGAACATCATGCGTCGCTTTACCATAAATATTTATGGGCTAAAGGACCGTTCACGATGTACTTAATCCCGATTCTGGCGATATCGACTCTGCTGCAGCTGTTAGCTGCCTATCTCGCGTTGCGTCTGATCCGAATAACGGGCGGACTCAAAGCTTGGGTCGCGATCGCCATCAGCATGGTCCTCATGGCCCTGCGTCAAGTTTTGGTCCTATACCAAATCGCTTCAGGAACCCCAGGATCAACCGTCGTTTCAATCGGCGAGGTTATCGCTCTTGTCGTCTCGCTTGTGCTGATGCTTGCACTCGCCTGGATTGGACCGCTATTCATCGCCGCCACGCGCGCGGATCAAACCTTGCAGGAGCAGGAGGAGCGCTTCCGCCTACTCACCGAAGCCGCATTTGAAGGCATCGCCATCTCCGAGGGTGGATGTTTAATCGAAGTGACCGATCAATTTGCCAGCCTCTTTGGATATAAACGACGCGAACTTATTGGATTGCAGGTTACTGAACTCGTTGCTCCTGAAGCTCGCAAGGTAGCCCTCGAGAAGATTCTCTCGGGGTACGACCACCCCTACGATTCTGTGTGTTTGAAACGGGATGGAACCCGATTCCAGGTCGAAGTTTGCGGAAAGAATTATTCCCACAAGGATCGCAATCTTCGGGTGACGGCAGTTCGTGATAT
>Ga0307421_1001106_pt1 | contig 16661 bp, 17 predicted proteins | sample SalMarWE160270MG_FD_202163 | JGI IMG/M metagenome (GOLD analysis project Ga0307421, IMG submission 202163) | Salt marsh sediment microbial communities from the Plum Island Ecosystem LTER, Massachusetts, United States - WE1602-70 | ecosystem: Environmental > Aquatic > Marine > Intertidal zone >...
AGGTATTGAGCAGCTGAGAGACCCTCAAGCAAACTCCAAACAAGATTCTTTCTCGGCTTTGTTCAACCTTGATTATGTGGCGGCTTCGCGCCACATCAATCCTTAACCGTTATCTAACCCGAATTTCATCGACCCCACAAAATCATACACATCTCCCCCAACGTGGTCATGAAAACAGAACCACAATCCTTTGTCCGGATCGACTGAAAAGGAGGGGTTTTTCTCTTCGTGGAAGGGACAGAGCGCCTTTATGCTTCCGCCCCGGGTGTCCATATCCACGCCGTAGGCTTTCAGAACTTCTAACAGATCTGGTTTTTTATTCATAAAAAACCTCCTACACCTGTATCACACTGGTTTCCCGCATGCCCCGAAGATAGGGACTGGGCGGAGAACCAGGTACAGTAAGGGCCAGGCGGTCCTTGGCTCGGGTCATACCCACAAAGGCCAGGTTTTGCTCCGTTTGCGGATCATCGGAATCCACCGGGATCCTTCCTGCGATCCAGCCAGGAATGATCACTCCCTGGAATTCCGTCCCCTTGCTTTTGTGGATGGTCATCACAGTTACCCCATCCTCGGTATATTTGACACTCTCCACTTCCTGACGATAATAATCGGCAAATTGTGAAAGGGTATCAAATTCTCCCGAGAGGGAAACAACCTGCTCCAGGTCGCTTGCTGCGCTGAACCAGCCCTCTTTCAGTAGTGTATCACGCAGGGGCGTAAGCAGATGTTGTACTACCTCCTGTAGACTGCCATCCTTCCCATACTTACGAAGAACATGTTGATTGTATGCATGACGCTGGAACATCTTGAGCGCTTTCGTTTGTTCAGCAGTGGCAAACTGGGAATCACTGATCAACCAGGCCATCTCTTCCCAGGACACCCGCTCACTGCCAATCAAAGAGCGGGTTATCATCCCCAGGGAAGGGCCAGGAAAGCTCATCACATTGTCGACGGCTTTCAGGTCCGTGGGATAAAGGGCCATCCAGATATGGGCCAGGGCACCGCTCACAACTTCACTGGCAAAGAATGAACCTAATGCAAGTGGCACACCATAGTGAGTTAAACCACGCCTGATCTTGGCGTTATTACTGGACCTGGTCAGGATAGCGATGTTCTCCGGCTTGATCCCTTTTTGACCCCAGTCTTTGATGATCGCAGTCAGAGTATGGATCGTCTGGTTGATGCTGTCGCGGGGTGATTTGTAGATACTGACAGGGATCCCCAGCGAGTCCCGGGTTGAAATCATGCCGGTTGCATCCGGTCCGGCCAGGTGTTTGCTGCTGGCCACGATCTCCGGTGTGGAGCGGTAGTTGTTGCTCAGCGTCCGGACTGACATGTTCTGGGGAAGCAAGTTAGACAGGCTTTCCCAGTTAGCCCCCCGGAAAGTGTAGATCTGCTGAGAGGGAGAACTATACAGCTCCAATACATCCAGGAATGGCTCCATAAGAGGAAACTCCAAGTGTGGGTTACGTAGGATAGGGGCAGGACGTCATACTCCATATTACTATGGAGCGATCTTCCCACCCCCTCCTCCGAACCGGACGTGCGTGTTTCCACGCATCCGGCTCTCCACAAAGTCGGTCCCATATCCAGCGAAACCTAGTCGCTAGGGGACATTAGAGAAAAGTTGTAACGTGAGGCCGTATGGGATTCATAAGTAGTACTATGAAGCCCGGCCATGGCATTTCAAGCAGAGAGTAACAAGGTTACCGTCATCTTCAGCGCCGGGAGTTCCGGCACGAAGGTCGATGTGGTGGACGCTGAGATTCTTCCTCGTTCCGCACACCGTACACCGGTGTTTGTCCCGTTTGAGTATCTTGTTTCGCGTCCGCTTCCATCCAGCTCCGTAAACACCGCTAATTTCGGGTATTTCCGGGATAGACGATTCAGACCTCGGTATGTACCTTGTTTTCTTCTTCAGGATTTCAGCATTACCGGGAAGGTAAGGATTCAAACCTTTGAAGAAAGGCACATATTCGATAGGGATTATCTGAAGCGATCTCAGGAGGATTGCCCTCTCATTGAAGATTTTCCAGATCCCGAATTGTCTACCTTTATACCGCTGATCGGGCGGCCAAGTACTCAGTCGCCTGGGGAGGAACCGCTTGAGGTAGGTACCTCGTTTGGTTGCTCGCCGGCCTTCAAGTCTTAAGGCTTTCCTGTAAGCAGTATGCCAGATGTAGTGATCTAGGTCATTGAAGACCTTCTTGGAACTGACCCATTTGTAGTATTGACCCCAACCTTGTATGAAGGAGTTCAGACTCCGAATCATGTAGGGTTGGTATCCATACTTCTGGATCGCTATGTCCAATCGAGCTTTGAAAGCGCGTCGGAACCTCTTGATTGCCGTTTTCGAAGGTTTGATAAGTGTTGTCTTGTCGTAGCGTCGAATGTTGAACCCGAGAAAGTCGTAACCCCGCTCAATGTGCGTGATCACAGTCTTTTCATGTGATAGTTCTAATCCTAGCTCATCCAAGAACCCAGTTATCCGTTCTTTCAACCATTCGGCATCTTCTTTTATCCTAGTTACTATGACGAAGTCGTCAGCATAACGGACTAGGAAAACGCGTCTAGGTGAGAGTCTCCTTGTGTAGAGATCTCGATGATCGTACATATCAGCCACAAACTGATCCAACTCATTGAGGAAGATGTTCGCTAACAAGGGGGAAACGATCCCTCCTTGCGGCGTTCCTTTCGATGGTTTATGAACGACTCCATCCTCTTCGACATATCCTGCGGAGAGAAAATGTCCGACAAGCTTTATTACTCGCTCGTCTTTGATTTCTTTTCTAAGGACACGTTTCAGATTCCGGTGATCGATCTCATCAAAGCAAGCTTTGATGTCACCTTCTACTACCCAATCGTACTTATAGCGACCATGTAAGTTCCACAGTCGACTTGCAGCGTGATGGGTAGAACGGTAGGGACGGAAGCCGTAGGAGTGCTGGTAGAACTTCCCCTCATAAATAGGTTCTAGTATCAACCTAAGCATTTCCTGAACAACTCTATCCTTTATCGTTGGAATCCCTAGAGGCCGTAACTTACCATTAGCCTTGGGAATGTACGTCCTTCTGACCGGCATCGGTCGGTACTTCTTGCTTCGCAGCTCAGCGGTGACCTCATCAACCAGATCACATCGTCGCTGAATGGACTCGAGGTCCCTTCTGCTGATGCCATCCATGCCTGGCGTTCGGGCTCCTTTGTTCCGAAGAACATTGGTTATTGCCACTCTGACCAAGCGTTTGGATCTGAGAATGTCATAGATCTTATCGAACTTTCCATTCTCTACACTTCTCTTTGCGAGATTTTCTTGGACACGTTTCAGCCACGCATTGTCTGCGTGATATGTCGGAAATTGCATAAGCCGACCACCTCCCAAGATAGATTTCCCTGAGGGCCGTGTCACAATCTTTCTCACTGACTTTGCTGGATTCCTTCGCCCTGTGAACGGTTTTCCCGTTCTCCATGACCCGGTCGCAAGAGCCAGCCTTTTGGGCTAGTCTATTCACCGAGTGACTACTACGAATCCTCCGCCACTAACTAATCACTTCAACGTCAGCTGTCCAACCCGAATTTCTCCGGGTGAATTAGTTAGCTTCCCACGTTCATACTAAGTTGTCTTTACACCTTACACTTAGGGTCTCTCTGTACTCCGGCAGTAAATACATTTCCAAATCTCAGAAGGAAATGATCCGATCGCTTGGAAGCGATTCGATGGCAACAGCAAAGACTAAGATGCTGCCACTACATGCAACCGTCGTATCAACCAAAGATTTCGACGGACGAAGGTCACGAAGCTTGTAGCGAGAGTTCGTATGCCTACCCATATGCAATTATTGAGACTGGCCCGGCCTATTGGGACTTTGGTTGTCCCGCACCGGTACGTTGTCAGATGAGCTTCGCACCTCAGGGCTACTCGGCTCTGACGCGCGTCATCCTAGTCTATGATCGGACTGAGTATCCGATCTACAGGTATTTCAACCTGCAATTCAACTTAGTACGCCTCGTGGCGCACAGTCCTGCCCTTCGTCGATGTAAACCGCCTGGTAGAGGGACTTAATTTGCTCCCTAACGCATGGATTTTGAATCTCCTGAGCTCCCCGTTCCAGAATGCGGGTGAAATCCACCAGGTTCTGCTCATCCAACAAGGCCAGGTAGCGGTCTGCTGCTTCTACCACCTGGGGGCGCAGGGCTTCCCTTGGCACGTTCATTACCCGCATCCTTGATAGAGCATGTTTGACTTCTTCCAGTTCCAGGAATTCACTGTTCACATCCATGATCGCTCTCTTGATTAGTTTGTCCTGTTCCTTGTCAACGATGATATCCGGGGGTTCTTTTCCGCGGATGCTGCAGCCCAGGCGGATCAGCCAGTTGGCAAATCCGTGAAAGGTATGCCCTTCCACAGAACTTCCGGTCCTCTCGGTGATCACGCCGGCTGCCCTGCGTGAAAACGTAATTGCCAGGATCGAATAGGGGTTCGTCCCTGATTTGAGCCTGGCATTGATTTGGTCTGTCAGATCCTGGGTTTTTCCTGCCCCGGGACCTGCCAGGGTTAGTCTGGTCACTCGACACCTCCTTTTAGGGATGTACTTTCTCCGCTCTTTTACTTTTCTCAACGGAAGTTTCTTTCCCTTTTTTTTGTTCCAGATAGGTATTTTCCGGATTGTCAAAATCAAGGAGCACGGTACCGCAGTCGTTGCATTCAATTGCGATATTGTAGATGTGTCCCCCTTTTCCATAGCTGACCACTTCAACATCGTGACCGATGTGCCAGCTCAGTTGCTCGAAGTTACTGCTGCTCATGGTTTTTCTCCTTTTCCACAAGGTGATCTCTCAATGTGGTAGCTATAACGTTTCCTTTTTTGCCGACAACAAGTTGAACTGCTCCAGGAGCTTTTTGCTCAGATTTTTTCAGATCCTGGAGCATTTTGGGGAGCGGTTTGGACATCGCAACCACCCTTTTTTCCCCGACCCGTTCTTCAGGAGGTAATTCTGATATTCTTTGCAGCGCCATACGATGCTCCTCTGGTTCGATACCGAACCGGGATTTTCTAAATCGTTTTGGTTTATATGGAGAATAATCAGCGTTACCAGCCTCGGAACACGTTTTCAAAAGCCATGCGTACACTCCCCCGATCATCCAATCGCATGGCTGATACTACCCGGTCTGAAAACAGCTCACACTGCTGGTTGGTCATAAAAAGTACCAGCGATACCAGGCTGAGCCCAATATCCTTTCGGATCTTTTTCAAGTTGCGCAGGAAGTCATCCGGCGGAGAAGCAAACTCGCCGTCTGTCAGGAAGAGGATGTCTGCTTTTTGCATGGATTCGTCAGTGCGGATGATCTCCAGGGCCGCTTCCAGGGGCAGGTATGGTTCTGTGCCTCCCCAGAAGCCGAATTTGACCAGCTCCAAAAGCTGGGCCGGTGTTGGATCTGGCCCGGGGTCAAAGACCTGGAAATCGCCTGGTCCTGAAAATGGGATGGCCACAAACCGCCGCCCTTCTTCTCTGGCTGCCTTGAGCAAAGACAGGATGATCGCGGCCAGGATGGTTCGGTAGGGCTTGATCGACCCCGATGTGTCATAGACAAAGACGAAGGGTCCTTTCCCCAGTTCATCCTCACCTTCATAGTGTTTAAGAAGCACATCTCCATCGATCGCCCGGGCGAAAAACCCCAAACGGATCTCCTCAACATCGGAAGCCAGATAAAGGTATTCCTCATCTGCCAGGCGTTCGAGGTCCAGGCTGCCCCGCACGTAGTGAGTGAAGTAGTGCTGGCCGGAGCTGACTTCTTCCTTGATGCTTTGGGCCATTTCCTCCACCCATCCCAGGGTATCCAGTAAACCCTGCAGCCCCTCATTTTCCCGGATGTGCTCTGCAAGTTCCACGATCCCATCCAGATTCTCAATAGAACTGGCTTGCCCGGACTCATTCCCCCACCCCAGTCCAAAAGCATCGGCCGCTTTTTTAGCCTGGTTCAGGTCGTTGTGAGCTGCCTGGACTGAGTCCCAGGCTGAGGCCTTCATCTGGGCTGGTGAATTCCCCATGGCATCCAAGGCCTGCTGTTGGGTTTGTGCCAGGCGTTCCCGGAGTGCATCGAGCTGATCCTGGGAGATGGGCAGACCAGCATTGGCTTGCGCCTGGGCATTTTCCATTTCCCTCTGGGCTTCCTGGTGTTTTTGGATGGCAAGCCTGACCTCTTCAGGTAGATTTGCGAGGAATTCTTTTGAGATATGGCTGGTAGCCAGGGCACTGCCCATGGTGTCCCCTCTGGTTTTTTCTTTAAGGGCATGCCACTCGTCAGATTCCGATAGGTGCCGGAAAAGCTCCGTAGAAACCAGGTCGTCTTTCCTGCCCTGGAAATGAGCCATACGGTCATGCAGTCCCACGAAGGTATCCCGCATGATCTCGCCGATCTTCTGGTATTCCCCGCAAAGGTTTTCAGCTGAGTTCTGTATGAACTGTTGATCCGTGACCCTTCCAGCCCACTCCTGTTCAGAGAAAGTGAACGGCTTATCCCAGACAGAAGGAAGCCTCTCACCCCAGGCTAGTGGGGTGAGGTGGTCTCCAAAAAAGTCTTTTATCATTTTTACTCCTTTCTTTTTTCAAAGAATTAGGCGGAAAATTCTGAGGCTTTATCTATCAGGTCCGAATTGAGTTCCTGGATCTTTTTCAGCAGCTGTTCTTTATGAGCCCCACCGTTGCGGAGGCTCTCAAGCTGCTTGCGGTGGGCGTTCAACCCGGTCTGCAGATCCATCACCCGCGATAATACATTGGGCGTTTCGGGAGTCAGTTTGACCAGCTCCTGGTCCACACCTTCAATGGTGGCTTCTGCCTGTACAAGGATGGCCTTTTCGGGATCCGAGCTTGCCCCAACGATCTTCTGTACTGTTTCCATGTCTTCGGGTTTGATCCAGAGAATGCTGGCCCCGGTGTAGAGGTCCTCCATATTGGGATCCGTTCTGCCTGACAGCACGGCTTCTGCTACAATCGCCCTGGCCCATCGCACAAACCGCCGCGGACTGACTTCAAACCCTTTTCGTTTCATCTCGGCGTATATCGCGCTCATGGCTTCCCTGATCTCCTGGGGGAGATACATGGCCTGATGATCGACCCAGCCCTGAATGAGCTGGATATCTTCCGGATCCAGACGAGGGGCGATAGGTTTCCTGCCGCCTGAGACGGTCAGTAAGGCTCCGTAATCTCCAGGGTATTTCACCAACATTCGGAAAAGCAGGCGGTCCCAGCTGGCATTGCGCGGATTGGGATCCACCACGTCATTGGCTGCCGCAATTCCTAGTAGCATCGGGATGTTCTTATTTCCCTTATTGGTGGTCACTAGTTTTTCTTCCATAGCTGTGAGCAGCTGGTTATGGACCACCTGGGAAGCCTTGTCCCACTCATCGAACAGAGTAATGTGGGCAGTGGCAACCCGGGACCAGGCCCGATCCCATTGGTCTTGTTTCATGGCAGAAAGGGATGGGGGGCCAAACAGGTCGTTCTTGCCAGTATCCGGTCCCAGGTTGAGGGAAAAGAATTCCCCCGAGATCCCCGCGGCCATCATTCTGGCCATAGTCGATTTGGCTGCACCGGGTAGTGACCATAAAAAGACATTGCCGCCGGAGACAAGCCCCATCGCCAATACATGGACCGCCCGCTCCAGTCCCACCAGCTGGTCAGATATCTCGTCGCGGAGACCCGCTACTTCTTTACCAATATCGGCGGGCATAATCTCCACAGCGCCATTCGGGGGGGATTGGAGCAAGTAGGCATGGCCCTGGGCCAGCCGCATCAGGTGGTTCCTCTTATCGGTTACGATCACGCCATTTTGGGTTTTGATGTATTTCATTTTTTTCCTTCCTTTGAGATAAAAAGACCCTCCGCCACAATGGTCAGAGGGTTGGTAAACACAGATATTTAATTGTAGGGTTTACATGGAGAAACTATGCAAATCCCAATTCTTTGATCGAATCTTCTGCTTATTGTTTGGAGGTCAGGTTCTTTCCCGAAAGCTCTTTTTTCAGTTCAAAGAAGTCCCGAACTTTGACCGTGACCGGGATCGGTACGCCCCACCCCATGATCACAGCTTCTTGTTTGGGTGCCAGTCTGGATAGCTGTTCAGACAACCCCCTGTCGGAAATGCCGGCCAATGTGCCGCGGATATCTGATGTGTCCCCCAGCCAGCCTGAGATCCGGGTCCCGATCTGGCTCATCACATCCGGATCGATCTCGCTGGGGCGCTGGTCAATCACACCCAGGGTGACCCCGAACTTACGCATTTCCCGAGCAAGAATCCCGAAAGTGGTTTGCCTGGCCACTTCTGAATTTAGCAGTAGAGTAGGGACAGGACGTCATACCAAGGATTGCTCCAAGGCGATTTTCCCATCCCCCTCTCCGAACCGGACGTGCACCTTTCAGCGCATCCGGCTCTCCATGTAACCATTTCAGAGAAGAAGTGAATTAGGCCACTTTAGAATTCATGGACGTCTTTCCATGAACCCGATTGTGGCATTGACTGCATAAAGTTGTTAGGTTATCTAGATTTTCAGCTCCAGGCGTTCCGACCTTCAGACCCACATGGTGAATATGAAGATTGTTGCGCCTTCCGCATACAGTACATCTGTATTTGTTCCGTCTGAGCACAGCTCGTCTGGTAGCTTGCCATCCCGCCCCATAACCACCTTCAATCGGTGGCATGATTTGTTCTGGCACATCGCTTGTGGGCAATTTACCGCTTTGTTTCTTTAGCAACTCTAGATTACCGAGGTAAGGGTTGAGCTGCTTATGAAACTTGACATATTCGATTGGTAACGTAGCAAGTTGGATAACCAGTTCTGCTGATTTTCCTTCTTCAATCCAAACACCGAATTGTCTCGAGGTATATTTCCTATCTCTAGCATTTCTGCTCAGTCTCATGGGAAGGAACCTTTTGAGGTAAGTACCTCTCTTGGTTGCCTTCTTTCCTCCGAGTTTTAGAGCTCTTCGATAGTTTACCCACCAGATGTAATTGTCTAGGCTTCTAAAGGCCCTTTTGGAGCTGAACCACTTGTAGTAGTTTCCCCATCCTCGGACCAGATGGTTAAGATATCTGATCGCTTGCAGAGAGAGACCGTACTTGTGGGTGGCTAATTCCAATCGAGCTTTATAAGCTCTGCGGAATTTCTTGAGTGCCTTTCTTGAGGGTTGGATAAAGGTTCTTCCTGCATGTCTTCGAATGTTGAATCCGAGAAAATCATACCCTTTTCCTACGTGGGTAATAACTGTTTTCTCGTTGGATAATTCAAGCCCGAGATTTGCTAGAAAATCCCTTACTAATTCCTTTACCACCATGGCGTCTTCTTCAGTTCTTACTGCGATGACAAAATCATCTGCGTACCTTACGATGAATCTTGCAGGTACTTTCTTCCGATGATGCTCACTCCTGTATTCGTACATTTCCGCAATGAATTGATCCAATTCATTTAGAAAGACGTTTGCAAGGAGAGGAGAGACGATTCCACCTTGTGGTGTACCTTGTTTAGAGCGAAGGATATTTCCACTATCATCTTCAATCACTCCGGCGGATAGTATCTTTTTGATGATGCGTATAACGCGTTCATCCTTGATAGTTTTCCTAAGAATGCATAGAAGCTTGATGTGCTCGATCTCATCAAAACATGCTCTGATGTCGCCCTCAACTACCCAATCAAACTTGAAGCGTCCGTGGAGAATCCACAGGCGACTAGCTGCATGATGGGCCGACCTGTAGGGGCGGAATCCATAGCTGTGACTGAAAAATTTTCCCTCGTAGATAGGGTCAAGTATCAATCTAAGCATTTCTTGAATTACGCGATCCTTGATCGTAGGTATTCCTAATGGGCGTTCTTTTCCATTGGCTTTAGGAATATAAACCCTTCGAACGGGTTGCGGTTTATACCGCTTAGTTCTGATTTCCGAGATAATCTCTTCGACCAGACCATATCTAGATTTGAGTGACTCGTAATCACTCCAACTTTTGCCATCAACGCCAGGCGTTCGGGCACCTTTGTTCTTCAGAACATTGGTTATAGCCAATCTTGCCAAGCGTTTGGTTCTGAGCAGGTCATAGACCTTGTTGAACGAACCATTTTTTACACTTCTTATCGCGAGATTTTCCTGAACACGTTTGAGCCATATGTTATCCATATCGCTTGTTGTGAAGTTTTGCATGCCAACCACCTCCTTGGAATAGATTTCCAAAGAGGCCGTAATTCAAGTTCTTCTCAGGTTACACTGTGACCCTTCGCCCTGTGGGCGGTTTTCCCGTCCTCCGTGGCATGGTCGCGTAATATACCTTTTGAGTATATTCGTTCTCCATGCGACTACTATGGTCACTCCGAACTCCACTAATCACATCAACGTCAGCTGTCCAACCCAGGCGACCCTGGGTGGATTAGTGAAGGTCCCACGTTCACGTATTTACATCTTTACACCTTACACTTAGGTTCCTGCTTTCTACCGGACGCATTCCATATCCAATTCTCAGAAGGATATGGGCCGATTACCCATGAGGTAATTCGATAGAAACCAGAACAAACAGCTGGTTTCTACTACGTCAAACTGTCGTATCAACCAATGATTTCGACAGATGAATCTAACGATAGTTCGGACACAGGTTCGTTTATTTCCTAACCATATGTAAGTATCGAGAATAGCCCGGCCTCTTGAGGCATTGGTTGCCTCTCACCGGTACATTCCGGGTGAACTTCGCACCTCAGGGTTGCTCTACCCTGACGCACGTCACCGTGCTCTGTCATCGGCCTGAGTTGCCGATGCGTTGGCATTTCATCCAACAGGTTGTAAATACGCGCTTCGTGGCGTACACTTGTGGGATTCCTCCAGCCAAATAGTGAGCGTCGTAGGAGGATTGGGGATATTTCCACTCCGGAAGTCATTGGTCTTCTCCACCCAGCGGGAACGGATCAAGCGGGAGAGGATATTGGAGACCAGGATCAGGTCCATATCGGTCTCAAACCGACCAAAGTTCACGACCACTGTTTTCCCATTCTCCAGACTGTCGATCATATTGGTGACAGATTTGTTCTGGTGGATATAACCCTTTTTAGATACTCCTTGGAGCTTGGACCAGGTCGAGCGGACGCTGGCTGGATGCAGGTGGGTCAGGTTGGCAAAATGCGCCAGGCTGCCCGGAAGCGGGACCTTATCTTGATCGACCTGTTTGTTGGGGGAAAGACCGGTGAAGCTTTTGAACCAGCGGTCGCCAAAATGCGATACCGCGCTTTGCAGTACCAGGTAAGCATTGTCGGTCATGTTCAGGAGGGTACTCATATTGAGGATGTCTCGTGGTGTGATCGTCTGGGGAGAGATCTCCAGATTGAAGTCAGGCTGCCGATCTCCAGTCATGCCGCTGCCAAGAGTGACCAGGCGTACCTGGGAAGGGAACAGGTCTTTCAAGATGGTATAGTGTAGAGTAGGGACAGGCCGTCATACCCCGGATTGCTCTAGGGCGATTTGCCCATCCCTCTCTCCGAACCGTGCGTGCAGCTTTCACTGCACACGGCTCTCCATGTTGAGTTTAGTGAGAAGAAGTAGAATTTAGACCACTTAGGGAGTTCTTGAATGAACACCCCTGTGGCATTGACTGCATAGAGTCAATAGGTTGTCAAGAGTTTCTGCATTAAGTGAACCGACTCGGTGTTCTTGATGATGAACATGCAAATCAGTTTTCCTCCCGCATTTCGTACATCTGTAACCATCACGTTTTAGGACTTGTCTGCGTATCGCAGTCCATCCTATACCATAGCCGCCCGGAACACCATTCATGATGGCTTCCGGAACGTCGCCATGAGAAGAAGAAGGAACCTTCTTCAGTCTCTTATCCAGCAACTCGTCATTACCGGGCAGGTAAGGGTTGAGCTGAGGATGAGAAGTGATGTATTTGATGGGGATGCTCGCCATCAAAGTCAGCACAAAGGCTGATTTGTTGGGGACTTTCCATACACCAAATTGTCTCCTATTGTATTTCCGATCGACTGAACGAGTGCTTAGTTGCATAGGAAGGAACCTTTGTAGGTAAACCTGCCTGCCATTAACACCACGTCCAGCCAATTTCTTGGAAGTACGAAAGAGTGTCCACCAGATGTAGTAATCGAGTTTCGCAAAGTCCCTCTTGGAGTTGACAGTGGCATAGTAGTATCCCCAACCTCTAACGATCTGGTCGAGGAACTTTACCAGTCCAGCATTAACGCCTTTATGGTTGCCTATTGCCAATTTCAATCTCTGTTTGAAGGCTTTACGGAATCTCTTCTTTGCTGCATGACTGGGTTTTGCTAATACCTTGCCGTTGTACCTTTTGAGGTTGAAACCGAGAAAATCGTAACCATCATCAATAGATGTGATCTTGGTTTTCTCGTCAGACAGTACTAAACCCAGCTGATCTAGGAAGTTAGTAACGAGAGATTTTACAGTCTCGGTATCTTCCTTAGTGTTGCATGCGACGACGAAATCGTCAGCATATCGAACTATAAATCGTCCGGGTAAAGGCTTCCGGCTTTTCTGTTTAGCCGAAGGTCTGCGGCGCCAAAATGGTACGTTGTCGTACATTTCCGCAATATAACTATCAAGCTCATTGAGGAAAATGTTAGCAAGAAGCGGAGAGATGATCCCTCCTTGCGGCGTACCCTTCTTTGATCGGATAACTCGAGTCGAGCCTTGCTCAACGTGTCCCGCAGAAAGCATCTTGCGGATGACGTGAATAACACGCCCGTCCGTGATGGTCTTTCTGAGGATCTTGATGAGTTTGTTGTGATCAATCTCGTCGAAGCAAGCCTTGATGTCACCCTCAACGACCCAGCTAAAATTGCCCCTACCGGCATGTAAATACCAGAGACGCTTGATAGCATGGTGGGTTGAGCGATATGGACGAAATCCATAGCTGTGATTGTAGAACTTGCCCTCATAGATTGGTTCCAGGATAAGCCGAAGCATTTCCTGAACAACCCGATCCTTGAAAGTAGGTATGCCGAGAGGCCGCATCTTACCGTTGGCTTTTGGTATGAGCACCCGTCTTACAGGCAGAGGAGAGTACTCTTTGCGCTTGATCTCCGAATTGATTTCCTCGACCAAGGCGTATCTTGACCGGAGAGTGTCGTAGTCTCTCCTTGACTTGCCGTCAACGCCTGGAGTGTAGGCACCTCTATTCCGAAGAACGTTGGTTAGAGCCATTCTTGCCAAGCGTTTGGTTCTAAGTAGGTTATAAACCTTGTTGAACGAACCGCCTTCAACACTTCTTATCGCGAGTTGTTCTTGAACACGTTTTAGCCATTTCTTATCGAAATCACTCGTTATGAATTGTTGCATGAAAACTCACCTCCTCAGGAAAGGTTCCTAAGAGGCCGTATTCAAGTTCTTCTCTTTCAACACTGTAACCCTTCGCCCTGTGGACGGCTTTCCCGTCCTCCGTGGGCAGGTCGTGAAGCATGTCTTTTGGACATGAATCTTTACCTGCCGACTACTATGGTTACTCCGCGCCTCACTGATCACGTCAGTGTCAGCAACCCAACCCGAACGACCTTCGGGTGGATCAGTGAGGGTCCCACGTTCACATAAACAGTTCTTTGCATTCTCTACTTAGGTTCCTACTATCCACCGGATGTGTCTCATATCCCAAAGACTCAGTATGGATATGAGCCGATTGCCAAAGCAATTCGATAGTGACCCGAACGGCGAGCGGGGCACCACTACATCGATTCTGTCGTAACAACCAGTGATTACGAGCAGTTGACTTTTTCGATGGTTCAGACGTAGGTTCGTTTATTTCCTAACCATATAGAGACTTCGAGGGTAGCCCGGCCTCTTGAGCGACTGGTTCGCTCTCACCGGTACATTTCGGATGGGCTTCACACATCAGGGTGCTACTTCCTGATGCATGCCACCTTACCCTTTTGACGGTCTGAGTAGACCGATGAACTGGGGTTACGCCAGTTCGTTCTGTTTATGCGCGTCGTGGCGCACCTCCGTGGAAATCAAAGATCAAGTTGCCCCCTACCCTGTTTTGAATCAGGCCTGAAAGCAATACCCGGGCTATGAAACTCTTCCCGGTACCGGTGGCGCCAAAGATACCCACAGGTCTTTTTACAAGTCGTTCCAGATCCATTGGCAAGTTGTGCCCTCCCCCCATGGTTCCGATGACCCAGTTTGGTGGGGTTGAGGGGCCAAATAAACACTCAATGTCTGATTGGTCCGCCTCGTGCATTTCAGCCCCAAGAGATGGGAGCTGTTTGACAGGTATGGGAGCATCACCTCCGACAGACATGCGCTTGAGATGGATGGATGCCTCAGGTTGAAAACGGGCGCCGGTCAGGGTCATGGACGCCAGCTCAGCGGGCACCTGCGGATGGGATAGTTCGGTAATGGTACCCCAGAATTTTCGGGACCTGTCATGGATGACCACAAAACTGCCCAGTTCCACATACACCGTACAGGAAGCAGTCAGGCTGCTGATAGATCCTCCTGTTATTTTTCCGATCATGCGTTCCTCCCCAGGTATTCCACGTGGCAAACATAGCCCCGCTTGCGCAGGGCATACAGAAATGCCTGCATGTTGGAAAAGGATCTGTTGGTTTTCGTGAGAACTTTCTTCTTATTCTTCAAGATGTAGATTTTGTACATGTGCTCTCACTCCTTTTTTGGATAGACCGGTGTTTTTCTCGACCGGCATGTTGATATAACGCGTGTGTTGCCAAGCAAAAAAGCCCATCCAGGAACTTTGTCCGGGCGGGCTTTGTCGACACGAATGCTGCTTGTTAGCTGTATTTTTCCTGCTCAATTATATGTTTGTCTCCTTTGCTGATTGGGTTTAATATTGACTTTGGTCTTTTCGATATGTACAACGAAATATGAGCTGGCGGTTTTCAGCTTCACCATACCGGCCAGATCTTGAAGCTGGCCAGAAAGAATATGTAGAGCAAGACGGCGATAACCAGGAAGTCGACCTTCAACATTTTGATTATCATTGGCAGTAAGAATTTATATACACCCATAAATATGGCGAAAGCCGTCATGGCTCGAGATACGGTTTCCCTCAACTCGAATAACAAATTCATAGCATCTCCTTTGTTCCTGTCTTATTTACCTGTGGGCCGGCGCATTTCTCCCCCGGCCCACTGATACACCGCATGGGTCATCCATATAGGCAAACCAAAAAGCCCGCTCATGTCTTTTCAGGACAGAAGCGGGCCTGGATACTTGAGGTGGATAGGAATGAGATCATTTGCCAATAATGGTCACCCCCCAGCGCTCTGCGAGCTGAATAACTTGCTGCTTTTCTTTCTGGCCCAGGTATTCCGGACTGTGGGTAAAGATCTTCCCCCAGTGAACTCTCCCCCGCTCCATGCTGGCTTTGATAAAAATTCGTTCGATTAATCGGTAAGTATGTTCAGACATTTTGGAGCTCCTTTCCTTGCCAAGAGAATTTTCTTGACGGGGACTAAGCTCTGATGTACAATGACATCAGAGGTTGCCCTATAACCGTTTGTGCGGTTGGGCAGCTGATAAAGTTGCCGCTGGCACATTTTGCCGGCGGCTCTCTTTTAACCGGGGTTAGACACAAGTCATTCCGATCACCCCGGGGGCCAGGAACACAAATATTACCTGCCCTGACAATTCAGGACAGGTTGGGAACGACAGGTGGTTATTTGACGTCAGGGAAGACCTCCTTTTGCGGTAAATAGCTTGGTTGTTTTGAATTCTTCTCTACTGCATAATTATTTCCAGGCTGCGTAGCTTCTGAAAAGTGACCTGGACAGAATGCGGGCAGCATATATTTGTTGCCGCTGGTTCCTAAAGGTGGAATGCCCCTCCCCCCATCGAGCCGGCGGCAATCCACTTTAAAATATTGAGGGTACAACTTTCAGGATTTTTCTCGGGAGCCGGAACGCATCTAGCCCGTAGGCCGCTCAAAGCAAAAAGCCCACCAGGGAATTTTCATTCCGGGTGGGCTTTTATTACTTCTACGTCTGGATGTTTCTAAAATGGGGTTTTGAGAGATTATTGGCTAATCAAAATGATGAGAACTTTTCAGAACTCCCGCGGCATGCCGGGTAATGCCAAGCCCCATGACATCCACGCCATCAACGCCATAGCGGAGATCATCATCGCGGCCAGGAGCGGTAGATGGAGATAGAAACTCAGAGATCTTCGTTGAGCTTCAAGACCAAAGAACCCCGGCTGCTTATCAGTTTTTTTTATGCTCCCCAAAACTTAGTTCACGGCTGGCCAGGTCCAATTTTCAGTGAACAAAAACCTCCAATCCAGTCCGGTTGGGGAAAAAACCAGGTACAAAATGAGGGGGGTTTAGTGTTTGTAAATATTAACTAATAAAACCCACGCAGGACGAGGGTTGTTGGTTCTCTTATTCACTTTTCTATCTAAAAGTTTTATCCGAAGATAAAAGTAAGTATCCTTATACTAAATGAATTCTTTTTCTTTGTCAAGTATTTTCTCGAAATTGTTATTTAAACTTCAAAAGTGGACAGTTTAAACCTGAAAACTGGAGGAACTTATGTCACAGCTTCACAAACGTTTCACAGATGAACAAATCAAACTTTTATTCCAAAATTATTGTCAGGGGCAGGTTAGCAGAGCTGATCTTCAAGAAATGATAGGTATTGGCAAGTCGC
>Ga0307421_1001107_pt1 | contig 16651 bp, 12 predicted proteins | sample SalMarWE160270MG_FD_202163 | JGI IMG/M metagenome (GOLD analysis project Ga0307421, IMG submission 202163) | Salt marsh sediment microbial communities from the Plum Island Ecosystem LTER, Massachusetts, United States - WE1602-70 | ecosystem: Environmental > Aquatic > Marine > Intertidal zone >...
TTTCAAAACCAGGAGGCGGTTCTGGAGGCCCATCAATGATGCTCTCTTCGAGTTTGGGCGTTTGTGGTTTGCAACCCAGTAAGGTTACCGCCAATACAGCAACAATCAAAAAAGCAGTAAGAAATGACCTTCTGGTGATGTGATCCATAAAATGATATAACATTACTCTCTCCTTTCACATAACTTAAGAATTAATAACGAAGCCCAACAATTATTCTTGATTTTCGCTCGATCCTTTTTTTTGATCAAATCACTCAATATCATCACGATCTAGGATGGCATAGGGGAATATAGTGGTACTACCCCTATTAATCCAATAAACATGGTAAGGAGTCGCGGACGGCAACCATAGATGGGGAGCGAGATCGCTGGGATTCGGTCCCCATCTCAGAATTAAATAAATGGCGGCTAGTGATGATACTTCGCCTGTCTATCGTTTCGGAATTGGAATGTCTCCGCTGGCACCGTACTGAGTGTTGCTTATACCGCGGATGAGCCAATAGCCTATGCTGGGTCGGAAGACCGCAATGTCATCTGTCCCGTCGCCATTGTAATCCGCCGGCACCGGGATATCCCCGCTGGCACCGTAATGAACGTTGGCCACACCGCGGATGTACCAATAGCCGTTGCTGGGTCGGAAGACCGCAATGTCCGCAATACTGTCGTTATTGTAATCCGCCGGCACCGGGTCATCCCCGCTGGCACCGTACTGAGTGTTGGACACACCGCGGATGAGCCAATAGCCTATGCTGGGTCGGAAGACTGATATGTCCGCATTACCATCCCCGTCAAAGTCAAATTTCGTCTTACCACTGGTGGGATGGACAATGCTAACGCTGCGCATTGTCATACCCGAGTAACTACCACCCCAAGTCATGGTGTGGTTTAAGTAATCCCAGGTATCATGCAGGATAACGGTGTTAGGAAGCGTGTAGCCAACACCGACCATGGTATGCCCCGTGACATGTAACATAACCGGATAACCAGCATCAATCTCCGTCTTATATTGTGTGAAAGAAAAGCCACCGGTTTCAACGTTGTCGGTCAACTGATTGTAACAAGCTCCAACAGTATAACCTCTCGATTTTATGAAATCCCTGTAACCGGTAGTACCATCATCTAAAATCCCATAACCATCGATCGTGCTGCAAGTTAGCTGAGCAGCATCCGATGACCAAGAATAAAACTTTGTGCTACCATCTGTATTTTCATAACTATGATCCCACTGGTTGGTTTTCATGTAGTCAGCGGTGCAGTCCCCGTAAGTGTGCTCTGTCCAGCTGCCATACCACGGGTCATGCGGGCCTCCAGTTCCATAGCATACCCAGTAGTCATCAACATGCCCTTTTGTGGTTCTGCCATCCAGACCATTGTGAGTCGCGCTTAAGGGACATTGATGGCGGGTGGCGCTACAACTATCGACCCAATCAGGCCAAGAGCTGTTATCCAGGGGCATCACGCCCCCATTGGTGGGACCGGTGTACATGTTTGAGTATCCAGTGCGGTCATGATACCCTGCGATCATGGCTGCTGAAGTCGCGGAACAGCCAAATGACCAGTCAAAGGCTGGAACAACAAGAGCGGTTAGTTCTGTGGTTTTTATTATCGAATCATTTGAAGGATCCGGTAATTCAACCACCGGTCTGTCGTAGCCAGCCGGAGGTTCGGGTGGTCCATTGATGGTCACTTTTTCCAAGACAACGCCATTATCAAGAACAATTTTCTCAAGCTGGAAGTACTTTATCTCCTCCTGCGCTGGTTCCTCGGTGGGAACTGCGGTAGGTTCAGGCGCTGGCTCCTCGGTGGGAACTGCGGTAGGTTCAGGCGATGGCTCTTCAGTTGGTTCTTCTGCAATCTGTATGGTTAACACATTCTCCGTGACCGCGTAGACGGCTTCATGCGAGGTATCCGAGATCACTGCCCAGATATAATATTCTCCCGCGGGCACTTCTGCCGTATCCCATGCAAATACATCCCCCTCATCATCCAGATCTTCTTCAAGATCCTGCGCAATCCAAACGTGGTTCTCTTCATTCACAGGGTCATCATCCAGATCATAGGCGATGCTAATTAGAGCATTGTCATCTGGATCCTCATCCTCCCAGGCAATACTGATCACTTCACCCTGATCAATTGTGATGCTTTGCTGGGGTTCGGTAAGGAGAATGGTAGGAGCAGTGTTTTGTTCACCCTCGTCTAACCCCGCTTTTTCTGCGAACACAACCCCATTGTTTAACAAAAGACAAATGGTAAAGATAAATAGAAATACGCGATTTTTTAAATTCCTTCTTTTCATGGTAACCCTCCAACTAAGTTTTTTAAATATTATGAATAAATTTACCTCTTCTAATGTAGAAACCGGTCATGTTTACCATATGACCGGTTTCGCTATTAGCTCGTCTGCGTAATCAATGGAATTAGTGACTTATCCCATCTAAGCGACCAAATCATAACGCAGAGTCTATACTTTCCGTTGATTAATGTTCGTGTGTATGTAATATATAGCATTAATAAACTTCGATGTCAAGAAGTTTTTGTTTTAAACTTTAAAATGTCACACTCCGTGAGAAACTATGGAGAAGAGACAGTTGGGGTGCATACATAGGGCAGTGAAGCCGAGTACACTCCAAAAAAACAATTTTTGTAATTTAAAAAAGTTTTCGTTTTCCCCATTGGGTGAAATTATAAAATCGACAAGAAATCCTAAAATTCATCCAAAGTGGGTGAAATGCGTCGATTATGACTTCAAATTGATAAAATATTGACTCAAAATGTCTAAATTATTACTAAAAGCGGGGCTTTTCTTCAAAGGTCCCTCCTTGACCGATTCGGCGGCGTGGAATCCGGGTATAAAGAAGTATAACGTTGACTCAAAAAAGAAGTTACCTTCCGGCATAAAAAAGATGCCGGGAAGATACGAACCCGGTTTAACTACAATTAAGGTCATTTCCTCTGCGCCAGGCAAGGTGGAAAGTATTACTCTCAGGAAGGGTGATTAATTTGTAAATGAGCATTGTCTCAATATTTTTGGGTATGGTACAGAAAAAAATGGTTGTATGTTGTTTGATATTTCATTATCTATAAGGCTTTATTCATCTAGAAATCACTAATGTAGAATCGTTTTAAGTCAACTGTACTATTGATTGGACTAGGAACAGTCTTTTTGAAAATGAGTATCATCTCTCCATAATTTGTTTCTCTGGCCGAAACAAACTCTAATATGTCCAGATTCAAGTATCCCATCATAATTAATGGCTTGAAAATTGTATCAAGTACTGTCTTGCTCTGAAATATATGGCAGTGATACCCTATGTGAATCTCCTGAGAAAAAACCGCTTCAAGACGTGCACGGTTGAGGCGTTCGGATATAACCATTGGTTTGTTAATGAACTCGAGGTCGTAAAAAAGTTCCTGCTCAAGCATATGTTCTTTGGAAATATTCTCGACGAACTCGTAATAATCAATAAGTAAGTGACTTAGCGTTGTATTAGGGCGGTACTTATCAAAAGTGAATTCCTTATCTGGTAATGCTAAGAATAAAACACCTTCGGGATTAAGCATTTCGGTAATGTTTGATAACCACTGAATTAAGTTCGGGATATGCTCAAGTACGTGATTTGCTATTATATAATCAAATTTATCTGGCACATATTGCATATAGTTGTTAGATGCCACAATATAATCTATTTCTGGAATGGATCCAATCTCATCTTGAGAATGACATTCTGCTATAAGTTGAGCGCGTGTTTTCCAGTCCAAATAAGAAATATCTGCTTCTGATTTAAATATTGTAGGATAATCATACGGGCCTATTTCCAAACCTTTTCTTGAGAGTTTAATGTGTTTTAGAAGAAATGACCGGCGAAGGAGAGTCTTGGGGTGTATCTCAGTGGTTTTACGCTTAGGTGAATTTAAATGAAATATTTTCATACACAGATATCCTTTATTATCCATTTGATTCTGTTAATCAATGAATATTATTTTACGGCGGTTTTATTCTAATGTGTAACCGAGTAGTGTGCAAGCTGAAAAAGAAACCCGTCAGAAAGGATGAAAAGAGGTATATTGGGTTCATGCTTACGGATAAGATCAAAAAGAAAATCATTATCCACTTTTAGATAACTAAATACGACAAAAATTAACCAAATAAGACCTGAGATTACAGTGCTAATTAATATGCATCAGAGTGAGTTTCGTCCCGAAGCCATTGATAAACAAATCTCCTAATTAAATATTTGCGCTTATATTCTCCGTTGTATATACTTTTTGGTCTCAAACTTTTAGTGCAACAAGATTATTAAAAACCTCATAAGGTTTATGTTAACAAAGTAATCCAAATCAGATATGCAATATATTCTATACTAATTATTTTGAATCGGAAAATATTAAGAAAATTTCTAAATATTCTGGTTCAAATAATTGATTATTGGCGATATTGATGCGGTTGCCATATCACCCCCCACTTTTTTTCAAATTTCATCTTGTTTTCATAGAATATTCTTTTATTTTCTTGATCCCCGAGTTGTTTAAAAGATATGCCATGGAAATGATGGATGAACACATCTTCGGCGCATATCAAATTCAATCCCTCCCGTTCTATTTTTAGCGCCAGATCATCATCCTCAAACATACCAACGTGATAACGCTCATCTAAACCACCTAGACGCACAAAAAGTTCTCGTGAGATCATACAACAATACAAAGCTAAAACCCGAATAGTAAATGAAATCCCAGCATATTTTTCTGCTCTTCGGACTGCAAAATAGTTAATATCTTCTAATTTAGTGTAATCAACTTCAATTTTTGCTTCGTTTCCAATTGCGTTTGTAACTGGACCTACCATACCTACAGAGGGATTTTTAACAAGATGTTGATACAATCTATGTAACCACCCAGGGGTGACGATTGTATCGTTGTTTAGAAAAACAAGATAATTCCCATTGGAAACATTAACCCCTAGATTATTCGCTACGGCAAATCCTAGATTTTTATTATTATTAATTATGATGATATTATTCTGGTTAATTTTATATTTTTCAATAAATTCAAGCGTACCATCACAGGAATCATTATCTACAATAATTATTTCATAATTTGGATATCCCGTATTCTTCGTTATGCTTTCAAGGCATAATTTTGTATATTCAAGATTGTTAAAAGTTACCACTATGATAGATATTTTTGGAAATAAACTGGAAATTGAAGATTCTATTGCCTCAGCACGGTTTTTCCAGGTGTTATCCTTAGCAAAGGTAAAACGACGTGTCAGTAATTCTTGTGTCTTTTCTTCTGAAAGGGCTTTTTGAATAGATAATTCCCATTCCTTCTGGGTTTCGGCCAGCAACACATAATCGCTATAATTGGAGATTTCATTTAACCTTGTCGCAACAACTGGTTTGCCGGCTGATAGAAATTCAAATAAATTAATCGGATTCATTGCATCTGTTGATGGGCTTTTAGCATAGGGGATTATGCAAACATCAAAATTACTCAAATATCCTGGTAGTTGGTTATAAGGCTTTTCCCCTAACATATGAATATTTGGCAGTTCTTTAATAGGTTTTAGATCAGCCAATTCTGTACTGCCGATGAGCACAAAAGTCCATTCAGGATGAGCATTAGCCAATCCTCTTACCAACTTTGTGTCAAACCAATCTGCAAAAGCCCCGTAATAACCAATAATGGGATAGTCAAGTTTATTAAGCTCGTTTGTGTCAATCTCCTGAGCTGCCTTGTGAAATAAATCAAAATCAGAGCCATTGGGGATTAGGATAGAGTTTTTATTCTCTTTTTCAACCTTTTTAAGAAGGATAAGAGATGTAGCTAGAACAAGATCACTTTTACCTAATAAAAGTTGTTCATCTTGTATCGCGAGATCACTGCTGTTCGAGAAATCCGCATGATCGTCCATACAGTCATATACCAATTTCCACCCAAAGGTTTCCCTCAGGCGAATAGCTAATTTTCGCCAGAAAGGTAAATATACTATCAAAATAGCGGATTGAATATTAAATGAGTTAACTACTTTCAACATTGAAAATTCCAAGGAGACAATATTGTCTTTCGATAAGGTGGAATTAAAAAGTATAGTGCCATGTTCCTTTGGTAGTCGGATTAGATAAACGTTTTCTTTAATTTGTTTGATCGTGGGTGTCATTCCTGGATAAAAATTTGCTTGAATATAAAAAACCCGATGTCCCAGTTCTGCAAGTTGCTCGGCAAGGTGTTGTGGCCGTTGAATTCGGTATTCCCAATTGATGAAAGGGGAAAATATTACATCGGGTAATTGAGGTGGTTTACTAGAAAAATGCCTTAAAAATTGTTCGCAAATATCAGGGGATAATTCAATGGAATCACCGGTATTTATTTTAAAAATAGCAGAATTATTCCAGCTTTGTCTATGCTTTTTTAAATTTTTGTTTTTATTTTTTACTCTTTTAAATAATTCACTCAACCCCTGATTTTTTAAAATTGAAAGCGACCTAACAATATTGTCCAGAATACGTTCTATTAGTCCGTTTTCAGGAAAAAAACTGTCAATCCATTTAGCAATACGAATAAGCGACTTTTGTTTGAATTTCGAAAATTGATAATGCAATTCAAAATAGTCATCCATTAATGAATCAAGCTGAGTTTGGGTTAGTTCAGATTTTTTGAGGGATTCGGCTAGTTGGGGGTGTGTATCAGTTTGTTGGCCGCTTCCCACCTCTCTTGTAGTCACTACTTGTGGCTTCTTTTTGTTTTCCAGTGGTTGTTTCTTCGGCTTTGCTTGGGTCTGATCTGCATTAACAACTACACGCTTTTCTTTCTTCCTATGTTTCAGATAATGCACAAGCGGATTCATTCCGGCTTTTTGAACATCTGGGAAAATTCGAAATAGTAATTCGTATTAAACTCATCTGATGGGTTCCTCCCTTCCTTCCATCCCACAGCGATGAAATGCATTAAAGGATCTACTTTTTCTAAACGAACATCTTTATATTGTCGATAATAACTCGGATCAAAAAGGCCACTTTTATTGATAATAAAATACTCGTCAATTTTTCGATTCACATCAAACCTCTTTCGACTTTTCAACATAAATTATTGATCTCACCTTAAATATTTAAGTCTTTGAGAAATGGAGTAGCAAACTTATATTCTAATGCAGGAACCTCAGAAAAAATTCCTGACTGAATTACTTTGTAACCTTGTTTGTAAGCAATAAGACAAATTAAACGCTCAATTGCGTGAGCCAAAGTACAATCCCTTTGCCCCAATTCAAAAGGAAAACTATCTTCATTCAGTGAAAGCCTTAAAATTGGTGAAATTGCAGAAGGTTTAAACCAAAACATAGATCCAGCAATAAAATTAAAGGACTCCCCCCAATACAATAAATTTAGCTTATTGGCTAAATCCTTTATTATTGTCTCATTGCCTCCCATATAGTATTCGGTTGAAAGGAGATTATTTCTTGGACCAATGATTCCAATGTCACGACAGTCTAAATGTAGTTTAAGCTTTTCGATTTCGGAAAATGACCCAAGTAGTTCATTAAGGATTTCCTTCCGCCAAATGTCACCATTATCTCTATGAGTACTTTTCTTTGTGTGAATTTTGCAGATATATTTGTAATCTAATTTATTAATTTCCGAAAAAAGCTTAATAAATGGCCAGATATCACGGCCTCGGTTTGGACATCGGTAAATAAAAGCCTGAGAATATCTTTGTAATATTATTTCTTTAGAAAACTTAATGTTTTGGGGAATTGAAACATAAAGGTCGAAGTCATGATTAAGGTTGTCAAGATAAGAGGCAATTTCTTCCCATAGGTCATGATAATATAAATGTAAAATAATAGCTGTATTATGCTGTTTTTCAATAATGTCAATTGGCTTATATTTAGATTCATTCATTTTTAGATTTGAATTTTGTGTAATTACTGTACCAAGTGCGTTTGCAGTGGCCTGTAAGTAAGCATAACCATATTTTCGATCTGGTTCCAAGTGAGCCCCCTCAGCCCATTCATTCCACGCATTGATAAAAACGAACTTCCCTCCTTTAGGAGCGTTTTGAAGTGTATATTCTAATGCGGAGGTTAACCAAGATTGGAAAATTTTTGGCGTACCATTATGGAAAATTAAAGGTTGGTTTTGTCTTCTGGCAGTATTATCCCAAGAAGTCATAACAGTCTTGAAAACTGTGTATTCAGTGAGTACTTTTTTCATCATACTTGCAGCAGCTTGTTGAAAATCAAAGACCATACCTCGAAAATTTGGGTTGACGATTTTCAACTGATCTTGAATTTGTGGAAGAATTTGAATACCATGTGGTGGGAATTCAACCGCAGCATCAAAACCAATTAACCTGGGATCAGTAACCCCAGCAGTCTGAACTGCAATAAGGTATAAATTACCGACCCCTTTTTCTTTACAATATTGTCTCCACCGTTTTGCTGTTTCTGTAGGGTCAGGTAAAATTTGTGGTCTATAGACAATTAATAATGGCCGGCCATTTATCCGAATATATCTTTCGTTCTTGAGATATTTTTCAATATTCCTAATAAACGCAAAATCGGATTCAATCGAGTGCTCTTGAGCAATAAGTAAATCATCCTCTAAGCCATCCCATCTTCTTGTCCAATTTTCGTTTGCCCAACAAAGACAAAATGGAAATTCAATTTCTTTATCAGATATAAATTGATCAAGAGGGCTTTCTAAAAGTCTTTTGCCATTAAACCAATAATAATAAAAGCAGAACCCAAAAATCCCAAATTTCTTAGCCAATTCTACCTGCCGCCGCTGAACTTCAGGAACACGTAAATCATAAAACCCAAGTTCTCCAGGCAAATGTGGTTGGTAATGACCAACAAATTGTGGGCTTGCTTTGGATACATTCGTCCATTCAGTGAAACCCCTTCCCCACCAGGAATCATTTTCAGGAATAGGATAAAATTGGGGTAGGTAGAAAGCAATTAAATTAATATTTAAGTCTTCGTTTGATAAATCAATAGCGGGAAGTTCTACATAATCTGAGTCTTTATCATTATGGCTAACAGAAAGATAAGAATCATAGACATCCCGATAGTAATCTTCAGTAGTCTGGTTAACTTGCTTACGGTTTACCCTTAGATGAAATTTCTTTATCAGCTTCGCTTTGGATTTGTAAAAAACCGCATTTAATCCTTCGTCCTTCCATACAATAGAAACACGCCGTAAGAAAAATATTATTCTTTTAAAATATTTCATTGATTTTTTCCTATTTGATCAATTTACGAAAGCTAATAGATCGCTGCAAGGTGCTTCCCCCAACATTATATTTATCTAGTAACTTTTCATAGACGCCAAAGTTAATTTTTGCTATATCTTTTCGCGTTGATTCATCTGGAAGACGGTTATTGAGAAGGTCATCCAAATGAACAAATCCCATCCCCATGAATTTAAAATCTCCAATATCCTCACAATCTACAATAGGGACTATTCCCATTGCAAGATATTCGACCAACTTAGTTGGGCATGCAACATGATTGACAATAATATCCTCGCGCAGAATAAAGCCATAATGGCATTCGCGGTAAACCTGTAAAATCTCTCCAAGAGGTTTACTGTCAATTTCAAGGGAGGAACAACCCCGCAAGTTTTCAGGTAACATAGCCAGTACCTTTTTTGGTTCAGGGCAATAGAATTTATATATGTAGAAAGCAGCTGTGCTGGTAATGGCGTTGACCATTTTTGGCACTTGTTGCCATTTTTGCAATCCTCCAGTATAAATTATTACAGGTTTTCCATTAACATAAGGTTTTTCGGATCGATACACAGAAATCCTCTGAAAGATTGGAAGCGTGATAAATTGGCCTCCAATAATCCCGTGGTATTTTTCCTCAATGTGGTGGCGCATAGCTTCAGACACAACAATAATATATTTAAATTTTGTGACAATGAATCTTTCAATATGACCATAGTGTTGTGCGTTGATAAAGTCACCTTGATACCTGAATTCCTCAGGGACAACGCCGTGTAAGTCAATAATCTTAGTGATACCTGGCAGTCGTAAAAATAACTCGATGCCACTCATTGTTAGTATGCTGTGTAAATAAATGACACCAGTGCGCAGTACACACAATCCCAAACATAAACGCGCCAACCATTTTCGTTTCTGGTTACAACTAATGCGTAGAACTAATGTATTTGGAGCGGGAATATCATACCAAGTTTCTCTGCCTGGTAAATCGGCTCGGTCAACATAGATGCGCCACCTGTCATTGAATAGAATATCCACTGACCGAATGCGCTGATAGTATCCGTCTCTCGCTACTTCAGGATATGGATAACCACCAAAGAATACTATGCCTTTGAGTTTCCATAAAAAGATAAATCTCCTTAGCAATAAATGTAAAATCTTCATCAAACTAGGTTTTAAGGATCTTGCTTTTTTCTTTCCATTTCTAATATAGTGCATAAATCCGTTATTAATGGTCTCTTTTTCATCTGAGTATGTGATAAAAAATAATTTTGGACCAAAATTTGAAGATTGATTCCTCCCCTCTTTCCAACCATGCTTTACAAAATGCATCAACGGATCCACATCCGCTTTTCGCACATCCGGATAATTTTGAAGGTAATACTTTTTATCAAATAACCCACTGCGCCAAATTACAATATATGATCTCAAATCTTTAAGCATTCTTTTTCCCCCTCATGATTCGCACAATTTTTCTAAATGGGCGTGTAAATCTCCAACTCTTACTCATCGCATAATGCAATACTTCTTTCTCAAGTTCCGCCATCTGCGCGGTCAGGGACTGAAGGGCTTGATCTTTCTCCGTTACCTGGGTGGCCAGGGACTGCACTTTCTGATCGCGCTCTGCCACTTGGGCAGTCAGGGACTGAAGGGCTTGATATTTCTCCGTTACCTGGGCAGCCAGGGACTGCACTTTCTGATCGCGCTCCGCCACCTGGTTAGTGAGTGCCTGCACTTTCTGCTCGCGCTCCGCCACCTGGTTAGTGAGTGCCTGCACTTTCTGCTCGCGCTCCGCCACCTGGTTAGTGAGTGCCTGCACTTTCTGCTCGCGCTCCGCCACCTGGTTCTTGAGTGCTTGTACATTCTGATCGCGCTCTGCCACCTGGGCGATCAGGGTCTGCACCTCCTGTTCTTTCTCTGCCACCTGGGTGGTCAAGGTCTTGATGGTTTGATCGCGCTCCGCTAACTGTCCGGTCAGCGTCTGGAAAGACTGCTCGCGCTTGGCTACTTGGTTTTTAAGTTCACTAATTTGTCTGTCCCTAATTCTTATCATGCTCTCCGAGATATCCACTGAAAATGAGGCGCTGACTTTCGCAAGTGGTTTATCTGAACATACTGCTATCAAGTAGAGAATATCACGTGGTTCATTGGTAGGGTGAAAGCCCTTTTCTGAAAAATTTATGCGGTATTCAGTCAAAGTTCTACGCTTATTATCTAATCCCGCCATATACGACCCAACTTCTATCTTTTGCCCTAAGAGATCCACGTGTTGAAACCGAGTGTCTAGCAATTCTTTGAACTCGGGAATATAAAACTCTTTAATATGAAACTCATTTTTGTATTTGGGTAAGTCGCTATAAATCAATTTGTTCGGTGTGGAGACCACAAAAACGCCATTTGGTTTCAACAACCTCTTAACCTCAGCTAGAAATGCTACTTGGTCAGACCCTGAAATGTGTTCTATGGTCTCAAATGAAACAATTACGTCAAACATGGAATCTTCTTTAGTAGGTATGCTACTAACGAGCCCTGTTTTGAACTCAAGATTATCTTTCACATATTTACTTGCAGCATAACTTATGGTCTCTTGGCTTACATCAACCCCCGTTACTTTTTTGGCAGTCGTAGAGAGAAAATAACTTCCATAACCCTCACCACAAGCAACATCGAGTACCACTTTACCTTTTACAAACTGACCGGCAAAAAGATATCGATGCCAATGTTCATAACTTATTTCAGGAGATTCGACCTCTGGGATGTATCGTTCGCCTGTGAATTCCATACCTTTTTTCTCTTTTTTCATTGGTATTTATTATTAATCTTAGTATCTAATTGACAGTGATCTGACTTTTCTGCATTTGCAATTATTGGTCTTTTTCATTGGGATTTTTGTGATTTTCTCCAAATCCTGGTCTTGGTAATGAGGAATATCTAGAATTGCTTCATTATAAAGCAACATATTCATTCACCTACAGACAAATGAAGTGTATCCTGCCAGCGAGGTAGTGTTAGATTAATAGTTCGCTCAAAGCGTGAACAATCCAGTGCCGAAAAGAGCGGGCGTTGTGCAGGGGTAGGAAAGTCTATTGTCAGTGCAGGGAGAATTTCTTTTACGGTTTGTTCGTGGCGGTGCGAGCCAAGTTCCATGATCATCTTTGCCCACTCATAGCGGCTGCAGCTGCCCCCGCCTGCCAAATGATAAAGTCCTTTTTTCTGTGCCAGATAGCCGAGCGGGTCCGATCTTCCCTGAGCAATCACCTGCGCGGTGGCTTCCGCCAGCGTGCGCGCCCAGGTGGGGCTGCTGATCTGGTCATCGACAATGCGCAATTCTTTCTTCGTCTTCGCCCATTCAAGCACTTTGGTGACAAAACACGGGCGCCTAAGCGAATAGACCCAGCTGGTGCGGAAGATCAGATAGGTTCCGCCCACTTCTTGAACGGCCTTTTCGCCCGCCAGTTTGGTTTCCCCATACACATTGATCGGGTTGGGTTGGTCCTCTTCTGTATAGGGTGATCCTTTGGTACCGTCGAAGACATAATCAGTTGAATAATGGATCAATCCTGCGCCCAGTTTTTTTGCTTCTTGCGCCAAAATGCCCGGCCCGATGCCATTGATTGCCATTGCTAATTTAGGTTCGCTTTCGGCTTTGTCCACATCGGTATAAGCCGTGGCGTTGACGATAATGTGGGGTTTGATTTCCCGGATAATTGAACGAATACTGTTTGGATCTGCCATATCAATCCGGGGATAATCCAGCGCAACCAGCTCACCCAGCGTCAGCAGGGTGCGGTTGAGCTCCCAGCCAACCTGCCCGGTGTTTCCCAGAAGTAAGATTTTCATATACTTAGTTCTTTTTCTCCCGAACCAACTCTTTCAGATATTGACCGTAATCATTGCCCTGGTACATATCCGCCAGAAAAGCCAGCTGAGTTTGATTTATAAAACCCATGCGGAAAGCGATCTCATCCGGTGAGGAGATCATGATGCCCTGGCGTTCCTCCACCGCTTGAATAAAACTGGATGCCTGCAGGAGCGATTCATGCGTGCCCGCGTCCAGCCAGGCAACACCCCGGCCAAGCTCCTTCACCTGCAGTTTGCCCATCTCCATGTAAGTGCGGTTGAGATCAGTGATCTCCAATTCGCCGCGGGCGGAAGGCTGCTGGGTCTTCACCAGTTCGGTCACCTGGCGGTCATAGAAATATAAACCCGGCACAGCATAATTCGATTTTGGCTCACCAGGTTTCTCCTCCAGGCTGATGGCTTTCCCTGTTTCATCAAACTCCACTACGCCATAACGCTGCGGGTCGCGTACAGGATAAGCAAAGATAACTGCGCCTTCCGTAAGCTGAGCAGCCGCGCGTAATTGCGCAGGAAGCCCGGTGCCAAAAAATATATTGTCGCCTAAAATTAAGCAGACAGGGTCATTTTGAATAAAATCTTCGCCAACCAGAAATGCATCCGCTAACCCGCGCGGTTCGGCCTGCTCTGCATAATAAAAGCTCAGCCCCCATTGCTCCCCACTGCCCAGAAGGCGCTGGTACTGGGGCAGATCCTCAGGGGAGCTGATGACCAGGATCTCTCGAATTCCAGCCAACATGAGCATGGAGAGCGGATAATAGATCATCGGTTTGTCATAAACAGGCAGGAGCTGCTTGCTGACCGCCATCGTGAGCGGGTATAAACGTGTGCCCTTGCCGCCAGCTAAAATTATCCCTTTCATACTTTCCCTCGTTTTTGGTAATTGTCATTAATCCAATTTTGATAGTCTTGTCTTTTCTGGATGGCTTTCAACCAGTCAGAATTCTTAAGGTACCATTCGATAGTTTTGCGCAAGCCGCTTTCGAGGTTATGTTTAGGAGACCAACCCAGCTCAGTCTGAATTTTGTTGATATTCATGGCATAGCGCCTGTCGTGACCAGGTCGATCCTGGACATATTCAATCAGCTGAGCATGCGGTTTTACTGGAGAAGGCACATTTGCTTCGTCAAGCAGGGTACAAATGGTCCTGACGATCTCGATATTGGCTGGCTGGTTGTTGCCACCGATATGGTAACTTTCACCAACCTGCCCTTCTTCAAGGATCTTCCAAATTGCTTCGCAGTGTTCTTCGACATACAGCCAATCGCGGATCTGCATACCATCCCCATATATGGGTAACGGTTTACAATTCAAGGCATTCGTGATCATCAGGGGAATCAGTTTCTCTGGAAATTGATACGGTCCATAGTTGTTGGAGCAGTTTGAGATAGTCACAGGTAACCCGAAAGAATGAGCATAGGAGCGCACCAGATGGTCGCTGCTGGCTTTGGAAGCAGCATAAGGGGAATTAGGCGCGTAAGGGGTTGTTTCTTCGAAAGCGGGGTCGTCCGGTCCCAAAGAGCCATACACCTCATCGGTAGAGATGTGGTGGAATCGCACCTGCTCAGCATCCTTATTATTTTCACTCAGCCACACTTTACGGGCAGCTTCCAGGAGCGAAAAAGTACCTAAAATATTCGTTTGTACAAATGCGGCTGGACCCAAAATTGATCGATCGACATGAGATTCAGCCGCGAAATGCACGACGGTATCAATTTCTTTCTCACGCAAGAGGGATTCGACCAATTCCTGATCGCATATATCCCCCTTGATAAATTCGTGTTTGTCAGGGAGGGGTAGATTTTTCAGATTTGCCAGATGGCCAGCGTACGTCAGCAGGTCCAAATTGGTGATATAAACTTGCGGGCAATGGGTTTGAATAAAGCGAATGAAATTGGAACCAATGAAACCCGCTCCGCCCGTAACCAGCAGGTTCTGGTTCATGCGTACACCCCAGCTTCCGAGAAGGGGCAGCCCGCAGCGTCTTTTTCGGAAAGCAGGGGCTGCTCCCCATTGGGGATGGGCCATTTGATGGCCAAATCGGGATCATCCCAGCGGATGCAGCGATCGCCCTGGGGGTCGTGATAATCGGTGGTTTTATAAATCACATCGGCTCGATCGCTGAGCGTGTAAAATCCATGGGCGAATCCGGGCGGGATCCATAACAGTTCTTTGTTATCAGCAGAAAGAATAGAAGCAACCCATTTTCCAAAATGCGGCGATCCGCGGCGGAGGTCTACAGCCACATCAAAGATTTCACCAATGACCGCCCGAACCAATTTGCCCTGTGCATGCGTGATTTGGTAATGCAGACCTCGCAGTGTGCCTTTTACAGAAGAGGAGTGATTGTCCTGAACAAATTCGAAAGGGATGCCTGCTTGATAATACTTTTCTTTTTGATAGGATTCCATGAAAAATCCACGGTCATCCTGATAGATACGGGGTTTAATACTGATGACATCCGGATGTGTTGTGGAGTTAAATGCCATATCTTTTTAGACTCCCATCTTTGTTTTATATCCCTGTGTAATTTTATCAGATTTTCCCAGAGCGACAATTTCACCTTTATCAATCCAAAGCGCTCGTTCGCAAAGAGAAGTAATGAGTTCTGGCGAGTGGGAAACAAGCACCGTCGTTGTGCCTTTCTCGCGGAATTCCCGCATGCGGTTTTGGCATTTTTGCTGGAAAGCGACATCCCCCACAGAAAGCACTTCATCCAGAATTAAGATCTCTGGCTGCCAGGCGGAAGCGACGGCAAAGCCCAGGCGCGCTTGCATGCCAGATGAATAAGTCCGCATGGGCATGTTGATAAAATCTACGATTTCGGAGAATTCAACGATATCCTGATATTTTTCCTCTATTTCATCCCGGGTATGCCCCAATAAGGTGCCGTTTAGAAAAATGTTCTCTATTCCTGTAAGTTCAGGATGAAACCCGGCGCCCAGCTGCAGCAGTGGATACACACGTCCGCACGTGACCACGCGCCCTTCTGTGGGAATCAAAACGCGAGAGATCACTTTAAGCAGGGTAGATTTTCCCGCGCCATTCTTGCCGATAATACCAAATATTTCGCCGGCTTTGATTTTTAGGTTTATATGATCCAGCGCCAGAAATGAACGTTTTTTATGCTTGCCTTGAGCAAATTTAATGGCATACTCCTTGAATGTACGAACTCGTTCACCGGGAAGCTGGTAGCGAACGGTCACATTTTCCAGGATGATGTCAAAATTGCCGTTGGAATTAATTATTTTTTGTTTAGACATAATAAGAAAACTTGTCGGATTTTTTTGTAAAAACCAGCCACCCAATAATAAACATAGTCAAAGAAATTCCTGCGGCTGATAAGAATAAAGAAAGGGATGGAAAAAGCCCTTCATAAACTACAGATCGAAATAGTTTTATTAAATAGTAAAGCGGGTTGATCTTTATGATCCAACCATTCAGGATGCTTGCTAATATTTCTTCTGGGACTATGACCGGGGAGAGATACATCCATGCCATTAGGACAATGGTATACATCTCAGCGATATCCGGGAAAAAAACGGAGTAGGCGGAAAGCAGCAAGCCGATACCT
>Ga0307421_1001110_pt1 | contig 16639 bp, 22 predicted proteins | sample SalMarWE160270MG_FD_202163 | JGI IMG/M metagenome (GOLD analysis project Ga0307421, IMG submission 202163) | Salt marsh sediment microbial communities from the Plum Island Ecosystem LTER, Massachusetts, United States - WE1602-70 | ecosystem: Environmental > Aquatic > Marine > Intertidal zone >...
CGTCTCCGCATATCAAACAGTTCTTGGCTTTCTTCGTGAGCTTCGCGGTGCTGTCGAAGTCTTCCTCATGAAACGGGTCTTCAACATACACAAGATGATACTTTTCAATCAAGTCTAAAAGAAAGTATAGTTGCTCGCCAGCATCTCGTTTTTTCCCGTCACACTGGTAAATGTATTTCTCTTCGTTCTCCTTCCACAAAGAAGACGCTGCAACATCAATGCCGAAGCCGCATTCAAAATCCAACTCGTTACCAACTTCTTCACAGGCTTTAGATATGACTTCAAAAGCATCCAAGTTCCCTATGTTGGCGATCCACGCGCCTTCAGAGCTTTTTCCGCCGCTGAAGAGCTTATCCTTCTTTTTTAACGCTTCACCTATTTTTTTGTGGATTTGAGCGTTTGCCGTTGCAGCTTCCATGAAAGTTTCTGCCCCATGAGGAAGCGCCAAAAACTCTTGAATGTCTGGAGCTTTACCCCGGGCGTGTTCTCCTCCGCTTATGGTGTTTCCAAGCGGGTACGGAAGCGTGTTAGCGGTGTTTCCACCTAGAAACTGGAACAGGAGCAGACCGTGCGAGTTTGCCGCTGCTTCTGCGTTAGCAACTGAAACAGCAAAAGCCGTGTTTCCACCTAAAAGTTTGAAGTTTGTTGTGCCATCAATCTCATGGAGCGTGCTGTCGATTTCTTCTTGGAAATCGGAGTTCAAACCCGCAAGTTCAGGCGCTATCAACTCATCAACTTTCTTTACCGCCTGATCCACTCCACCCTGCGGATAATAGGCAACTTCAGCTTTGCCCCGGCTTTTTCCAGCTGGAGCTGAGGCTCTTCCGAAACCAGAGGTGGTTATAACATCGACTTCGATGGTTTCCTCTCCTCTGTTGTTGAAGATTTTCCTAGCAATGAGATCTTCGATGATAGCTGACACGCTTTCTGCCTCAAGCGCTATACCTTTTGTTTAGCTCTTATTTACTCTTTCGGAAAAGAATCAGCTAACTTGTGCTTTACGCGACTATGCCCTTCTCTGCTGCTTTCAGCACAGTTTCGCTTTTAGGCGCCAAATAAGCTAGGTCACACCACTACGTTTTACCTTTCTTGCGTGAGTCAGGTTGTTTTCCTGTTTTCACGGTAGACGTTTTTCTACGTTTCAGAAGCAAATATGACGCGGCAACTACTATGGTTATGGTCACTGCCACGCCTACAACCCATACGGTCGGGAAAGTTGCAATGTTGAAGTAGACGGTGTTGGAGGCGCCTTGGTTTCCAACGAGGTCTGTGGCGTAAAACGTTATGTTATGGGAGCCTTCATCCAGCACGGCCAAGGTGACGTTTGCGGTGATGGTTACGTTATCCTGTCCATCCAAGCTGTATCCAATCCAGGAGACAGGCTCATCCACGGCAATAACTGATTGAATATCGCTTCCGTCATAAGTTTTGTTTTCCGGAGAAAAAACCGTGATGTCTGGAGGTCGGGTGTCCACGGAAAAGTAGATGGCGCCTGAGGAAACCACGTTTCCAAAGGTGTCGTTAACGTAAACAATCATGCTGTGCTGGCCCTCAGGCACACCAGTCAAAACCGCATCGCCGGTAACCGTGACATTAGTCTGTCCATCCAAGCTGTATCCAATCCAGGTTGTGGGTTTATTCACGCTGAGAACCAGGGAAACGTTGTTGTTCGTATAGGTGGTGTTTTCTGGAGATAAAACATGCAGCTCCGGCGGCACAGTTCCATAACCAAACGGCATGTACTCCTCGTTTGTTGCCAGCCAGGTCGCGCCGTCAAATCCTCCGATAGCGTATAAAACATCCTCCACAACCGCCATCGCCAGGTAGCCTCGAGCCGTAGGCATGACAGCGCCAGAGCCCCAGCGGTCACTTTCCACATCATAAACGTGAACTGCGGCGCTGTAGCCATTCTGATCGAATCCGCCTGCGAAGTATATTCGTTGAGGCGCTGTTAAGCCGCCAGTGGCTTCGGCAGCTGCAAAACTTACGGCAGAGGGAAGACTGGCTTTGTTGCTCCACGTGTTGTTTTTGACGTCGTAGACTTGGGTGGAACTGACGGATGTGAGGTCGTTAAACCCTGTTCTTAGTTGACGTGCGCCTCCGAAAACGTAAATCTTGCTGCCGACCACTGCAGATGCATAGCCGAAAGCTGGAACTGGCATCGGCGACGCGGTGGTCCAGGAGTCATTTGCTGGGTCGTAGACTTCATTTACGTCCAGCTCGTGATACAGCGGCTCTTCTCCCCACCGTTCTTTTCCGCCTATCAGGTAGATTTTGCCGTTTACAACGCTTGCACGCAAATCAGCTCGTGGCGTAGGCATAGGCGTCTTGGTCTCCCAAGTGTTTGTTGCCGGGTCGTAAACCTCTACTGCACCGGTGAACTCTGAAACTAGGTCGGTTGTTACGCCTACGGTTCCGCCAATCACGTAAATCTTGCCTTGATATGAGGCAACCGCACAGCCGCTTCGTGGCGTGGGCATGGGCGTCTTGGTTCTCCATGAATTTGCAACTGGGTCGTACTCTTGATTAACAGCCAAGTTAGTGTCGTTGTTCAAACCTCCGATGGCGTAGATTTTCCCGTTTGCCACGGCTACCCCAAATCCGCCTCTTGCGGTAGGCATCGGGTTTTTAGTCGTCCATTCGTTTTCGGATGCTCCGCTGCCGGAGGGAAACGGGAAGGTGGACAGAACCATTGAAACAGCCAGGATTGCGATTAAAGCGTGTGTTAGCTTCTTATTCATTAATTGGCAGTCACCATTTTTTTCCAGAAGTAAATAAAATGCGCTTTACCTTTATATGGTTGCAGGGTTTCTCAACGTTTTGAATGGTCAATTTTTGGTGTTGCATTCGGTTTTTATGCGTCAATTATACAGGAACGTGTAAACAAAATAAAATAGCCTTGAAGCAAGCAGGTTGTTGAGTGCTTATGTACAGAACGGGCGTTGCTAATTTGCCTCTTCACGGAGGCAAGGCGCCAGCGTGGCTGACTGGCCGCATGCGCAAACTATCCAAGGAAATAGCGAGCATCATGGTTGACGAGTACGGCGCAGGCTCCTTCTTAAGGCGGTTGTCTGATCCGTACTGGTTTCAGGCGTTAGGCTGTGTTTTAGGCTACGACTGGCACAGTTCAGGCGTGACCACGGTGCTTACTGGTGTGCTTAAGCAGGCGCTTTCGCCTGAGGAACATGGCATGGCTGTCTGCGGCGGAAAGGGCAGAACCTCACGGAAAACACCCGCGGAAATCGCGGAAGTCGGCGGGAAATTCGGGTTTTCAGAAGACCGCATTGAAGCGCTCACGTACACGAGTAGGATGACCGCGAAGGTGGACAACACCGCCATCCAAGCGGGTTATCAGCTGTATCATCACGCGTTCCTCTTAACGGAAGACGGGAAGTGGGCGGTTATTCAGCAGGGCATGAGCGCAGCGGACCGTTCGGCGAGGCGTTACCACTGGCTTTCAGACACCACCGCCAGTCTGATTGTGGAGCCGCATAACGCCGTGGTCGGTGACGTGAGGCGGGAGAAAGCGTTGAACATGACTGCGAAAATCAGTGAGGGTGCTCGCAGGGCGTCGGTGGATGTGGCGAAGGAGCCGCCGAGGAAGGTTTTGCGTTTGTTTGAGGCGGCGAGGCCGTTGCATCAGAGGTCGCTTCAGGAGTGGCTGCCTAAGGCGGAGCGGGACCCGTGGAGGCAATCCATTGAAGCGCTTAACATGCCGAGGACTATTAGTTGGGAGACGATGACGAGGGTGTACGAGTTTCAGCCGAGGAACTACGAGGAACTCCTAAGCGTAAGAGGTGTTGGACCTGCCACGGTGCGGGGCTTAGCCTTAGTTGCGGAGCTGATTTACGGCGAAAAACCGAGCTGGGAGGATCCTGTGAAGTTCAGTTTTGCGTATGGCGGGAAGGATGGGGTGCCGTTTCCTGTTGACCGCCGTGCCATGGATGAGTCGGTTCAGGTGTTGCGGCGGGCGGTGGAGGCGGCGAAGTTGGGTGAGAAGGAGAAGTTGCGGTCGCTGCGGAGGCTGAGGCGCTTCGTTCCAGGGAGCATAAACTCTTAAGCGTTGAAGTGGCATTTTGTTTTTGAGGTTGAAGGGGTTGTCTAGGTCTCGGTATGCTGGGTTGCTTCGGGCGTCGGGGGTTTACGGTGTGCTTGCGCCGGTTTTGGCTTTCACGTTTATTCTTTTGGCTGTGGGTTCTTATCCGCAGTTCAGCTGGACCGCTAACGCGTTAAGTGATTTGGGTGTGGTGTCGGGTGTTACTGCGGGAGTTTTCAACAGCGGCCTGATTATCTGCGGGGTTTTGTGCCTTACGTTTGCGGTAGGTTTGTGCGTGTTGTTTGTTGAAAGCGTAATTGGTCGGGTGGGCGTTGTTGTTTTTGCTTTGGCGTGCGTGTCTCTTGTGGCGATTGGCACGTTTCCTGAGAGCGTGTCGCCCACGCATTACATGGTTTCTGTGGCGTTCTTTGTGCTGTTGCCGATTTCACTGCTTGTCATTACAGCAGGCTTTGCCCTTGAACGCCAGGCGAAAATGGCTTTGTTCACGTTGGCGGTGGCGGTTGTTGCGGCGTTGCCGTGGGTGCTGTACTATACGGTTCATTATGTTTCGGGCGTGGCTGTTCCCGAGGCGGTGTCGGGTCTTGCGGGCGGCGTGTGGACGGTGGTTCTTGGCTACAAGATGCTTCGGGCGGCGTCACAGCCAAAAACTGGGTAGAGTTTTCGTGAAAAACGTGTTCCAAGGTTCACTTCGAAGCGCTTCGAATGGCGGCGTCCACGTAGATTTGGGCGCAGCAGTGCGAAGAAAAACTGGTCTTGTACCCGTGTTGCTCGGCGTATTCGATAGCTTCTTCGCTTGGGAAGGCTATGCCGTCTGCTCCTGCTTTAAGTGCGAGGATGTCGGTTTCGGTGCGGTGCCTGCCTTTCGGCCGCACGCATCCCAGCACGAGGGGGGTTTCTGGGAACATTAGGCGGGCGGTGGCTGTGACTTTGGCGATGTCTGCTGGGGTTGGCGGCTTGACCTTTGCCATGGCTGTCCCACGTATGGGCATGAACGCTATTACTACCACGGCGGAGGGGTCTGCTGAGGCGATGGTTTTGAGCGCGGCGAGTTCGCCTTTCAGTTTTCCGTCGTGAAGTCCGACGATGACGTGGGGGACAATGTGTAATCCTGCGTTTTTCATGGCGTTTAGGGACGCGGCGTAGTCTTTGGTTGTCGCGTTGAGGTTGCCGATTTTTTTTATGGTTTCGTCTGAGCCTATTACGTCTATTAACGCGGCGTCTACGCCTGCATGCTTAAGCGCGGCGGCGGTTGCGGGGTCGATTATGCCTGTGTGGACTAAGACAATTAAGCCCAGTTCGCGTTTGATTTTCTTGATGGCTGGGATGAACGGTGTAAGCGGGACGGAGCCGTTTGGTGTGCATCCGCCGCTGATGAGGCAGCCTGAAGCGCCTTGCCGCTTAAGCTGTGCCGCCAGCGCAAAGAGCTTTTCTGGCGTGGTGGCGGGGTGCATGGTTTGCAGAACTTTTGCTTCGCAGTGTTTGCAGTTTAGTGCGCATGCGGTGCCTGTGACGGATATCGTTGGGAATTGTGTCGGCGTAGAATGGTGGTGGCTGGTTTTGTAGTAGGTGAAGCTGGGGGCGTAGAAGTGGACGGTTTTAGGCTTCGGCGTAAGCGTGCCTGTGTTCAGGAGGTTTAAAAGTTCTTTTGTGCTGTAGTGCCAAACTGCGTTTGCGGTGGGCTGCATGATTTTCTCTGTGAATGCGGCTTGCTTAATAGTTTTTGTTGTGTTTTTTGTGTTTGGCTTTTTCCGCGTTGTACTCTGAGAACGCGGGGATTGCTTGGAGGGCTTCGTCTATGCGTTTGATGTTGGTTTGCAGTTTCTCCAGGCTTTTTGTGATTGCCAGGGTTTTGTAGATGGCTAAGCCTCTTCGTGTCAGGGCGTACCGTGTTTTTTCCTTGTATGTTTTTTCTTCTACGAGGTTGCTTTTCAGGAGAAAGTCGAGTCGCGTGCGAACGCCGAAGCAGTCCATGTTGCAGTCGTAGGCGATGGCGTCAACGGTCAGGTTTCTGTCAACTAGGGCGGTTAGGATGTCTTCGTAAAGTTCAAGTTTAGACCTTCGCATGTTTGCACGCTCTGAATCTGAATACGCGTTTTTTGAATAAAGCATTTGTGAAGCCTAAATCTTAAACGAAAAACACGCGCAAAACTAAGAATCAAAGGTTATAATCTGCCAAAATGGGTTAGAAGCTACCTGAAATCAGAGAAATGTTAGCTATCTTTTTTTCACACTGGTCTCTGAGAATATAAATTGTTTTTTGGCACTCTCTATGAAAGTGAAAGACGGTTTAGCATGCTGTATAGTCTAATCGTTGTATCTAAGTATTAACTTGTTGAAGTTACTTTGCCATTCTTCAAGTTGATAAGCAAATCCCGCTAAATAGCCTTTGAACGTTTCAACGAAGGGCTTAAAAGTTAATTGCATTAAGAAAAGTGATATTCCAACTGCTGTTTCAGCATTTTTTTCTTGAAAGTGAGGCATATTCAAAATAATTTCAATATCGCGTAATTTCCCTGTTAACTCATGCCAACCACGAAAATTAGGATGTGTATAATGGCATAGGTCATCATAGAATTGCGTAATATCTTTTCTAACTTTTTCCTGCTCAATTTCCTCAAAAACATGTTTCCTTACGAACCCCGCCTTGTATTTTTTGTCGTGTTTTCCTGATTTGCCATATTTTATTTGTGTTTCTTTAGGAAACCGTTTTTGTGCGTCTTCTGATAACCATTCAAAAGCATATTGAGGATTTTTATTAAACAATCGCATGAGATTGTTGTTTTCCAACACTGTCCTTAGAATGACAAATTCCGTTCCATAGCTTGAAGATAATAAACAAAAATAGGCATTTAGCAACAACTGCCTATTTCTTGAGAAAAGATTGTGATTTGTAAATAGGTTCGGTTTTGTTTTATAATCTTTTATTGCATCTTTCGTAATTTGAGTCAAATCCCGCATTAAAGCCAACCCCCATTCAATTCTTCGAGTTTCTTCAGGAAAAACTGCTTTTGTCTTTTTTAGATTCTCGAATATGCGATTCTCGACTTCATTAAGGTTTGAACCCAATAAAGACAAAATTTTCACCTTTGATATAATACCAATTGTTTCTTAAATTTATGTGCAAATTGTTATAGCTGAACCGAAAGAAATAATCAGAATAGTGAAGTAGAAGCGATGAAACATGAGTAAAGATGACGATAGCCACTTGAAAAAGGCATTCAAGTATGATGTGGAAGAGGCACTTCATTTTCATTGCTTAATTGGAAAAACTGATGCCACTTTAACCATTACGATAGAACCTGACCCTCATGGTGATGAGAAAGGGACTCATTCGCACTTTCATATTGCACATTTTTGTGCTAATCTCAAAATCATGGACCTTCCTGAACCTGACCGATGTCGAATAACTGATAATACTTGTCCTTTTATTGCCCCTCTTGGTAGCGATGAGAGATACCCAGAACGGAGAAAACTTGCATATGCAAGTACAATCATTCAGAAGATTGCATTTATAGAATTTTACGGGTCGCAACTTGTAAATGAGATACTTAAAATCAAAAAAATAAAACCAATCGGATACAGCTTGAGGGTCGCAGAACTTGAGAAGATTTTGGTAATATCTGATTTAATAGATGCTGAAACATATCAGAAGGTCGGCGAGTTAAGAAAGATGAGAAATAAACTTGCCCATAGCCCCAATGAGTATCTGAAATTTGAGGAAAAAGAACTCTATAATTGGTCTAACGAAGCAAGTAAACTATCTTATGCTGTTGCCGAACTATTGAAAAAACATCGACAAAACGAAGAAAGATAACTTAGCCGCCGCTGAAGCATAGTGTTAACATGCCGTCTATGCAGAAGGGCGAAAGTTTGCCTTCGGTTCCATGTTTCACGCAGAGTGTTTTCATGTCGCATCTTGGGCAGATTGTTCCGCTCAATTCTGTCGCGTTGGTTTCTAAAAGACTCTTTTCTTCAAGTGTTTCGAATGCGAGTTTCAGGTATTTGCCTTCCGCTATCCTTGGCACGCCGTACTTGGCTGCTTCCACGCCAGCTTGGATGGCGAAGTACTCATATAGTCTTCTTGAGCCTTTTGAGCTGTTGCAGCTTTTGCATATCCAGACGAGGTTCTTTTCAACGTCGGGTCCGTTGTGGCTTCGAGGCAGCAGGTGTTCCAGCGTGAGGTTTGCCGTGGCGCCGCAGAATATGCATTCGTCAGCTTGTTCTTTCTCTTTGACGTATTCTCTGATTTCGTTCCATGAAATCTCGCCCTGCCTAAGCTGCTTGAACTTGGACATGACGAAGCCGTAGTCCTTTTTTCCGATGCCTGCTGAAGCCGCGATTATCTTGGCGTACTGCCAGAAAATCAGGTCTCTAACACTCTTGACTACTGCTGGAGGCACGGCGCAAACACCTTATAATTAAATGGGCGTTTCTTGTTAATCAAGCTCTCGGTTTTTCCGATTAACAGCATATTTGTAGCCTATTAGGATCCTAATAGAGATTCATTGCAGAAACTATAGAGGGGGTCTATCGGTAGCGCGTTCTGCCAAAAAACGATAGGGGAGGGGTCGCTATTGGCGCAAAAACCGCCCAATAGCATGCAGAAATTTCCTTTCGCATGTGTTTTCCGTGAAGATTTAGTCCTCTGTAAGATACAGAAACATGAAAACCAAGCTCGAAACAAAAGCAACAATCCCCAGCGTGGTAAACGTGAAAAACGGCACAGCATCAATAAACCGACTATTCAACGGAACCCTACTGAAAATAATTCTGGCAGCTACGTAAAGCCAAACAAGAAAAGAGCCAGAACCAAGCGTTAAGAACAACGCCTTCACCCTTTTAACAGCCAAACCCCCTGCAGATTCCCTAAATCTTTAACGAACAAGAGTTCAAACAAACCTGAGAATATAATGTTTTTCTTTGAGCACATAAATGAGCTATTGTGAAACCAGTAGACGAATTCTCTCCGAAGCAAACGGCAGTTCTACCTTGATTTCCGCCTTTAAATAAGGGGGCTATAGAAAAAAAATCACACAACAGTTCAGCTAATATACCATATCACCCATTGTTTTCCCTCCTGTGAGGCAATTGGCGAAAAACCAGACCCAAACAGAAGCAGACTTACCCCAGCAAATACGAGTTTCCATAGGCTCCGCAATCGTTCTCGAGCTTTTAGAAGGCAAACTAAACGCCGCACCCACAACCGCATACCTCATGACCTACAAACCAGGCAAATGCACCGCCAACTGCCTCTTCTGCCCCCAAGCAAGAACCAGCCGCAGCAAAGCAGAAATGCTCTCAAGGGTTTCCTGGCTTGCTTTCGCTACAGAAAACGTTCTCAAAAAAATCGGAAACGCATATACCAATCAGCGAATACGCCGTGTGTGCATCCAAGCCCTAAACTACCCCGAAGTCTTCACCCATCTAACAGCGACAGTCAAAGCCTTAAAACAGCACGCAAACGTTCCCATTTCGGTATCCTGCCAACCCCTAAACGCGCAGAACATAAGACACTTAGCAGAAGCAGGCGCAGAAAGAATCGGCATAGCCATAGACGCAGCAACCGAAAAACTGTTCAACGAAGTCAAAGGCGCAAACGCAAACGGACCATACACATGGGAAAACCAGTTCAGGCAACTCCGCGAAGCCATTGAAGTCTTCGGCAAAGGAAAAGTCAGCACACACATAATCATCGGCTTAGGCGAAACCGAAAACGAAGCAGTAAGCCTAATCCAAAGATGCGTTGACATGAACGTTACACCAGCCCTTTTCGCCTTCACCCCAGTTCGCGGCACAGCCCTAGAAACGAAACCCCAACCACCAATCGAAACATACAGGCGAATCCAACTCGCAAGACACTTAATCGTCAACAAACACGCACGCTCAGAAGACATGCACTTCGACAGCAACAGCCGCTTAACAGATTACGGCATCAAAAAAGAAACACTCACATACATCGTGGAAACCGGAAACCCATTCCTCACCTCAGGATGCCCAAACTGCAACCGCCCATTCTACAACGAAAAACCAAGCGGACCAATCTACAACTACCCAAGAAACATACGCAAAGAAGAAATCTCAGCCATAAAACATCAGCTAAACTAAAAAAACCCCACCAAACACCTCTCAGCTACCTTCCGAATCACCCGCTTTCCCGTTCTTATCCTGCAACTTAGGCTTCTGCCGAGTAACCTGCTCAACCAAACGCCAAAAATCCCACATCGTAAAACCCTTCCGCAACTCCTTCATCAACTTCTTCACCTGATAAAACGTCATCTGAGACTCACCCTTATCCAACCTTTCCTGAGGACCCTTAATGTGCCGAAACAACTCATCCATCTGCCTAGGCGAAGCACGAATCCCCGCCTTCTCCAAAAGCTGCTGAATCAACGTCTGCTCCGTGTTCCTACCAATAAACAAAGTAGGTTCACGCCCAACAATCTCAGGCGGAAAAGGCTCAAAAAGCAACGGATGAGCACGCATCTCCTCCAACTCCTGATCCACCTCATGAGCAAAAATCCCATCCCCCACAATCGGCTTATGAAACTGAATCGGCAACGCAAACGCCTTCTCAGCCGACTGCGCAAGACGATAAACCCGCCCCAAATCAACCCCAGTATCAATATTAAACAACAACTCCAACGCAGTAGCAACCTCCTCCAAAGGCGCCAACCCAGCACGCTCCCCAAAACCCGCCACACACGTATGCAAATAAGTCACACCCTCCTCAACAGCCGCCAAAGTATTCGCAGTCGCCAAACCAAAATCGTTATGACAATGAACCGAAAGCTCCACCTTCGCCTTCACCCGTTCAGACAACGCATCCCGAACATGCGCCATAAGATAACGCATAGAAAGCGGCCTCAAAAACCCAACACTATCAGCCACAGCCAACTTCTCCGCACCAGCATCAGCCACAGCCTCAAAAACCTGCAGAATATCCTCAAGCGGAGTTCGCGAACCATCCAAAAGCGTAAAATTCACCTTCGCACCATGATCCCGCGCATACTCAAGGCTCCCAACAGTCTTCTCCAACGCCTCCTGCCTAGACATCTTCAACCTATACTTCAAATTAAGCCCATTAAACGGCACCTCAACAGTAATATCCTTAACACCACACTCCAAACACGCATCCACACTCTCCCGCATACAATCCGCCGAAGCCGTCAACGCCGCATTCTTAAAACTCTCATTCACAATCCGCTTAACATTATGCTTCTCACCCTCAGACAAAGCAGGAAAACCAACATTAATCACAGAAACTCCAGCCTCATCCATCAACTTAGCAAGCTTAACCTGCTCCACATACGTCAAAAACACCGTAGGAGCCTTCAAAGCCTCACGAAAAGTCTCATCCCAAATAAACACCCTCTTAGGAAGCTTCGGCGGCAAATTCTTTCTCAAACGATTATAATTCGCGATGAGCCCTTGAGCTTCAAGCTTCTTGAATATCGTTTTCCTCATTAAAGCACAATCCAACAACCAACATGAGTTATCTGCAAACCATATATAAAAATTGAATCCACCCCCGAAACCCGTAAAGAACCCACCCAAACTGCAAAAGTCTTAAGTGTCAACAACAACAAAGTCAACGGCAGCAGGCAAGATTAACCATGAGCAACATCAAAAACACAGTTGACCAAATCAGATCATTAGAATCCGAACGAGGAAACTTGCTACTTGAAATCGAAGAACTCAAAAAGATGGCAGACGCAAAAGCCAAAGCCTTGGAAAGCGAAATCAACATGCTAAGAGACGAAGTGAAAGAACTGCGCCTACTCTTAACCGGAGAAGACAACGACGAAGAAGACTTAGACCGCAAAAAAAGAAAATAAGCAAAAACCATTAACCCATTCTAAGAAAAACGCAAAAAAGACAGGAAAATAACCCGTCTACTTCTTTTTCTTTGCCTCTTGGAAAAGCTTCTTCACCGCACTAATCCGCGCTTTCTGCGCCAGCACATCACTCGTCACCAACGTCAAAGCCTCTTCAGGACACCACTTGACACACTGAGGTTCACCCTCATCTTTACACAAGTCGCAAACATGAACAACCTTAGATTCCGGATGCAACATAATCGCCCCATAATCGCAAGCCTCAATACACCAACCGCAACCGTTACACTTATCCGCATCCAACATAATCGTGCCCGTTTCCTCCGACTGCGTCAAAGCATCACGCGGACACGCAGCAACACACGGCGGATCCTCACAACGCCTACACGTAACAGCCATGTTCGCCAGCTGATTCACCCGCACCACGCGTATGCGCGATTTCAACGGGTTAAAAGCTTTCTCCTTCGTCCACGAACAAGCATACTCACAAATCCCGCAGCCTACACACTTGTCAGGATCAGCCGAAACAAATTTTCTTTCATGAATCTTCACCATTCCGCTTAAGCCTCCTGTTTCCCTTCAACAACGCTTACCAAGTCGTCCATGCCCAGCTCCTTCAGCTTCGCCAACGTGGGAACGCCTTCCAACGTCCACCCACGAGACTCATAATAATCATCCAGCAGCAAATCCAGCTCCTTCTGCGTCACCACGGCTCCTTTCACAGGTCCTTCGTCGGGAATGGGCATGTTCATAACCTTCCACGGTAAAGTGTCGTCTTTTCTGCCTAAACCCTCTCGGATGTTAATTACCCTGGCCACGGTGTTTATTCTTTCACCTGACTGCTTCAGTTCTTCGGCTGTCATGTCAATTCCCGTGACTAAGTTGTACAGTTTAGCCATTTCCACCAAGCCTTTGTAGTAGGTGCCTCTTGAAAACTTGCATATGATAAGAGAGTCGATGACAGCGTAGGTGTCCTCCATGTCGCGAACCATTGGTCCTCTGCCTTTTTCGGCTTTTAAGCGGTTTACCTTGCCTTTGACGTCAAAGGAGTATGCGCCGTGCCGGTTGTGGTCTGCTCCTCGGAAGGAGACGGCGAATCCTAGGGCTGCGGTTTTGAGGCATCTGAGGTCGTAGCCTGTGACTTCTAGGCCTTTGATGTGTTGGGCGAGTTTTTCTGCGCCTTTGCCTATTTTTTTGGCTGCGATGCGCACGCCTTCGGCGAGGGTGTTGCCGATGCCTTGGCGGTTTCCTATTTTTTCTATGAGTTGAATGAGGGCTTCGGAGTTGCCGAAGTTGGCTTCTATGCCGTCAAGGTCTTTTTTGGTTAGTATGCCGTTTTCGTAGCAGTCCATGGTGAAGCCGACTATGACTCCTGTGCTTATGGCGTCCATGCCGTAGTAGTTGGCGAGTTCCATGGCTTTTATGATGGCGTCTAGGCGGTTGATGCCGCAGTAGGGTCCCATTGCCCAGAGGGTTTCATATTCCATGCGGGTCAAGGTGCCTTTGTAGGGTCCTTCTGGGACTACGACTTCATGTTCACATCGCATGGCGCAGCTGTTACAGCCAATAATTTTTGCGACGTATTTCTCGTTGAGGAGTTCGCCGCTGACTTTGTCGGCGTCTTCGAAGTGTGCGTTGTTGTAGTTGCGTGTGGGCATGCAGTAGAGTGCGTTGTGGACGAGGACGTTTTCGGGTGTGCCGAGGGTGCGGTATTTTTTGGTGGCTGGTCCTTTCATGCGTTCGTGAAATTCTTGGACCATTTCCATGAATTGGTCGGGTTTGGCTGGGATTATGTCGTGTGTGCCGCGGACGGCGATGGCTTTGAGGTTTTTGCTGCCCATGACTGCGCCGAGTCCGGTGCGTCCTGCGGCTCGGGTTTTTTCGTTTATGATGGAGGCGATGCGGGTGAGTTTTTCTCCGGCTATGCCGATGGCGGCTACGCGGATGTAGTAGTCGCCTAGGTCGGTTTTTATGGTTTCTTCGGTTTGGGCGGGGGATTTGCCCATGAGATTCGAAGCGTCAAGCAGCTGGACTGAGTCGTCGTCGATCCAGAGGTAAGTGGGTTTTTCTGCTTTTCCTGTGATTATGATGGCGTCGTATCCTGCGCGTTTGAGTTCTGCGCCGAAGGTGCCGTGTGCGATGGCTTCGCCGATTGCGAAGGTTTCGGGTGATTTTGCCACGAAAGCGTGTCCGTTTCCGCCTGTGGGGAACATGGTTCCTGAGATTGGGCCGAGTGCCAAGACAAGCGGGTTTTCTGGGGTGAGTGGGTCGAGGTTTGGTTTGGAGTTGTCGAGCCATAGGCGCATGCCGAGGCCGATTCCGCCGATGTATTTTTTGGCGTATTCGGTGGTGAGTTTTTCGGTGTGGGTTTTTCCTGTGGTTAAGTCAACGTGGAGAATGCGACCTGCGTAACCGTGCAAACCTTTTTTCCTCCGTTTTATGGGAATTATTAGGTTGTTGGAAGCTATATTAACTTAATGGGTTTTGTGGTTGAAAGTTGATGTGCGACTGCGGGTGTTTTGTGGGTGGTTGTTACGGGGCTGGTTTGGGTTTTCGGGGTTGTGCGGTGGGTTTTTTCGGGTTTGGTGTGCTACTAGGCTCGGAACAGTCTATACCCCCCTTATATAAAGCAGGCTGCATGGAATTCCGCAGAACACCCGGCGCAGATAGACCCCTCTACTGGTTTCTGCAACGAACCACTAATAGGATCCAAATATGATGGTTGGTCAAGATATCTTAACTGAAAAAAACCCGTTTTGTCAAGAAACGTTGGTAAGAATCCTTTAATCACCCAACTTGCTCATTGTTGTATGAGGGGCTAAACAATAACTTTCGCAAAAAAGTTCGGGGTAACTTTGGTTCTTGCAGTAATCTTGCTTCAAGTGGGAGTTACTCAACAGGTAACGGCTCAACCCTTAAACATTCACATAACAGCCGACGGCAGCGTGGAGGGGACCAGCACGATACTGCGCAGCGGTAATGTTTTCACGTTCACAAGTGACCTTGAGGAGGCGTCAATTGTTATCGATGCAAGCAATATCGTGCTTGATGGAGCAGGTTTCACTCTTCAAGGCGAAATATATGCGATAAATGGAGATAACGTGGAGGTTAAAAACCTGAAAATAAATTCTCCAGCAACTGCAATTGAAATTTTCGGCTCTGGCTGCAAAATAATAAACAATGAAATTCAAGCCGAAGGCAAAGGCATTCGGATTCGAGAGTCCGACAACAATGTTATATCCGGCAACAAAATAAACGTGGAAATCGAAGCGGGTATCGCATTTGAGTCTTCCTCTCATAATGAGGTTACAGAGAACAATATTGCTTCAAGCGTAATGCAAGGCAGTGTTGACCTGTCCAATTCGGATTACAACACTTTCTCAAGAAACACCATTTATTTTGTCTCTTTGTATAAAAGCTCTTACAACGTTTTTGACGGAAACAATCTTCCCGAAGGAATATCTCTTAGGAACAAGTCAAACTATAATAAGATAACAGGGAACAGCATCACAGACTTTAATGAACTAACTGAAACAAACTTCCTGAGCAGCGGAAGCGTAGGTCTTGAACGTTGCGAGGGCAATGTTATTTCTTCAAACACGTTATCAAACAGCGGCGGTATTTTCCTCGACACTTCGTCAAACAACGTGCTCAGAGATAACATTGTAGAGTCAGCTGTTGGGATAGGCTTTGAAGTATCAGGCGCCCCACAACCCTCCCTATCGTCATTTATCAACGACATTGATGATTCAAACACGGTAAACGGCAAAAAAATTTACTACCTAATCAACGAAACCGACGTGAGTATAAATCCATCCACTTACCCAAACATTGGCTACCTAGCCTTAGTAAATTGTACACGCATGACTGTTGAGAACGTTCATCTGAACGTGCAGGGCGTGCTTTTGGCTTGGACATCAAACTCCCAAATCACTAGCAACGACGTTTCTGACACCTATGGCGACGGCGTGATTCTAAATTACGCTTCAAGCAACCAGATTACAAAAAACAACATAGACTCAAACGGTGGGGCGGGCATTCGACTCTCGTATTCAAACCAGAACGCTGTTTCAGGTAACTACATAACCAGAAACCAGAAGGGCATTTACCTACTCCTTTCAGCAGACAACAACACAATAACTGAAAACAACATCGCAGACCAAGAAGTAGGCATCAGTTTCCACACATCTTCAGGCAACCTCATCTACCACAACAACTTTGTCAATAGCACAAAACAGGTCTACGACGTCTCCTGGGAGGCACATGGACAGGCTTTTCCAGGAGTCCCTCTACCTTCAGAAAACACTTGGGATAACGGCTATCCAAACGGAGGCAACTACTGGAGCAACTACGCCAATCAGTATCCTGATGCTAAAGAACTGGAAGACTCTGGCATCTGGGCGACATCATACATCATAGACGAAAACAACCAAGACCATTATCCCCTTTTGAATCCCGTAAACATACAACAAATTCAAGTTCCCGATGAAGAGACTCCAACTAAACCGGCTGAAGAGCCCTTCCCGACAGCATTAGTGTTAGCTTTGATTGCTTCAGCGGCTGTTGTAGGCGTAGGTCTGCTGGCTTATTTTAAGAAACGCAAATAGTAAATAAACAGTCATTATCGGATTTTTCGGTCTATGATTTTTCCTTCCGCATCAATCAGCTGTACTTCCAATGGCATTTGTCCCACGGCGTGCGTTGCGCAGCTTAAACACGGATCAAACGCGCGTATTACCGCTTCCAC
>Ga0307421_1001111_pt1 | contig 16631 bp, 14 predicted proteins | sample SalMarWE160270MG_FD_202163 | JGI IMG/M metagenome (GOLD analysis project Ga0307421, IMG submission 202163) | Salt marsh sediment microbial communities from the Plum Island Ecosystem LTER, Massachusetts, United States - WE1602-70 | ecosystem: Environmental > Aquatic > Marine > Intertidal zone >...
GTTTGTTGATGGAGATGTAAATCCCGGGGGAGAAATTCTTTCAACCGGATCCATTTTTATATGGGGAAAGCTGCGCGGATCGGTTCACGCTGGAATGGATGGATCAGAATGCGAGGTTATATGCGCGATGGAATTAGACCCGATCAATTTGCGCATAGCAAACTATATAATGAAAGATAACAAGCTTCTCAGGAAATTAAAGAGAAAACCCGTAAGAATAAAGATAGATAAAGGAAAATTAACCATTGATTACTGGGAGAATAAAAATTAATATCCAAGTAATATGCAATAATGAAAAAGAGGAACGAATGTCAGCAAAAATAATAACAATCACTTCAGGAAAAGGCGGTGTTGGAAAAACAACAGCAACGGCTAATATCTCTGTTGCTTTAGCACAATTAGGGCAAAAAGTTGTTTGTATCGACAGTGACATTGGCTTACGTAATCTAGATGTTGTACTTGGGTTGGAGAATCGTATTGTCTATGATCTGATTGATGTGATTGAAGGTAGATGTCGAATTCGTCAGGCAATGATAAAAGACAAACGATATGAAGGAATGTATCTCATACCCGCGGCACAAACGAGGAATAAAAATGCAATCTCTCCAAGCGATATGATCCAATTGTGTAATGAGATACGAGAGGAAACAGATTGGATATTGATTGACTCACCCGCAGGTATAGAACGAGGTTTTAAAAATGCCATTGCCCCAGCTGAAGAAGTATTAGTGATTACTAACCCTGATGTATCTGCAGTAAGAGATGCTGATCGAATTATTGGCATTATCGAATCAGAAGAGAAGGGGCCTTCTAAGCTGATTATTAATCGCTTGAACCCTGAAATGGTCAAACTCGGTAAGATGTTGGATGCAGAGGATGTTCTGGAATTATTAGCGGTCAAATTGATTGGCATCGTTCCAGAAGATGAGCGGGTACTTACAAGTACCAATATTGGGAAACCAGTAGTGACGCATGAAAAATCAACAGCAGGTAGAGCTTTTCGGAATATTGCCAGAAGAATGATGGGGGATGACATCCCACTGATGGATTTGGAATTTAAAGAAGGTATTTTTCACCGGTTATCCAGAATATTTAATGAGGGAGGAGAATGAGATGAGTGATTGGTTTTCTAAATTAACGGGAAAAACAAAGAGCGCCAGTGAAGCGAAAGAACGGTTAAAGTTTATATTGATCCATGACAGGACAGATATTGATGCAACTGCACTTGATGAGATGAAAGATGAAATACTACAGGTGATTTCAAAGCATGTAACAATTGATCGATCTAATGTGAAAATAACTATGGTACATGATGGGAGAGAGCAGCGATTAATCGCTGATATTCCAATAAAGAAATGTGTGAAAAGGTAATTATTACGTAAAGGATTTATTAATGAGAAGGGATCTTTGGCGAAATTTTGACTTTTGGCTCTTTGGAGCTGCTTTGTTCTTAAGTATCTTCGGGATCATGATGATCCAATCAGCAATTGCTGGTAATGAAGTACTTGCGGAAAAAGTATCAAGGCAGCCAATTTTTCTTGGGATGGGAACAATACTGCTCTTGGTGATGGCAGCCATTGATTACCATTACTGGGGATCATTGGCACGTTTTATGTATATTTTCGCGATTGTTTCTCTGTTAATAATTTATGTTGTTGGCCAGGCAAGGTTTGGTTCAGCTCGTTGGCTGGATACAGGTGTGATCCTGATTCAGCCATCAGAAATAGTAAAAATACTAATGATAATGGTGCTTGCAGATTATTTTGCGAGAAATCAAGATAAGCCACACGATTTACGTTGGATTGCCCAAAGTTTTTTAATGACAATAGGCGTGGTAATCTGGATATTGATACAACCAAATTTAAGCACTTCAATTGTTATCATGGTGATATGGTTTTCTCTATTATGGATATGTGGATTGCCATTGAAGTATTTAGCAATTTTGGTTGTCATGGGATTAGTATTGATAGCTGTTGCATTTCCCTTGTTAGAAGATTATCAACAGGCAAGAATCATAAATTTCCTGTTTCCAGATCCTGAAGCGCGCCATGGAGAGACATATAATGTTGAACAAGCTCTTATTACGATTGGTTCAGGCGGGTGGTTTGGGCAGGGTTATGGGCAGGGAACTCAAGTGCAGTTGAGATTTTTAAAAGTTCGCCATACTGATTTTATTTTTTCTGCGATAGCGGAAGAATTCGGATTTGTGGGAACAATATTCATCTTGGCAATATTTTTATTTATAATTTGGCGGTGTATGCAAGTAGGAAAGAATGCAAGCGATCTATATGGGTCTTTAATTGCTTATAGCTATGCGGCTATGATATTTTTTCAGGCAGCAGTGAATATCGGTGTAAACTTGAACGTTGTTCCAGTGTCAGGGTTGCCACTTCCATTTTTGAGTTATGGGGGCAGCTCACTGCTCAGCACAATATTAGGAATTGGTTTGGTTGAAAGTGTAAGTTTACGAAAAAATAAAAATCCATAAGATTTGGAGATATATGATAAGTAACCAAATGAATTTGAGGGTTAGATTTGCTCCATCACCAACTGGGCATGTGCATCTGGGATCTGCCAGAACGGCATTATATGATTATCTTATCGCGAGGAAAACAGGAGGGCAATTTATTCTTCGGATAGAAGATACAGATCGAAAACGATTGGTTCAAGGAGCAGAAGAAGAACTAATCAACGGATTGCACTGGTTGGGGATTGATTGGGATGAAGGACCTCTAATAGGTGGCCCCTATGGTCCTTACCGGCAATCCGAAAGAAAAGAAATATACAAACAATATGCAGAGGAATTGGTTGAAAAAGGGCGGGCTTATTATTGTTTTTGTTCCCATGAGAGATTAAAGAAAGTACGGGAGGATATGCAGAAGCAAAAAAAATCTCCGCACTATGATGGTTTATGCCGAAATATTCCCATTGATGAAGCTAAAGAACGCATAAGGAATGGCGAATCATATGTCATCCGATTTAAAACACCAAAAGAAGGAAAAACAATTGTTAAGGATCTGCTAAGAGGCGAAATAATATTTGAAAATAAAACATTAGATGATTACATCATTGTAAAGTCAGATGGCTGGGCACTTTATCATTTGGCCGCTACTGTGGATGATCATCTGATGAAAATAAGCCACGTGATCAGGGGGTCAGAATGGCTGCCCACTTCGCCACTGCACCATCTTATCTGGCAGGCTTTTGGATGGGAAGAACCCACATGGGTGCACCTTTCCGTCTTTCTTAAACCAAGCGGCAAAGGAAAGATGAGCAAGAGAGAAGCGGCGCAGTTGAGCAATGATGGATATTCAATTTTTATTAAAGATCTGGAGAACCTGGGTTATTTACCGGAGGCGGTGATCAATTGGATTGCATTAATGGGTTGGAGCTATGACGACCGAACCGAATATTTTTCTATGGATGATCTTGTAGAAAAATTCACGTTGGAAAAATTAAATCCGTCTCCAGCGGCAATCAATTTTTCAAAATTAGATCATTTCAATAAATTGCACATGAAAAAATTATCGGATAGAGAATTAGCCAAGCGAATATTTCCTTATTTTGAGAAAAATTCAATAAAGGCTTCAATTGATGAATTGGAAAAAATATCTCCTGTTCTAAAAGAGAGGATGATTACGCTTGATGATTCAGTGAAACTTTGTGGATTTCTTTTTAAAGAAAATGTTGGACATGAGGTTGATTCTTTATTGATTAGGGATGTTTCGATGGAAAAATCAAAAGAAATTTCAAGTGAAGTTGTTGAAGTAATACAATCTATAGACGAGTGGGAATTGGAGTTGATTGAGAAAAAGATAAAAACCTATATGGAAAAAGAGGGGTTGGCGCCAAAGCAACTCTACAGCTATTTGAGGGAAGCGATTTCAGGACAGCGTGTAACACCGCCTTTATTTGACTGCATGGTTGCTTTGGGTAAGGAGAGGACTATTCACCGCTTAGAAGAGTCACAAAGCATTCTTTTGGCTATGTTAGGTATTACCTAAAAAGTGGTAAAATAATTACCGCACACTTTTGGGGGCTCGTCTAACGGCAGGACAGCAGACTCTGAATCTGTTTATAGAGGTTCGAATCCTTTGCCCCCAGCCTAAATTGCTAAAAGAATAATAGTTTTACCTCAATTCCTTATAAATACCAATTTAATAGGGAATTTTGCTTTAAACAGAAAGGATGTTGAGGATGGAAACGTAAGTAAAAAAAATCCGGACACCTCTGTTTTTTTGTGGATAAATAGAGGTGTCCGGTCGAGCAGAGTAGGCCGTAAATAACAACCTAAACTTCACCTACTCGTTAATCTCATTATACAACCTTTGTCAAGCCCCGTTTGGCCAAAAAAATCGTATCGCAAGCCAAACTAAAGGAGATATAAAAATCAACTGATAACTTGTAAAATTGAGGAGTTGATGTTGATTTTTGCCATATTTGCTTAGGGCTTGTCTAACGGAAGGACAACAGACTCTGAATTTGTTTATTGAGGTTCAAATTCTTTGCCTATAGCCAAAAAAGCTCATTTGGAGATATTTTTTTATAGCACATCAATTAGTCTCTTGCTTAGGTTTTCAAAGCTTAAAAGGAATTCTTTACGTTCAAGGATCAACTTCGTTTTTATTTTCCCCATAAAGATATGTGGTATTTATCTCAATATTTCTTTGATTAATCAACCTGTGATAGAATTAATAGTTAGTACCATCTTCGAGTTTTACTTTCCTAAGGATAATATCTAAGGAAATAAAACCGATAGGGTATAAGCGGAAACGCTTATGCCTCCCGTATTTGGAAAGGAGATGCGATACTACCTTCAAAAGTAGAAGGTATTTAATGCCAGCACTCTTTTTCAAGTGCTGGCATTTTCTATTCATAGGAGAGAGATTTGGATAAAAAGAAAAAATATTATTTCAGCACGCGTGATTTGATGTTAATGGCAGCATTAGCCGCTGTAGGGGGAATAACCAGCACATATATCAATATGATTGGTGATTTCTTCCAGTCATTTCTCGGATTCGCAGGGACAACACAGTGGGCGTCTGGCTTGCATATCATCTGGTTGATGCTGGCTGCTTCAATAATTCGGAAACCAGGTGCTGCAACCACAGCGGGATTAATAAAAGGTATTGTTGAATTCCTCACTGGTAATACTCACGGTTTAATTGTACTGATTGTTAATATTGTAGCCGGCCTGATCATTGATCTGTTAATAATTGGAAATAAGCAGAAAAAATTCAACCTTTCATTCTACTTAGCTGCTGGAGTTTCATCTGCTTCTAATATTATTGTTTTTCAATTCATAGCTGCTGTTCCCTCAGATTTGTTGACTTTAATAGCGATTCTTTCAACATCTGCAGTTTCCTTTGTATCCGGTGTAGTATTTGGAGGAATAATTGTTAGGACACTCCTAACTGCAATTGAAAAAGCAGGTGTTTATCATCCGGAAAAGTCAGCCCACATGTATGAGAAGAAATCTGCTTTTTATTTGATCAGTGCTATTTCAATAATGATTATTTTTGCTTTGGTTATATTTCTTTCTCAAGGCAACAATAATTTTCAGAATGTGAGAATTTCAGGGGAGGTTAATAAACCATATGAATTCTCAGCAAAAGACACTGATATCGAATGGCTTGAAATATCTGAAGAAAACAATGGTGTGGCAAGAGATTACACAGGCTACGCATTAATTGATATTGTAAATAAAGCAGACCCCAGAATAGAAAATGGATTGATATTAATAAAAGCGAGTGATGGATATAGTTATTTTATATCTTATAAGGAAGCTTTAGAAAATAACCACGTAATCTTATCTGTTCAAGGAGGGGAAAAAACTGATTCGTGCAATATAGTAGGTGCTGAATCACACAAAGCTTGGATAAGAAGTGTTTCAGAGTTAATTCTTATGAAGAACGAGGGAATCCAAGTAAAAGGAGATGTAAATCAGCCATTTACTTTTTTACCGGAAGAGTGGCAAAGTTCAATGGACAGCGCAAATATTGACTTTGGAGACAAGAGGATAAAACTGCAGGGGGTGCAGCTTAGTGAAATTATTGACTATTCCAATCCGAAAGATGAAGCTAAGGAAGTAATGATATTGGCAGGTGAAGAAAATCGAATTATTTCTTTCAAAGAACTTACTGGCGGATTGAAAGAAAACCGTATTTTCGTTTCCCCGGGTGATTCTGGCGTTGAATATATTTTTGCAAATATGGGTGGAGATATTTTTCTAAGACATTTAACTGCTCTAGAGGTTAGAAAATGATTTCTGTGCGTAATTTATCCTTCAAATACGAAGGAAGAGAACATAAGACTTTAGATAATTTAAATTTAGATATTAATTTGGGAGAATTGATTGTAATTACGGGTGAGTCTGGTTGTGGAAAAACAACATTTGCTCTTGCCCTTACTGGCTACTTATCCCATCTTTATGCAGGTAAATATTTTGGAAATATTTGTATAAATGGTGAAAAAATTGAAGAAAAATCCCTAACAGAAATTGCAGAAGACATTTTCCTTGTGCAGCAAAACCCGCAGAATCAATTCGTGACTTTAACAGTCAGAGATGAGATAGCTTTTGGATTAGAGAATAAAGAAATCGATCCTCAGAAAATTCGTGCCCGCATAAAGGAAGCTTTGCAAGCAGTATATGCAGAAGAATTAATTGATCGAAATATCGATACATTATCTGGAGGGGAAAAACAGAAGATCGCAATAGCGACGGCGATTGCGCTCCAACCTAAGATTATCATTTTAGATGAACCCACGTCAAATCTAGATATTAAATCCACAAAGAATATTTACAACGTGTTTAAACGGCTTATTGAACAAAAAGAAATTACTTTAATTATCATCGAACATAAACTAAACGAATTGATGTATTTTTCTCCAAGAATACTGAAGCTTAGGCAAGGGAAAATAATTCCCCAGAGGAATAATCAGGAATTTATAAATTTATATAGAAAACCACGTGATAGAGGGAGAAAAGATTATAAACGCGAGATTATTAAAAAGGCAATTCAATTAAAAGATTTTTCTGTCCTTAGAAACGAAAACGAAGTACTAAAGATTAGCTCATTGGAAATAAATAAAAGTGAGATAGTATCTATTCTTGGAAATAATGGAGCGGGTAAAAGCAGTTTCATTCTAGGTTTAATGGGTATTCTTCATTCGACTGGTCAAAAAAGAGTTGTTTTAAATAATCATATTTTAGATATAAAACGCAAAAGATGTCCCGAAAAGTTCGGCTTAGTTTTTCAGAATCCCGACCATCAATTTTTCTGCGAAACAGTTGAAGATGAAATAATCTTTCCTTTCCGAAATTTTTTACCATCAGACACTTTTGATTCTGAAAGAATTATTAACGCGAGTGCATTAGCTGATCTTTATAGCGAGTTGAAAACACATCCGATTAAATTGAGCTATGGGCAAAAAAAAAGATTAGGTATCGCTGCTGTCCTTGCGTATCATCCAGAATTGTTGTTCCTCGACGAAATATTTATTGGTCAATCGAATTCAGACATTTTACGAATTATGTCAACATTAGATGATTAAAGGAAGAAAAACAATGCAACTGTGCTGATCATTAATCACCAACCGGGGATTGTTCATCAATACGCTGACAGGGTTATATTTTTTGATAAAGGCCGAATCTTATTTGATGTGAACATTAATAAAGCAGAAGAGAATCTTATTTTTTTTGAAAAACTAGAATATTTGGAACAATTGCATGCGATTTGAAAATCAAAGAATTCAATATCAATATAAGAATACAATTATTCATAACCTGAACCCTATAGTGAAAGCATTTTGGGTCATAATAATATCCCTATCTGCTTTTCTTGAGCACGGTTATTTAGAAGAGACCTTTTTATTATTGTTAGTTTTATTAATCGGATTTATCAGCCGCTTTCCCTTTTTTCGAACCAGATCAATAAGGATATTGTTTTTTACAGTTTTGTTTTTAGCTATGATGCAGCTCGTGTTTAACAAACACGGGGAAATCATAGCCGATCTTAATCTGATAACAATATATAGATCTGGATTTGAAAACGCAGTTCATATTGGAGCCCGTTTTGCTGTCATTGTTCTTATCAGTTTTATATTCATTTACACAACTGAAACAAATAAATTACTCTATTCATTAATGAAAATGGGGCTACCCTACAGATTCGGCTTTGCGGTTATCACATCTGTGCGGTTAGGCCCAATCCTAGGGAATGAGGTTGATCAAATTTATTATGCGCAATTATCGAAAGGAGTAAAATACCGAATTTTTCCTATTAAGAAGTTCTTAGGAACCACCATTCAATTTCTCAGATTACTTATGATCTCCATTATCAAGCAAGTTGATGCTATGGTGATCTCAATGGAAGGCAGAAGTTTTGGTTTATCAACCAGAAGGTCATTTTCACGTGAAGTTGTTTTTTCATATATAGATTACCTATCAATATTCGTAGGATTTATCTTAATAATATTAATTTCCATTGAGAAGATATTCTGGTTCTTTTAATAATAAAAGGAGCGGTTGTTTTGGTATGTCCCCAATATGGAATTTTCCAATGGTTGGGATAGTAAAAAAAATATAAAGAGGTAATGCATTGATGAAAAAAATAACAAGCGTGATCATACTTATTTGTGTCCTATTTTTAAGTTTTTCATGCCAACCTCAATGGTCATTCAATATCCAGGTAGACCAAGAAGAATTTACATTGAATAAGAAGTATATCGATGAGTATCAATATTTAAAAAATGAAGCAGGTAAATGCGAAGGATTGCCTTTAGAGATTGCATTTTATCAAATTGATGTTAATGTAATCGATAGTATTGTAATAAAAGATACAAGAGAAATTCAACATACATATTATTGGGAAGATATTGCAGATACAGCTTGTATATCAAAAAATGGTGAAATTATCATTGGAGAGGAAGAACTATATCCGGAAAAAGTCATTGTAAATGTAAATCAATCAAATGACCTGCAGTATTCATTATTAAATATTTATCCAACGGTTGCCGCTGCATTGGAAATAGAATTAGATGAAAAATTATTTAAAAATCCATTAATCAATAAAAAAGTTGACCATATAGTTCTTTTCTTTCTAGATGGGTTAAGTGAATATCAATTTCAAAAAGCAGTTAAGGAGGATTGGTTAACCGCATTACAAGAAGCTGATTATTACACACCTGCGCTGACAGTTTATCCACCCAGAACAACAGTTGCTTCAGCTGCAATCATTACCGGAAAAGGACCTTCGGAGAATGGCGTATATAAGTCTGGTATTCGCCAAACAACATTAAAAACGATTTGTGATGTAGTTACTGATCATGGATTGACAGCTGTAGCCGTGGAAGGGGAAAGCTTACCTTTCAATTTGGGGAATTGTGAGATCGTTTTATCAGGCGATCGCAATTCTGATGGAAGCACCGATGACAATGTATTTCAAAAAGCCATCTCGGTTATGGAAAATGGTATGCCTGATTTCTTTTTCATCCATTTCCATGGTATTGATGATATGGGACATACATATGGACCAGACAGTCAAGTAGTTGTGGAAAAAGTCATAAAAATTAATGGGTATTTAGATCAAATCATTGATCGTTTACCGGAAAAGACAATGATTATCACATTTGCTGACCATTGCATGCACTCAATCTATGGTAATCATGATAAAGGCAATCATGGCAATCTAATTCCGCAAGACATGGTTGTTTTTATACATATTTATATAAAGTAAAAGGAGAAAATATGAAAAGAAGAAAATTAATAATATTATTTATGTTAGTTATAGGAGTTAGCATTACAGCTTGTAATGCAGCCCCGAATGTTGACTGGGAAGTATCGATTAGCGGAGCAGTCAGTGAACCTTATTCAATAACGTATCAGGAATTGTCTAAGCTTCCTCAGATAGATCAAGAAAACATTCTCATGGATAAATCAGTCGGTGAAGATGAATATGGTACGTGGAGTGGAGTTGCTGTAGATGATCTATTATTAAAAGCTGGCGTGGATTCTGATTACGTAACAGTTACTGCTATCGCGGCTGATGGATATGCGGTTGAAATTAGCAAAGAAGAATTAAAGGGAAGCATTGTGGCGCTTAAGGAAAATGGCGAATGGATTCAAAAGATGGATCTAGAACATAGCCCTATTCGATTGGTATGTCCACAAACACCAGCAGATCGATGGGTGTTTCAGTTGTTGGAATTGCGGGTTAATAAATAAATATTTAGAGAGAGGAAAATATGATGAAAAGAATAAAGATAATAATGTTCGTTTTATTGATTATGGTACTGGTAGTTTCCTGTACTGGTAATGATGAGCCCGTCCTGTCAGTGTCAGGAGAGGCTGAAGTATCATTTACACAAATGGATTTAGAAACCATGAATATGGTTGAATCAGAATATATTAATAAGGACGATGAAATAACAGTTTTTACAGGTGTACCTATTATAGATATTTTAACAGAGGCTGGATCAGAAGATTTTACAAAAGTTGTGATGATCGCATCGGATGGATATAATGCGGAAGTGACATCCGAAGAGTTGGAAGGTTGCTCGGGGTGCATATTAGCATTCAGTGAAGATGATGGCTGGCGGGCAGTTATGCCTGGCTTTTCTGGTAAACTTCAAATAAGAAATGTTGTTGAACTTAAAGTGGAGTAGAAAATAAGTATAAAGAATAAAAGTGGTGATTTCACCACTTTTTTTATCCTGGCTTCACCCGATAAGCCTCCATAACATTGGGAAGGGACTCCGTGATCGTAAGGACCTTACTGAGCTGATTTATATCACCTACATCGAGCATTATATTGATGGTGGCAAAATTGCTTGAAAAGCTAATTTTAATATCACGCATATTGATGCCTTCATTGCTCAGGATATTAGAAATATCGCTCAATAAACCCTGTCGATCATAAGCTTTTATTTGAACCACTACTGGAAAAGTTCTCTTCGCTTCTCCCCAGCTTACTTTAACGATGCGATCTTTGTCTTTCATCCTTAAAATGTTGGGACAATCTTTCCGATGTATAGTTGCACCACGTCCTCTCGTGATATACCCAACAATATCATCGCCGGGAACGGGGTTACAGCATTTTGCATAATTTGTTAGTATTCCTTTTAGACCCAATACTTTTACTGTATCGATGTCTTTACGATCTAGAGATGTTGTTTGAATAGGGAACAGAGGGTCATCTTCTCGTTCTTTTACTTCTTGGAGATGATTTATTATGTGCCGGATTGAAAGGTCGCCGCATCCAATTGCAACAAATATATCATCAGAAGATTTGAAGTCAAAAGCTTTTGCAAGGTCCTCCAGGTCAATATCCATGATGCCAAGTTTATGAAATTCTTTTTCTAATAATGTTTTACCTTGCGATAAGTTCTGTTCACGTGCTTGCTTCTTAAACCACTGGCGAATCTTTGCTCGAGCGCGCTGAGAATTTACTAAGCCAAGATGAGGATTTAGCCAATCACGCGAAGGTCCACCTCGTTTTGCTGTCAATATTTCAACCTGGTCGCCTGTTTTCAATTTGTAATCCAATGAAACGAGTTTCCCGTTAACCTTAGCACCGCGGCAGCGGTTTCCCACCTCAGTGTGTACCATATAAGCAAAATCAATTGGGGTGGATCCAAGTGATAAATCGATAATATCTCCTCTTGGCGTGAAAGCATATACCCGATCTTCAAATACGTCATTCTTTACACCATCAACAAATTCTTGGGCATCCTGAACATCTTGCCGCCATTCCATAAGTCTGCGCAGCCAATTGATTCTTTGCTGATAATGATCATCTTTACTGCCCATTTCCTTATAAAGCCAATGGGCCGCGATACCATATTCCGCATCTTGGTGCATTTTAGGTGTTCTGATTTGTACTTCTAGAGGTTTCCCGTCTGAGTAAATGACAGCAGTATGCAGAGATTTATAAAAGTTGTCTTTTGGTGCTGCAATATAATCATCAAATTCGTTAGGGATAGGCCGCCAGTTAGTGTGAATGATACCAAGGGCAGCGTAACATGATGGAATATTTGGAACAATCAACCGCACACCTCGAAGATCGCGTACCATCTCGAAAGGTGTTTCTTTGCGAATCATTTTTGTATAGATTGAATAGATATGTTTTGGCCTTCCGTTTATCTGTGCTTTGATTCCGCCATCTTCCAAGATTTTTATTAGCTCTTTTATGATCTTTTTTACTTCTGATTCCCTGTTTGATCTGCGGTCTGAAAGCTTTTGGGCAATTTTCTTGTACTCTTTTGGTCTAGTATAACGAAACCCTAGATCTTCTAGTTCCCATTTCATTTGCCAGATACCTAAACGGTTAGCAAGAGGTGCAAATATATCCAGGGTCTCTTGTGCAATTCTCTTCCGCTTTTTTTCTGGCATATAACTTAATGTCCGCATATTATGCAAGCGGTCGGCAAGCTTTATTAAGACAACACGAACATCATCGCCCATCGCCATAAGCGTTTTTCTTAAAGTTTCAGTTTTCAGATCTTGATGCCTGCTCTTGGAATGGATGGTGGGATCCGTCTTTTGTGAAATATCATCTGTGCCATTTGTGTGGTTTTCTGAGTGTTGATCTGCACGAGAAACACGGGGTATTTTTGATAATTTTGTTACGCCATCTACCAAAGAAGCGATTTCCTGACCAAATTTTTCTCTGATGTTATCCAAAGTGATACATGTATCTTCTACAGTGTCATGCAGTAAAGCGGCAGAAATTGCAACGGCAGGAACCTTAAGTTCAACCAGAATATTAGCAACGGCAACGCAGTGAGTAATATATGGTTCGCCGGAAGCGCGTTTCTGTCCTTTGTGAGCATCTTTAGCAAATATAAAAGCAGACCTAATCTGCTCAATATCAATTGCGCTGTAACTTTCAGGAAATGACTTCTCTAAATCTTTAAAATTCATTTTTATTTAATATTTATAAGCGATTTTCCTACTTTAATCCTAACAATAAAATATTAGTATTTCATAAATTATTTGTATATAATAATTGTTTATAAATTAATCTTCAATCTTTTTTAATAATTCAATTAGAGATATATCGGATAAAGAACCTAGCACCATATCGGCCTTTTCAAAGTTAAAAAATTTTGTTACTTGATTAGGTATCGCAACTGTAAATAATTGTGCAGATTTTGCTGCAGAAACACCATTTAGAGAATCTTCTAAAATGATAACCTCACTTTTATTGAGTCCTAACCTTGAGAGTGATAATAAATAAATATCTGGAAATGGTTTTACCTTTTTAACATCATCCTTGGTAAGGATACAATTAAAATAGTTCCTTAATCTTAATCTGTCAATATGGTAATTAATCCAGATTGAATCTGAACTTGAAGCCAGACCAATCCGCAAACCCAATAAAGCAGCATCGTTTAGATAGTCTAAAACACCTGGAAGGAGGAGTTCTTTTTCAATTAAATGAGATTTCAATTCATTAAATTTCTGCCGAATCTCTAAATGCGTAATCTCGTCGCTGACTAATTTTTCCGTAAGGTACTTGATAGGTGCGTTATCGTTATATATTGATCCAATATTTTTTTTATACTCTTCAATTGGGAATGAGATTCCATATTCCTGGTATATAGATTCCCAGGATTTTAATTCTGGAGTTTCAGTATCCAGAATCAATCCATCAAAATCAAGAATGATCCCTTTAATTTTCATTAATAAGAAATTAGGAGATAAACTCACCGATTCCGAGGAGGTTATCTATGTATTTAAGATCTAAAAGTAAGTTGGTGTTTATGGATACGCCCTTTTCTTTTATCCTTTTCTCTATCTCATATTCTTTTTCACCCGCCGTATAAATCCGATCTTTACCAGGATATTTATTAACCGAACGTAGTTCACGGAGCAGATCCCCTATATTTTTCTTGAATTGTTCTATCGGTAAGAAGTTTTCGATATTCAAAGCGAAGAAAAAGTGTCCAACCCTAAATCGTGTTTCTTTACCATGTGAATCAAAGCCGGATAATGCAAAAAGGAAAGCACCGCTTTGCAAAGAGGAGGATAAAATTTCTACGATGGTAGATAAACCATAGCCTTTGTGACTTCCAGAATCTTCTGATAACCCACCCAGGGGTAGGAAAGCGGATTTCTTTGCCATAAGCATATCCAAAATTGTCTGCGGATCTGTAAGAGGTTTGCCATTATCTCCAATCACCCAACCTTCATAGGCGTCTTTTTTCTGCCTGTTCAATACCTCTATCTTTCCGCGTTGAGTTATGGATGTGGCTGCATCAAACAGGAATGGGAATTTCTCATCCGTAGGTGCCCCAAATGCGATCGGATTTGTCCCTAATGTGGGCTGGTTGCTGAATGTAGGTGCTACCGCGGGTCTTGCGTTTGTAAAACTCATTCCAATCATATTGTTCTTAATTGCCATAAGTGGATAATACCCATCAATACCAAAATGTGTTGAATTTCGTACAGCAACAGCACCAAGCCCGAACTCTTTTGCTTTCTTGATGGCTAAATCCATGGCGTGATAACCAATGACCATTCCAATTCCATGATTACCGTCCATAACAGCGGTTGTGGGCGATTCTTTGGTGATCTCAGAAGTATTAAAAACTTCAATAAGACCTTTTTTAATTCGGTCTATATACATCCTAAGTCTTCCAATCCCGTGTGACTGAATTCCACGTAGATCCGATGTTATTAAAATATCTGCGCAAATATCCGCATCTTTTTCGGGTACGCATAATTTTTGAAAAGAGGTTTTTATAAAATTCTGTATAGATGATACTGATATATGAATTATTTTATTTGTCATTTTTATCCTTAATAAATTACTTAATGGATTTTAACATTTGTTAACACTTAAACATAATAGTTATCTACAAAAAAATTCTCTCTTTAATGTTAAAATCGGTGCAAATTTGTTCATTGGAGATAATATGAAGCGAATCGCTGTACTAACAAGTGGTGGAGATGCCCCGGGGATGAACGCTGCAATCCGATCAGTGGTTCGAACGGGATATAAAAAGGGATGGGAAGTATTTGGAATTCGTGAAGGATATAATGGGTTAATCAATGATAAATTTATCCCATTAGGGCCAAGGGATGTTGGTGGAATTATTCAAAAAGGTGGAACCTTTATAGGTAGTGCGCGATGCGAAGAATTTAAAACAGAAGAAGGCCGCTTGAAAGGACTGCGATCGCTCAACGAAAACGAAATTGATGGGCTTGTGGTTATTGGAGGGAATGGATCACAAACAGGCAGTTATTTAATTCATAAATTGGGATTTCCGGTAGTTGGCGTTGCTTCAACAATTGACAATGATTTAGTTGGTACAGACGTGACTATAGGGGTTGATACTGCTCTAAACATTGCCCTTGAAGCGATTGATAGGCTCAAAGTTACTGGCGCATCGCACCAGCGGGGGTTTCTTCTGGAAGTAATGGGGCGAAAATGTGGGTATTTAGCTCTCATGGCTGCAATTGCGGGTGGCGCTGAAGCTGTAGTTATTCCGGAAGTAGAAACAGATCCTGAGGAAGTTGCAAATATTATCAGAAATGCATATGAGCGGGGAAAATCACATGCGATCGTTGTCGTTGCGGAAGGCGCTAAATATAATGCAAATCGACTTGCAGAATATTTTAAGAAACATCAGGAAAGCATAGGATTTGCTTTAAGGGTAACCATATTAGGGCATGTTCAAAGGGGCGGCACACCAAGTGCTGAGGATCGAATTTTGGCCAGTAGATTGGGGGCAGGTGCAACGGACTGCCTTGAACGCAAAGAATTTGGTGTTTTGGTTGGTTGGGTAGGAGGAAAAATAAAGACAACACCTTTGAAAGATGTTGTAGGGAAAACTAAAGAAATAGATCTAGATCTTTTTGAATTAGCTCGGATTTTGGATTAAAGTTACTTCTTTCTATTCTTCAAATGGAGATATGTTTCAATAAATTCGTTTATATCTCCATCCAGAACTGCATCGATATTACCGGTTTCATATGCAGTACGATGGTCTTTTACCATTTGATATGGATGCAGAATATAGGATCTGATCTGGCTTCCCCATTCTGCCTTTTGGTATTCACCCCGTAATTTACTTATTTGTTTTTCTTGTTCCGCAAGCTTTAACTCATAAAGACGTCCGCGCAAAACCTTCAATGCGTTTTCTTTGTTTTGTAATTGTGACCGCTCATTTTGGCATGAAACAACTATCCCGGTTGGACGATGGGTGATTCTTATTGCGGTTGCATTTTTTTGAACATTTTGGCCACCGGCTCCAGAAGATTTATAAATATCGATTATAAGATTCTCAGGGTTAATTGTGATTGAAGGATCTTCGGCGGCTACTTCCGGGAGGACTTCCACTTGAACAAAAGATGTATGTCTTCGGTGGGCAGCATCAAAAGGTGAAAGACGAACTAATCGATGAACACCCTTTTCTGCCCTAAGATAACCATATGCATAGCTGCCTTCGATAAGGATCGTAATACTTTTAATTCCTGCTTCTTCACCATCAGATTTAGTAATAATTTCGCTTGAGTAGTTATTTTGCTCTGCCCACCGCAGATACATTCTCATAAGCATAGCTGCCCAATCTTGGGCATCTGTGCCGCCTGCTCCAGCATTAATCGATAAAAGTGCATTTCCCTT
>Ga0307421_1001113_pt1 | contig 16623 bp, 16 predicted proteins | sample SalMarWE160270MG_FD_202163 | JGI IMG/M metagenome (GOLD analysis project Ga0307421, IMG submission 202163) | Salt marsh sediment microbial communities from the Plum Island Ecosystem LTER, Massachusetts, United States - WE1602-70 | ecosystem: Environmental > Aquatic > Marine > Intertidal zone >...
CGTTTTCTGTTTCCGTTTTTTTCGAGTTTTCGTCTTTTTTGTTTGACATGAGGTTTTTCTCCTTTCCGGTTTTTAACCTCTGAATTTATCATACGAATCTTTAATCATATTTAACATGTGTGAAATTGAAATTAATATCAGTAAAAATCGAAGTTTAGATTCAAATTCTGCATATAATAACTGAATTTAATTCGGAATCTAACAAAAAATCAATCCGCTAAGCCCCACATGAACCTGACCAAAAGAAACCACTGCTGAAGCAGCAAACGAGCATATTTGCAGCCTATTTGGATCCTAATAGCCAATCATTGCAGAAAACTATAGAGGGGGTCTTTCAGCATTGGCGTGCACGGCAATGCAAGGGGCAAAAACTCAGCGCCAAGCACAGGCTCACGGAAGCTTTAAGAGCGTAATCAATTAGCTTTTTTGCAGAGTAAACGGCGAGGATAGGTTCACGTTGAAAATCGGAATTGTAACCCGAAACATGGAAGCCTGGAGCAGCACCCAGCTGAGAGAAGCCCTGACGAAACGTGCCATTCCGTACGAATGCTTCACGTTTCCGAAGCTGATCGCTCAGGTCGGGCAAAAACCCTACTTCAAAGTCAACGAAATGCAGTTGCTGGGGCAGCTGGATGCTCTTGTCATCCGCCCAATCGGCCGCGGTTCGCTGGAGGAGTTGGTTTTCAGAATGGACATGCTTTACAAGCTTGAACGCCAAGGTCTTCTCGTTATAAATCCTGCAGAAGCCATTGAGCATTGCGTTGATAAATACGACATCTTGGCGATTCTGGAGGATAACGGTTTGCCTGTGCCTCGTACGGTGGCAACTGAAAGCGTAAGCGAGGCGGTGAAAGCTTTCGCCGACCTTGGCGGAGACGTGGTGGTTAAGCCGCTTTTCGGTTCCCGAGGTATAGGCGCAACCCGAGTCGTGGACTCAGAAATCGCTTTAACAGTTTTCAAAGCCATAACCTTCCATCACGGCGTGATTTACCTTCAAGAGTTTGTGCCCCACGGATACTCTGACATCCGCGCCTTCGTCGTTAATGACCATGTGATAGCGGCCATGCGGCGTGTCTCAGAAAGCTGGAAAACAAACTACAGCCAGGGTGCTCGGCCAGCGCCGGTGGAGCTTAGCGCGGAATTTGAGGAGTTAGCCGTCCAGTCCGCCAAGGTTGTGAGTTGCAAGGTCGCAGGGGTCGACATCCTTGAAGGTCCGAAAGGTCCTGTTATTGTTGATGTGAACAGTCAGCCTGGCTGGAAGGGCTTGCAGATGGTCACAAAGGTCAACGTTGCCGACGAGATTGTAACCTTTATCCTGTCTGAGTTAAAACGGTAAATGTGATTTGGCATGCGCGACGTAGAGATGGAAAAGTACGCCCTCTCCACGAAAACCTCCAAAAAATTAAAGTTAGTGGTATGACTGCACTTAAGCAAGTCACTTCGGCGAATGCTTTCTGACTTCAACCGGAAGATTATCCGGCGAAGTTGTCTTTAAAGCCTCGAAGCTGGGTTTGCCGATTGTGGCTTCTTTGGGTGCTGCGTCGGATTCTGGCGTTGCCATGGCTGAAACGGCGAATTTGACGTTGGCTGGGTTTGTGCGGGGAAAACGCATGAACAGCTATAACGCACCTGAAAGGATACTTCTGACAATTTTATCGCTTGCAAGTTTGGTCGAAAAAGAAAAAAGGGAATTGTTGAAAGGCTCACATGTACATTTTGAGCTGGTTCGTTTTCAGCAACAAATAGATTATGAACGCATCAATGGCGAATTCTGGAACGAGATAGCTCAAGTTGTAAACTGCCGAGTAAGCATAAACGTTCCATCCCGCCCACGCAAACTCCCCGAAAAAGATGACCCCGCTAACAAAGTGGCAAACGAATCTACCCAAAATTCCCATGCTGACTCCCGCCATCGGATGTTTCTGAAAGGCACCTGCAAGACCAAGCGCTCCAAAAGCAAGTGGATAATCAAGTATTATCTGCGCTGGATAATAGATGTCGCCAGAAATCACCATGTGAACTAAACCATATATTATGCCAGCCTCCACTCCCCACCGAAGTCCACGCCTCAAAGCAAACCACAATAGGGGAACCATGCTTGCAACGGTTATGCTGCCACCCTGTGGAAAATGCAGGAAAGGAAGGTAGAATTTGCTTATCAAATAAAGAACGTTTGCAAGTGCAATGAAAACGACCATTTCCGCTAGAATCCGCGTTTGCGGCGCGTTGTTGCCTATTTTTTTCTCCATTCATTTTTCCCTCCGCCAGTATTATCTGGTTCAGGTTCATTGGGTCGACAACGATTCAGTTGTCCTCTCAGCCGGGTCACGTTTCCCAGCTCCCCGCAACCTTGAATGGATAATGTGTTGTTTTGTGGTATTTTAATTTTGCTGGGTTGTTTTGGCTTGTTTTTTTCTGTTTGCAGAAGTGAAAAAGTTGCTAAGCACAACTACTTCCAACAGGCGAACAAAACCATTGCGTGGGTATACGGTCTATATGACAGTTATTTTTCCATATTTTCCAGTGGAAAGCTGCAAGATATTTTTGTAAGATTTGGCGTAGCCATTTTCGATTTTTACTTTATCGCCAACCATAACCTGTTTAACCTGTTCATTCCACAAAGTTAAAGTTATTTTTCCTGTTTCATCTTTAAGCGTAGCATCTGCAACCATTAAAACTCGACCGTATTTGCTCCGCACCTCACGGGCGTAAGATTTTTCCGTGACTTCCGCTTCAATGTTGATTTCACTATCTCCCTCTTTAATATCGCTTATTTTCACTTTACACAAATCCCTAAATTTCTAGCGCGCAATTCTATTGACGAGCGCCCGTATTATGTTTACCTATGTCTGAAGAGTACGAGTTAAAGTATAACACCTATGCTTTTTGTGATTGCAAGAGGCTTTCGTGGATTTAGAGAATTTACTGTTGTTTTATAAGCAACTTTTACACATGTTTTTCTCAGTCCTGTAGCTGAACGGTTAGAACGGCAAAATCTACAACCCCTAAAGAGACTACTGTTTGAAACGGCTTTTCCATAAATAGGAACTATAGTGTTTTCCAAGCAATCTTTCTTTACAGAGCATTCTAAAATGGGATAACGTTTTTAGGTTGTAGTTCAGTTTCCTAAAGCCATCAGGTTAATGGAGAACCACGTGGTATGCAGCCTTTGCCAAAAAAATACGATTTCAGCGAGATTGAGCGGAAGTGGCAACAGAAATGGGAAGACATGGGAATCTACCGTTTCGACTGGAACGACGCTAAGCGCACACCGTTCACCATTGACACTCCGCCGCCTTATCCGTCGGGCGAGTTTCACATGGGCAACATATTGAACTGGACCTACTTCGACATCGTCGCGCGGTACAAGCGCATGCGCGGTTTCAACGTGCTTTTCCCGCAGGGCTGGGACTGTCACGGCTTAAGCATCGAGATACAGGTGGAAAAAGAGCATAAAATCCGCAAACGCGATGTGCCGCCCGACCAGTTCCGCGGTTGGTGCGAGCAGCTCATTGAAAGGTACATCGCCATAATGAAAGACGCCATTCTGAAGCTGGGGTGCAGCATAGACTGGACCACAGAGTACCGCACCATGGACCCGGACTACTGGCGCAGGACGCAGCTCAGCTTCATTCTCTTGCATAAGAAGGGCTTCATGTATCAGGGAACGCACCCCGTGAACTGGTGTCCACGCTGCGAAACCGCTATCGCCGATGCGGAAGTCGATTACGAAAAAAGGCAAGGCGCACTTCATTATATCCGTTTTCCCTTAGAAGGCAGCAAAGAACACCTGCTGATTGCCACGTCGCGACCCGAGTTCATTCCCGCCTGCGTCGCGGTTGAAGTTAACCCCGAAGATGAAAGGTTCAAGAAGTACATCGGCAAAAAAATCGTCGTCCCCATCGTCAACCGCGCCGTGACCATCATAGGCGACGAAGCAGTTGACCCTGACTTCGGCACGGGAGTGGTTCAGATCTGCACCTACGGCGACAAGGAAGACGTTAAGACCGTTATGAAGCACAAGCTTCCCGTCATAACCCTTCTCACCGAGAACGGCAGGATAACCGAGAACGGCGGCAAATACGCAGGCTTGACTGTGAACCAAGCCAGAAAAGCCATAGTTGAAGACCTCTCCGCGGCGGGGTTGCTGGAGAAAACCGAGACGCTCATGCAGGAAGTCGGCGTGTGTGACCGTTGCAAGTCACATGTTGAAATTCTTGAGCGTAAGCAGTGGTTCATGAAAACCCGCGCTTTGACGGATCAAGTGGAGAAAACCGCCAACGAAGTCGTGTGGTATCCTGATTACATGAAAACGCGCCTGATTGACTGGGCAAAGTCACTGGATTGGGACTGGGTGATAAGCCGCCAACGCGTTTTCGCCACGCCCATTCCCGTTTGGCACTGCAAAAACTGCGGCGAACTAATCTTGGCAGAGGAAGACTGGGTTCCAATCGACCCGAAACTGGAAAATCCGCACGTAGACAAGTGCCCGAAATGCGGCGGAACCGCGTTCACTCCCGAACATGACGTTTTCGACACTTGGATGGACAGTTCAATCACCTGTGCGGTGCACGCAGGCTGGCCCGACCGTGAAGATTGGCACAGGCTGTTTCCCGCTGATGTGCATCCTTCGGGCATTGACATTATCAGGACTTGGGCGTACTACCTTATGGTTAGGCACTTGGCGCTTTTCAATGAGACGCCGTACAAGAGCTGCCTCATAAACGGCATGGTCCTCGGTTCCGACGGCAGAAAAATGAGCAAGTCGCTGAAGAACTACGTTGCGGCGCCTGAAGTTTTAGGCAAGTACGGCTCGGACGCCACGCGACAGTGGGCTGCTGGAGGCGGCGCCACCGGCTCTGATATTCCCTTTAGGTGGCCAGACGTGGAGTACGGCAGGCGTTTCCTCGTGAAGCTGTGGAACGTGTCGAAATTCGCCATTAAACTCTTGGAGGGCTACGCGCCCAGCGAAACGGTTGAGTTTGAGCTTCAGCCCTTGGACAAGTGGGTTTTAAGCAAGGCGGAAAAGCTAACGCAGAAAGTGACTGATGCCCTGGAGAAATGCCAATTCAACATCGCTGTGGAAGAAATTCGCAATTTCACTTGGCACGCTCTTTGCGACTGCTACGTGGAAGCGGTTAAGGATAGACTTTACAGGCCCGAAACACACGGTGAAGCGAAAAGGGCAGCGGCGCAACACGCGCTTTATGAAGTGCTGTATCGTATCTTGCAGCTTCTGTCTCCGGTAACGCCGCATCTTACAGAAGAAATATATCAAGCTATGTACGCCGATTACAAGGGCTACAAGAGTTTGCAGTTGTCGCCGTGGCCCGAATTTAACCAAGCGCTTGCGGATGACCAAGCGGAGGAACATGGAGACTTGATTATCGCAGTAATAGGCGAAGTTAGACGTGAGAAAGCCGAGAAGCGGCTGCCGCTTAACACGCAAATCAAGAAATTAACGGTTTACGCTGGAGACCAGAAAACGGCAGAGATTATCAAGGAAGGCAACGTTGATATAGCTGGAACCTGCAAAGTTTCAAATCTTGAAGTGTTAGCGAAGAAGGGTAGCGGCAGAACGTTATCTGAATATCCTGAGGTTACTTTTACAGCGGAATACGAAGGGTGAAGCTTTTGAAAGAAACACGAAAGACGAAAGTTGGCATAATAGGCTGCGGCGCCATCGGCACGCTCATAGCTGAAGCGGCGGAGCGAAGAATGGTTATATGCGACGAGCTGATTCTTTACGATTTCGACGCGAAAAAGTCTGAAACGCTCAAAAATTCGCTACATTTCCCCGTAACCGTTGTGGCGAATCTTAATGAGATGCTGAAGCTTGAACCTAAAGTAATCGTGGAAGCGGCGTCACAGCAGGCTGCCCGCGAATACGTGGAACGCATCGTCTCCGCAGGCATCGATTTGATTGTGATGAGCACGGGCGCCCTATTAGATTTAAACGTGCAGAGCGGCAAGATTCACGTGCCCTCTGGGGCTATTGGCGGCTTGGACGCTCTTTCCAGCGCGGCTTTAGCGGGGGTAGATGAGGTAATTTTAACGTCGCGAAAGAATCCCCGAGCGTTTGAGATGAATAACCGTGAAGCAAAACTCGTTTATGAGGGAAGCGCTGAAGAGGCTGCACGGCTTTATCCGCGGGAAATGAACGTTGCCGCCACTCTGGCTTTAACTGTTAAACCCGTAAAAGTGAAGGTGCAAGTGGTTTCCGACCCTGAGGTGCAGCGTAACACGCACGAGTTCAAGGTGAAATGGCATTTCGGCGAGATGTTCCTGCGGTTCGCGAACGACCCGCACCCCGAGAACCCGCGAACCAGCGCGTTGGCTGCTTGGTCCGCGATCAGGCTGCTGCAAAAGCTTTTGGAAACGTGAAGCTCGCTTGCGCTAAGAAAAAGGGGCTATTTCCACTCCCAGATTTTTCCTGTCCAGTTATCTTGCATGTCGGTTTCGTATTCGTGCATGCCTACGACTTTGTTTAGCCTAGCAAGTTTTTGTGATTGGGTTGTGTGAATGGACGCTGCTCTGGTGGCTCCGCCGTTTCCCGAAGGAAAACCCACAGCAATTCCTTTCGACACTATTGTCTCGCCCTCATTTGTTGTGAAAACACTGTTTACTTCGCCCATAAAAATCCCGTTTGCTATAGTTCCAACAGAAGTAGAAACCAAAAAAGCATTTACGCCAAGAATCTTTCCTGTTCCCTGAGCCGTTGTCTCAATTTTTCCGTCAGGAACCACTCTCCACCCCGTGTTCTTACCCTTAAACTCACCAATAAGCTCTCCAAGCACCATGTCCACCTCAGGAGAAACAACAATAGATTTTTCTTATTAGCGTTTGTGACTGTGCAACATCAATCACAGCGGAGCACCACGCTTGCCGCATAGTCAGCTATTTCAGAAAGCAGGAAATTCAACCCGTGTTTCCGCCTTTAAATAAGGGGGGTATAGACTGTTCCGAGCATATCAGTTCAGCGTTAAGCGCCTTTGAAGAACTCCCAAGAAATGTTAAATCGCCACGGATCGCCCTTCTCAGTCAACTGTATCTTTCCATCTTTAACTTCAATAAGCCCTTTAGTCTTCAGCCTGCTTATTTCATCAGGAAACACTTCTTCCGGAAACCTGCCAAACTCAGCTCTAAATTTCTCACGCTCCACAGGAACACGGATGTAAATAAGCATCATAGCCTTCCTCATCTCGTCTTCCTCCGAAACCTTATGCAAACGAGCAATAGGAAACACGCCCTGCTTAACCTTCAAAATGTAACTTTGAATATCCTCAACATCCGAAAAAAGAAAACGATCAATATGCCCCATGAAAAAACCAGCCCCAGTACCCACCACCTCAGATGAAGGCTTGTTAAAATCCTCCTTAGCCCTTGAAAACCTGTTATGACAAGTAGGCTTATACCCATTTTCCTTAAAAATCCTGTAAGCCTCAAGATACATCTCCATCTCCACAGAGTCATCACCTACAGGCGGCAACTCACCTGCTTCAATCTTCTTTGTAAGAGGAGTTCCAGGATACAAATCCAACGGATAACAATCTACGCTATCAACCTCAAGCTCAAGCGCTTGCTTAATATCATCTTTCCACTGCGCAACCGTTTGCCCAGGCATATTATACAACAAGTCAATACTGACGCGAAGCCCCTGCTTCTTTATCAACTGCAACTTACGTTTAGCCACTCGACCGCCATCGCGAACCATCAAAATTTTACGCAAATCATCATTAAAAGCCTGAACGCCAACATCCAACTGGTCAACATGATTCAAGTAAAGCGCACGAATCTTGTCCTCCGACAGACTGGTGGTGCAAGCCGTAAACTTCGTCAAGCAATCCGCACTCAAATTAAACGTCGAACGACAAAAACCCAATATGTCTGCAATAAGCCCATTAGAAAGAACCGAAGGACTCCCTCCACCTATATACAACTCGTTAAAAACACTCGATTTCACATACTTACTCTCCGCGTAAAGAGTTAACGCCTTCTTTAAAGCAGCAATATAAGGCGCCAAGTTTTGCGTTTCACAACTCACCGCAAAATAACAAAAAGAACACTTACCTTCACAAAAAGGAAGCCACGGTTGAAGCTCCTTATTTTGATTCACCACGCTCTCTTTCTTGAGGAAATCAGAAAAGTCAGATAACATCTGTGCAGTGGGCACCGATCTGTCTCTATAAGTCATTGGAGGCCAATGTTCAACGTGATCATACGGCCATCCGTTGTGCTTTTCATAATTCACGTGGAGCAAACCTCTTCGAATAGCATGCGCCCTTTTCACTTTTAAAGTTAACTACTTCCCGCAAAAAAAAGGGCAAGGTTACTAGGCGAACTGGGCAACGAGTTGAATTTAGCGGTTCTGGAACCTTTCTGAATGCAGTTGTCCACCGGATGCCCAGTCTGTCTTAGGAACCTCATATAGGATAATAGTGATGGCTTCGCGAGGAACCCCCACTTCTTGAATCACTTGCGTTATTCCTTCAACAATTTTTTTCTTGTTCTCAGGGCTCATACCCGCCCAAACAGAAACTTGTACCACAGGCAACTTTTCTATCACCGTAATAGAATACTGGTCTTTGGTTTTTTTATATTTCGGAAAATACACGTAAGCAGCATCATCTTTCTTACCTGCATAAAGTAGCCATTTCAGGGTTCAACAACGAGTTTTTGCTCTACCATCTTTTTTTGAGCACAAACGCAACGACGCCCGATAACAAGAAAGCGAAAGCACCCCCTATGACATAAAGGAACACCCTGTGATCTTCAGGAGGTTGAGGTTCCGACGTTGGAGTAGGTTGTAGCGATGCCGTCGGTGTGGGCGTTGGAATTGGAAATGGCGATGGGCTAGGAGACGGGGTAAGTGATGGTGTCGGAGAAGCCTGTGGGGAAGGGCTGGGGCTTGGGGAAACCTTTGGGTCGGGAGAAGCTGGCGTTAGCGAGACTGTGACCGTGACTACGAAATCTGTGTTCCCATTTGAAATGGTTATTATGTATGCTTCAGGGTCGCTATCTGGAACTGTGAATGATTTGCTGAAATATCCAGAGTTGTCAACAACCGCGGTGTCCAAGTAGGTTCCATCCCACAGAATTATCGCGTCGCCGACAACGAACCACTTGCCACTTACCGTAAAGAGTGTGCCTTCTGCAACCTTCACCGCTGACGTTAAGTCAGAGTTGTTTCCATATAACCCTGTTGTGACTGCGCTACCGACTTGCGTTAATCCTCTTCGGAACTCGTTGAAGGGCGTTGTTGCATTATGATATTCGCCTTCGTTGTTGTCTTGGGCTTGTAAAATAATCTGGTCAAAAAGCGCTGAGCCATCGCCAGCAGGCTGGTTTTGCATGAGGTCAGGCGCCACGGTGGTGTAGGTGAAGTGCCCCACTGCGTCAGTTGGCGTGTTGTTTACTATTGAGACCCATGTTGAAGTTACTGGATTCAAGTAAGTCATGTTTGCGGTGCTGTTGGCTGAAAAGCCGTAACCCTCAACTGAAATTTCTGCGCCCGCTGGACCAGAAGACGGCGAGACCCGCAAGGTGCTGGTCAGCATAACTGAAGTGTCAGAAACGATGACGGAATCGGCCGCGTCAGCAGCTGCTTTAAAGAAGCGTTCTCCTCCAGCAACGTTCATCGACACAGTTCCGTTGACCCAGTTATACCCGACTTCCCAAGCACCACTCGCTGACGAGTATGGAGCTACCGTAGAAGCGACTAAATCGTTTAAGTCAAACATAGGCGTATAAGCCAAATCGCCAGATGACACTTCAGAAAAGTTGTCGCTGCTCACATACAATCGGAACTGCCCACTAGTCCCATTCACGTTTGTAAAGAACAAGTTTACATCTGCTCCAACCGCTAATTTTTGGTTTGGTGCACTGGGTTCCGCGTCCGTGTTGATGAATATCCGCCCAGAAAGAGCCAGCGTCAAGGTCAAATCCACAGGGTTTGAGGGGTCGGTTAAGCATGGTGCATCCTCGGATTCTTCTTGTTCCACGGCAAACCTGGTAACATTCCCAATCGTGGCGGTTCCGCCGTCATAAACTCTGAGGAAAAACGATTGCCCATACACTGTCGGCACGTAACTTTTGAATTCGGTTATATCCAATACTATGCTGTTCTCGGGAAACGGAACGGCGCCGCCATCCACGTACTGACTGAACCGCTTTGTAGTTATGGGCGCGTTCGGGTTTCCCAAACCGATTCTGATGTCACATTCACTTCTTTTCTCATGGCTGATTTCAAAAGTTGCGAGTAACTCAGGCTCGTAGCCGATCATGTCATAGTAGAACATGCAGTATCCAATGCGCTGCTTCATAGCCTCATAGGAAATCCAGTAAAAACCATCTGGCACTTTTTCCCATGTGCCTCCTACGCCCCAAGAGTTGGCAACCTTGAAAGCCCCATAATGTGTCGTTCCGTTCTCCGTGTAACTTATGCGGTCATCGTATCCGACAATGGTGTTAGCGTGATCTACATCCGGGTTGGTATAGCCGTCCAAGGTCCAAACGTCTGCGCTTGTAAGCGCTGAGTACTTGTTGGCGTCAACACCTATTATTGCCAGATTACCCGAGGCAATGAAGTTCTTAAGATTGAACAAGCCAGAGTCTGAATAAAGGCTCATTGATTGGTAACCGCTGCTGTTGCCGCGGTAAGCTGCTGCTTCTGTCCATGCCGCTTCTGAAGGCCATGAAGTGTGGGCGGTGGTGTTGTAAGGCATTTTTTCCCATGAGGCAGCACCTATGTAACAGACGAGGCGTATGGCTTCGTAGAATGATGAACCTTGGTCTTCTCCTCCATTTATCAGGTTATAGATGAAGGCGGGACTCATTATCATGTTTTGGTAGCTTTCGGTAGGTTGCCCAGAGTGACCTCCTGCCCACGATGCGTCAGAAAGGTCCCATCCATGCTCTTTGGCTTCTTGAAAAGTTTTCACGTAGTAGCCAACTGACCAGGCTACACAAGATCCTTGTGCGCCTTGGCTTCCGATGGGCGGAAACCACGGTGTTGCCGATTGATCAACCGCGAGGATTGGTCCGCCAACTTTGGGTTCCACGGTGTCTATCGAGTATAGGCTGTCTCCGATTTCTTTCCATTCATTCTCTGTGGGGGGAGCCATGCCTGTGGCGTAACCGTCAACTTGTTGGCTGTAGTTCTGTCCGGCTTCGTAGACTCCGATCTTGTTTTTTAGTGCTTCTAGTTCAGACGATGTGGTTTTGTGTCCGGCTATTTTTGGTTTTTCCGTCGTTCCTTTTGTTGGGTTATCGTCGGTTGAGACTTGTGCCGTGTTGTTCGATTGGGTGTAGGCGTTTCCTCCACTCGTTGTCGTAGCGCCGAGTGTTGAAGAAGCGAGTAAAAGCAGTAGTAGGAGGCTCCAGAGTGTCGTTTTCATTCATTCACTTCGCTTGAGGAGTTTTAAATATTGAATATGCAGACATAATATATGCTACAGTGATAAATAACTATTCCGTAAAAAAACCGCTAAACCTATTCAAAGCATAAAGAGTAACTGTGACTACTCAATAACATATTCCCCAGTTTCTACAAAATCATTATAATTCAATTGGTTGTTTCAAAGAGTTTTTGCAACTGCCAAGGTTCTCAGATGTTTCTGGCGGGCCCGACTGGAATCTACTTCTCGATATCACGGGTTTACCTTGTCAAAAACATTGGAAAACAGCAAAAGAGCCAGAACTAGTTTAAAGGCCGTCGTCTGAGAACACTCGTTTCTTTCGTGTTTCAGGCTCCAAGTAAGTCTTAGAAGGCAGTATACCCCACTTGCGCACCATCTCCCTGTTCAACCCCATCTCAAAAGGCTCCTTAAGATTACTCATAGTTCTAAGGAATTCTATTGGATTGAAACTGATCTTAACTACTATGTCAGAGTCGCCGAAAGATTTCAACGACTCAGGATCAATCAAGTTGGTCAAGAGCCGAAAAATTATCTCGGTTGCACTTTGAAACACGAGCGCGTCAACACCATATTTTCTTTTCGACACCCTCTTTCCAATCATCGCCCCTAACAAGGCAGGCCCTATTTCCTGCCGTTCGGAAGTCACCATTTTCCCAGATCTTATGCCGAAGGGCGCACCCGTTGAGCCTATTTCTACGCTAACATTATTCATGAAACTGTTTATCCAAATGTTTGCCTCGGCCTTCGCGGTATCCTTATCTTTATGCTCTCTTGAGCGCCAATGGTAAATTATTTTAAAAAGCGAAGTGGTTTGAGGCAGCAGGTACACCGGATTAAACGGGATTATCATTCCTTCTTTGCCCAACAAAGTTGTCGTGTAATTCCCTTTTAGTTCCCTCGCGTTAATTGAGAGCACTTTTCGGTACATCGATGCTAAACTCTGCCGTTTCTGGACGGCAAGGTCGATGTTGTATTGACCCCTGCTGAATCGCTGAACCCTTCCTTCATTGCGGAGGTTTTCTAGGTGTCTTAGAACTATCCGATAACTCATTTTTTTCCACGGTATAAGAAAGTGTCTGTTCTGTCCGTCTTCGGGGACATTAGCCTTGAACCGACTTAGATGGAATAATACTTTTTGCTCCAACTCCCTGGTCTTCTCTTTTTTGGGTTGAACCAATAGGCCGTCATTAGTTTCTGTGAAATTAACTTGATTGGCAACCTCTTTAGGGAGAGCCTGCTTAACCTCTTCGTGCAGGAGTGACCTCAGACTCTTGTTGACTTTGGTCTGGATCTCTTTCGTCGTCATATCTTTGGTCCATTTTTGATTTTCCTCGTAGTGGGATTTCATCGCTTGGTAAACTATTTCCTCGTTTCTTTTTCTGTCCTGACGCATTGCACGCACCTTTCTCTACGTTCGGATCGGATAAATGTCACAAAGCATTTAATTTGTGACAATACGTATATAACACTATCGCGGGAGAATGCTATCTTGGAACAAAAACACCGAAAACAAGGCTCATCAAGGCTCGAGGCTGAGTCTTTATCGCGATTGGAGGCTCAGGTCAGCCAGAAAGCCAAAGCCACCGAGCCGCTTGAATCGGAGCTTGACCGCTTGAAACTCTTAACGGGCTTGGGTCATGGATTGACAGTGGTTTGGATACCTCGCGGAAGCTCCGTGTTATCGGGGAAAGTGCAAGATAATGTCATCTTTATTTATGATGAGGAACTTGAGAAAGCACTGTGCACCTTGCGCCATGAATTTACCGACTTCTTGGTTTGTCGAGCCATTGAGCCTTACATTGAAGTCACAGCCCTTTACAAGGCAATGATCAGCGGATTACTTGACAAGCTCGGAGAAGACGCTTATTTGAAAAAAGAGCGCGTGATTGAGGCGATTTCCCGGGTTTTAAATATTGATAGTGGTTCTAAGAAGGACTGAAAAGGATGTTACTTGAGAATTATGCAAGTTGATGGAATGATTCTATTGGTGTTGCTGTTTCTTGCCTTTCTTATTTACGCTATTATTTGCCTTTATGAATTTATTTCAGCCAGTTTGCGGGATTTGATTTCTAACAAGAGAATGGAAAAGAGAGGGTGCGTTCGAAAGCTTGTTTCTCGTGAGGATGAAAGCCCATGGGTAGATGATGACGATGTTGTGGTTGATGTCGACGCCGATTTTAGAGAAGGCGGTAAACGTGCAAAGCGTAAAAGGTTAGACAAAGGGCTAAGGTCCGAGTTAGACAGGCCGACTAGAGAGGAGTTAGACCTGCTTAGGGAAAAACTGCAGATTGCTTCGGGCTGTATGTGTTTTAAGCATGGCGCAGTTTATGTTGTTACATGCGAGGGGAAGAAGCGGCGGTGGAAGCGGTTGGGGTGTTGGGAGACGCTGAGGGATGAATGCACCAGGCAACTCAACACAAAGTAAGCTTTAATGTTTGAGGCTGCTACAGGATGCAAATGATTGTTATGTGCCCTTCGTGTGGTCAAGATGCCGCATGTGGTATACCGCTCTTCTTTTCAGGCTTTTATTAGGGAAAAAGTTGCGCTTAGTTACAAGCTAACCGCAACCGTTGGAGAGTTTTGGAAATGGAATAGAAACCTTGTTGATGTTGGCAAGCAGGAAATGTTCGCATGCGTTTTTGCAGGCTATGGCCTCGGTAGTCTCGGTGAACAACGGTCTCCCAATTGAAAAAGGTGTCAGGTCTAGACGGTGGAATATATCCTGAGGAAAACGCGATTATTTTACCGTTATCTTCCATCAAGTGTTGCGTCCATAATAATTAGCGATACAATAAAATTTAATCCATCTCTGCTGAAACAGGGAGGAATAGAAGAAATTTGGCGCGTTATTGGTGAACAATCAGAATTTTTCCTAAATGTCTTTGAAAGATACAAAGATGATGTTGTTATTCCAGTGGAAGAAATTTGGTCGTTCCTTCACTACTTTCATAACATGGTTGGATTATCAGTAGTTCAATGCCGAAATTGTAAAACAACACTTTTGATTTAATGATAGCAACCCATGACAAAAGACTTAACAGAATCGAGTATTCATTATTCTTATGTATTTCTTGTGCGAACCAGTGGGATTCGAACATAGCCGCAAAGAGATAATCCGTGGGAGAGAAATGTTATTAGGACACGCGCTTGAAACCTTCTATTGGTGTTTTTTAGGCTATGAAAAAAGGTTTTAGTTCAATTGATGAATACATTGCTGCTTCTTCAAAGGACGTCCAAAGTGTCTTACTGCAGATAAGGCAAGCAGTCAAGGAAGCTGCTCCCGAAGCCGAGGAGACAATTAGCTACAATATGCCTGCGTTCAAGCTGAATGGCAACTTGGTTTGGTTTGGCGCATTCAAGAATCATATCGGTTTCTATCCTCGAGAATCGGCCATTGAGGAATTCAAAGAAAAACTGGCTGGCTACGAAGTAAGCAAAGTCCAAGGAACGGTGAAATTTCCTTTGGACAAGCCAATTCCATTGGGTTTGATAAAAGAAATAGTGAAGTTCAGGGTCAAAGAAAACCTGCAAACTAAGGATGCCCACGCATATTCTCTACGTATCCCAAAGTCAAGAAAAAGTGAGTGATTCGAAGTGGTCACAAGAATATCTCTAAGTGGTTTGGCTATAATTGCAATTGGCTGTTAATAATCGGCAAAAAATAACAAAAGCAAGTTGTCAAAGGAAATTGTGAAGTTAAGAGTCGGCTCTTAGTTTAGAGTTCGACCTTATCTTAGATGAGAAGTGGCATTTAGGGAACCGAACCCTCTGTGTCCATGTTATTTTTTGTACTGGGGATGGGTTTCTGCCTTGAAGTGCGATTCCCTACCCCGCTTATACTTCAAAGAGGTTGTCTGCATAGGTATTACCGATCCTCCAGTAACTCCACTCGCTAATAAAAATGAGTCTAACTAAACTAACGGGCATCGCAGACTGGCAGAAATGCATTTCCTACTTCCATTTGGTCAGTATTTCTTCACGTCTGAAAGTAGCTTTACTCAAAAAGTAAAGAATTGCATCAATAACTAAGACCACCGTGGAGAATATTAGAAGGTTAGCTATGCTGAACGAAAAAAGCCCTTGCACCCCAGCGGCGAACACAAGAACAAACGGAATAAACATGAGTCCTGCAATCTGGTTTGCGCCCCGCACGTCGGTAACTCGTGAAGAGACTATCACGGCTACCTCAATGCTTAAAATTCCTCCGAGAGGAGCTAAAAGCAGCAACATTACGCCAGCGTTCCAGTTGGGGAAATAGTAGTAGCCTAAACCAGCGTTGACTAGTATGTAATCAGTTGCTGCCATGTAGATTGATGCACCCATCCACGAAGATAGGATAGGCGGTATAAAGGCAGCAATGCCTTTTCCGAGAAGAATCTCTCCATCTGTGGTCGGTGTCGCAAGCAACGGTTCAAGTGTCTTCTCAACTTTTTCACCCACAATACTGTATGCAGCAATAGTGCTAGGGAGAACTGTCGTAATGACGACGAAGATATAGATGACAGATTCAGCGCCCAGTGATAATGTCCCAGGGATTCCGTTGGCCGTTAGGTTATTGAATTCGAGTGAGAAAGCGATTGCGATGAGAAGGGGAAGCCCAAATGTGTAGGCGATGATGCTTTTCTTTCTGCTGATTACCTTCAACTCTTTAAGAGCTATCTTCCATGGAATCCATTCAGTCATTGCTTGTTCTCCCTCACTAGTTTCAGGTAGGCTTCTTCCAACGAACTGCTGGTCACAGTAACAGTCTCGATACGCCCACCCGCTGAGACGATTGTATCCACAACATCAGGATTCTCCTTTGAGGGATCCGTAACATCGAAAGTCAACGTGTTATCCTCTGAGACCAAGTTCTTCACCTTTAGTTTTCTGAGTGAATCCAAAATCAATTTGCTTGAATGTATGAGTTGAATCACTGTTTTTCTTCCATGGATGGAGCGTTCCAGTTGTTCGGGAGTACCCACAGCCATCAGCTTGGTATTCAAGATGCCAATCTTGTCGCAGATTCTTTGCGCCTCATCGAGATTGTGAGTGTTGAGAAAAATGGTTTTCTTCTTTCCCTTCAATTCGAGGATAAACTCCCTGACAGACTTTGAAGCTTCTGGATCAAGGTTCGCAGTCGGTTCATCCATGAAAACTATCTCTGGATCGTGAACCAAAGCTCGTGCGATGGCGAGTTTTTGCTTCATTCCCTTAGAGAACGTTC
>Ga0307421_1001119_pt1 | contig 16556 bp, 14 predicted proteins | sample SalMarWE160270MG_FD_202163 | JGI IMG/M metagenome (GOLD analysis project Ga0307421, IMG submission 202163) | Salt marsh sediment microbial communities from the Plum Island Ecosystem LTER, Massachusetts, United States - WE1602-70 | ecosystem: Environmental > Aquatic > Marine > Intertidal zone >...
TCGTTTTGTTAGAAACAGCTTTTTCCAATTCTTCTGGATCCGGCATAAAATTATTTTCCATCTTGCAGGGAACTTCAACAGAAATCCCGCCCGCCAGCGCTATCACACCCTGATAAGAAACAAAGCAGGGCGTGGGGATAATCACTTCATCGCCGGGATTTAAAATTGCTGTGCATGCAACGACCAACGCCTCAGAGCCGCCAACTGTAGCGACGATTTCATCTTCAGGGCTGTAACTGACCCCGTATAGGTTCTTGATCTGCCGGCTTAATGCCTGGCGCAGCGGCATAATTCCCCGGTTGGAAGTGTAATGTGTTTTATGCTTCCGCAGAGACTTAATCCCAGCCTCAATGATTGCCGGCGGTGAATCAAAGTCGGGCTCGCCAATACCTAATGAAATAACTTCTTTCATTGTAGATGCGATCTCGAAAAATCTCCGGATACCAGAAGGTTTCAAAGATGCTACCCGTTCAGATAGGTATGATTTTGCCATGTATTCTCCTCAATAATAAAATTTGGGTTACCCCGTTAAACAAATCAACCGTTTATCCTTAATTGAACCTAAATTTCGATCCAGGAATTATCTCCAATATTCATTGTTTCTGCTCTCCCGCGAACCGCGGCTGACCGCCCAATGAGCGAATTCTCAAGCACCATATGGTTGATTATCGCGCCTTGCTCAACGATTGAGTTCTTTAATATGGTATTTTCAATTATTGCACCCTGACTTATGGAAACATATGGCCCGATCGCGCTGTTCTTTATCTCGGCTTCTGGGTGAATATAAACCGGCGGAATGATGGTGACTTTTTCGCGTTTGCTAGCATTAGAACTGTTGTCATTACCGTTCTCTAATAAATAGCGATTTGTTTCCAGCAGCGTTTCCGGTTTTCCTGCGTCCAGCCATACATCTACTGGCTGTACACGCATCGTTGCTCCGGCTTTGATCATCAAGTTGATCGCGTCAGCTAAAAAAAACTCTCCATTTAAGGAAATATCCTTATCCAATTGATGCCGGATCGCGCTCACCAGATCCCCGCCATTTTTGAAGTAATAAAAACCAACTACTGCCAAGTTGTTTTCAATTCCCTTCGGCTTTTCAATCAGGCGGGTAATGTGCCCGTTTTTATTTACTTCTGCCACTCCAAAGCGGCGCGGGTCTGGTACTGCCTTTACCCACGCGACCCCATCCAGGTTTTCTTCATCTAAAAAAGAAAGATCAGATTCAATTAATGTATCTGAAAATGCCATTAGCATCGGCCCCTTCAGGTATTCTTTCGCCAGGTATAAGGCATCGGATTGGCCGCGCATCACTTCCTGAATAACGTAGTGTACTTTCTTATCAGGGTGATTTTCCTGCATATAGGGTATTACTTGATCCTTCTGATTGGGACCAAGAATAAGCACAAATTGTGCTTCATTGAAGCGCGGGATGGATTGGAATTGGTCTAATACATAATCCAAAACAGTCTTACCAGCCAGGTGGATCAGCGGTTTTGGTTTGCTCCATGTTTGCGGTCTCATTCGCGTTCCCAACCCGGCCATTGGTATGGCGATGGTAAAGGGTTCAGCCAAGAAATTCTCCTAAGTGTTGGTTTCTATAGATTGTACAATAGGATTATAGGTTAAAGTAATTGTTGAAAGGATTAAAAAAACTGATTTTTATCATAAAAAAGTGGCAGCAAGTATAAAAATGCTAGGATATTAGAAGTTTGTAAAAAAATTTTCAAAGAAGATATAATTAGCAAGATATACGTTTGTTAACAGGAAAATGAATGGTCATTTCTCAACCGGAAGTATTATCGAAAACCGCCCCGAGCATTGAAAACATAGTGTATGAATATGGGAGTGGTGGATTTCCACGCGTTCAGCGGGTTCGCAAGGATCTTATGGCGATCACCCCAACGATCTGCCCTGAACGCGCACTCCTGATTACGGAATCGTATCAACAAACTGGGGATGAACCGTACGTTTTGCGAAAAGCAAAAGCACTTAAAAACATCCTCGCAAATATGAGCATATATATTGAAGATGACCAGCTCATCGTTGGAAATCAGGCTGGCCGCAATCGGGCTGCACCCATCTTCCCTGAATATTCTATTGGCTGGGTGATCGAAGAATTAGATCAGTTTAGTGAACGCACTGGTGATGTTTTTAATATTACGGAGGAGACCAAAGAAAAGCTGCGAGGCATCCAATCTTACTGGAAGGGGAAAACCCACCAGGAGGAAGTGTATGCCAACATGTCTGATGCAAACATGCAGGCTCAAAAGCAGAATGTCATCCATCGGGGCGGCATTTCTATGTCTGGTGATGGGCACATTATCCCTAACCACGAACTGGTTTTAGCAAATGGCTTTCGCGGTATCCAGCGTGAAGCGCAGGACCATCTCAAAGGTCCGGATATTACCAACGAACAGCGAGATTTCTATCATGCAGTCGTTATTGCTCTGGAAGCGGCAATCAATTTTGCCCGGCGCTATGCGGACCTTGCCGCAAGCATGGCTCACAAAGAAAAAGACTCGCACCGAAAAGGCGAACTTGAGCGCATCGCAGCAATCAACCACCGCATTATGGAAGGCAGGGCGGAATCTTTTCATGAAGCTTTGCAGGTTGTGTACTACTGCCATCTGATAATGATGATTGAGGCAAATGGGCATTCTTTCTCATTTGGGCGTTTTGACCAGTATATATACCCATATTACAAAGCGGATATCGAAACAGGCACCCTGACGAAAGACCAGGCGCTTGAATTAACCGCACTGTTCTTTATCAAGTTGAACACTTTGAACAAAGTCCGACCTTGGGATCATACAGAATTCGGCGTTGGTTATCCTCTGTACTCCAACCTGATGGTCGGCGGGGTGAAACCGGATGGTACGGATGGTACTAATGAACTCAGCTATATTGCGCTGCGCGCGATGGATCTGAACCGATTACCGGAACCCAACCTTTCTGTTCGCTGCTGGGCGGGCAACCCCCGGCTATTGTTAGAAGAGTCAGCCAGGCTAATTCGTGAAGGATTTGGCATGCCCTCCCTTTTTGCTGACGAGACTGTGATTCCTGCTATGATGTCGATCGGTCTGCCGGAGGAAGTTGCGCGCGACTATGCTTCCATGGGGTGTGTTGAAGTGGCTATTCCTGGCCGCTGGGGTCATCGAGCAACCGGTATGACATACATTAACTTTGGTAAGATTCTTGAACTTGTGCTTAATAATGGTGTGGATCCAGATTCTGGAATACAACTTATCTCTGTGAATGGAAAACCCGGGCGTGATGTGGAGTTTTCCTCGTACGATCAAGTATGGCAGGCGTGGAAGAAATTCCTAAAGTTCTACACAGATTTAGCGGTAGAAAGCGATTATATCTGTGATCGAGCGCTAAAAAAACACGACGCCGACCCATTTGGATCATCACTAGTGAATCTGTCAATTGAACGCGGAAAGACCCTTAAAAACGGGGGTGGCGAATTTGATTTTGTGAGCCAATCCACTATTGGCACTTCAATTATTGGTGATGCGTTGGCAGTGATAAAAAAGCTGGTATTTGAAGATAAAACTGTTGCTTTCAAAGAATTGCGCACTGCGCTTGATCAAAACTGGGAGAGTGAAAACAACCAGAAGATCCGCAGGTTGGCGTTGAGTGTGCCAAAATTTGGAAATGATAATGATTATGTGGATGAGATCGTCGCGGATGTTTATGATTCCTATCTGGAAATTCTTCCTGATTACCACAATGAGCGCTATGGGAGCGGACCATTTGGATGCGGTTACACTATGTCCACATCTAATATTTCTTCCTATGTCCCTTACGGTATGGATGTTGGCGCAACACCGGATGGCCGTTATGCCGGTTCTCCTCTGAATGAGGGCGCTTCCCCATGTTCAGGTGCGGATAAACTCGGTCCCACTGCAGTTGCTAAATCTGTTTCTAAGCTTCCCAACAAGCGTATGGCTGGTGGGCAGCTCCTTAATATGAAGTTCTCACCGGGTGTATTGGAAGGTGATGATAATCTGAATAAATTCATATCTTTCATAGAAGCCAACAGATTACTTGGTAATTTTCACATGCAGTTTAATGTTGTGGACTCTGCGGAGCTGCGTGATGCCAAACTGCATCCGGAAAAACATCCGGATCTGATGGTTCGGGTGGCGGGATACTGCGCTTTATTCACTTCGCTCATCCCACCTGTGCAAGATGCGATCATCGCGCGCACAGAACAATCCGGTTTATAAGCTCGTAAAGCATTTATAATCAACGTGTTATGCCCTTATTTAATCCCGACTTCGGGCTTATCTCACGTGTTCAGAAATACTCCACCAAGGATGGTCCGGGTATTCGAGACACAGTTTTCTTTAAAGGATGTTCACTGGGCTGCCTGTGGTGCAGCAATCCAGAGTTGATCCGCCCTCGCCCTGACCTGCTTTACACTCGATCTAAATGCGTTAGCTGCGGTGTTTGTATGGATGCTTGTCCCCATGGAGCACTGTCTTTTGATAGTGATAACTTTATTGTTATAGACCGTGAGAAATGTACTGCCTGCGAAGAATGCGCTGCGGTATGCCCTGAAGGAGCGCTTGAATTGGTCGGCAAAGAAATAACCGTTCATGAATTGGTCGCCGAATTACTGAAAGACGAGGTTTTTTACCAAAGCTCGGGTGGCGGGGTTACTTTTTCCGGTGGGGAACCGCTCTATCAGGCAGGATTTGTGTGCCAGGTGGCTGGGCAGTTGAAAAATTTCGGCATTCACACTGCGCTGGATACTGCCGGAGATGTTTCGTGGAGCCGATTTGAAGAAGTGCTGGATGTCATTGATCTGGTGCTCTACGATATTAAAACTGCTGATCGAGCACTGCACCAGCGCCTGACAGGACGGGATAATGATCTTATTCTCGCGAATGCACGCCTGCTTGCCAGGAGAGGTGTACCAATGCATATCCGGCTGGTGATGGTTCCAGGGGTTAATGATGGCGTGGATGACCTGAAAGCTCGGATGGAATTCATCACTGAATTAGCTTCAGTGAAGCAGGTTGATCTGCTTCCCTATCACCGCTATGGGGTCGGCAAATATGCATCACTCGGACTGGATTATCCGCTTGGAGATCTCCCGGAATATCGCGATGAACAGATCGAGGAATTATGTTCCCATCTCGATGCATATGGAATCCCTATCACCATAGGTGGATAAAGCGGGCCGGGATTATTCTCAAGCGTATAATTGCATTAGTATATTCACCTAATTGCTTATAATATCTAATTAATGCTGGGCTAAATGTGCGGGAAAGTAGCGAATATCATTTGTTATACACTTAAATTATCTAACAATAACATTTATATTTATCAAAAGGCACAACTCGGTTAAAAAATGCGACCGGTAAAAGAGGAAAAAATGACCGATAATAATATGTTGAAAAAAATCATTGAATCACTTGAGAAAGTTGAGCACCCCTCCATATCAGCTACCTTATTGGATTTGGGCATGCTCCGTGATGTGAAAGTAACATCGGAAGGAAAAGTATCGTTCACAATAGTGCTGCCTTTTCCTAATATTCCCGAGAGCGTAAGAGATCACATGGTCAATAGTCTGGCAAACGCCGCTAAAACTGCAGGGGGAGAGTTAGAGAAAGCGGATCTGGCGATTATGAGCGATGAAGAACGCCAGAACTTCTTATCAATTGAACAGCAGAATTGGCGGGGAAGTATGTGAAAAATCCGCATATTTGCTTTAAGTTGGAATGCTATATAAAATGAAGGATAAATCGGATGAATAAAATAATTTGTGTCGTTGATAATGTGGCACTTAAAGGTGCGCACCTCAAGACTGAACACGGCCTGGCATTTTGGATTGAAACTGAATATGGTAAGGCCCTTTTTGATACGGGACAGACGGCAGATGTGTTATCACACAATATGTCATTACTGAACCTTAATGCCAAGGATATTGATGCGTTGGCTGTCAGCCATGCGCACTATGACCATACCGGTGGTTTGGAAGCGGTTCTCCCCGGGAATCCCAAATTGACCATGTACGCGAACGCGGATGTATTTCGCCCCAAGTTTTCCCTGCACAATGGGAAGTATGACGCAAGCGGATTTGAAAAGAGCCAAGAAGAGATTGCCAGGAGAGTTGAGATTCGTCTGAGTGACATGCCTATGGAAATATTTCCCAGTTTATGGACATCCGGGGAGATAACAAAACGGGAGGAACCGGAAGGGCGCAGCGCCAGCCATTATATCCGTGCTGGAGAAGGATGGCAGCCTGACCCGTATCGGGATGATATGTCGCTCGTGCTGAAAACGCAGGATGGGCTGGTTTTAATTTGCGGATGCTGCCATGCCGGATTGTTGAACACCCTTTCCCATGTGGAACGCAACTTTGAAGGCCCAATTATTGCGGTATTGGGCGGAACGCACCTGATGACAGCGGATGGTAAATTATTAGATTATGTGATTAACGTGCTTGATGAGCGGTATTCAGACCTTCTGTTTTACCTGAATCACTGCACCGGTGATACTGCCATTAAAGCGCTGGCGAATGCATTTGGTGATCGTGTACATACTTTTCCTGCAGGAGCGGTAGTAACATTCAAGAATTAACCAATACAACTATATGCATCATCGTAAAAACATAGAGGCCGATCAGCGCCAATCAACAGCATCATTGAACCGCCGAAATTTTATTGCCGGATTATGGCATGGGGCGTTTATGACGCTGGGTGTCTCATTGACCCAACCGACAACAGTTATCTCCGCTTTCGTGGCGGACTTGACTGGATCAACGATTTGGGTGGGCGGTTTAATGACAATACTCACGGTTGCTGGAGCGATTCCCCAGCTTTTTGTTGCCCGCCTGATTGAGCCCCGCCCGCGGAAAATGCCTTATTTACTGATCGCTATTTATCTAAGAGTGATCAGCTGGGGGTTTCTGGCGTGGTCCATTTATGTTTTAGATAGTCAAAACCCGATGGCGCTGGCTGGTATATTGGTGGGCATGCTGGTCACCTTTTATGCTGGGGGAGGCCTTGGGAATATCCCGTACACCGATATCATTGGAAAGATCATACCGACTAACAAACGTGGGGCATTTTATGGTGGAATAGGAATTCTGGCTGGTCCTCTTTCCGTAGGTGCAGCATTTGCAGCGCGGCAAATTATTGCTAATGTGAGCTATCCGAATAATTATGCTCTCTTATTTGGAATGGCTGCTGTTGGATTGGCGATAGCATCAATTGGATTTTTGGTGATACGTGAACCGATAGTGGAAAATACACATCAAAAACCGCAATCCTGGCATAAGTTCCGGCAGCATCTTATGGCAGCTAGCCGGAATTTGAAATCATTGATTACCGCACAGTTCCTGACAGGTTTTAGTTTGATGGTATTGCCTTTTTATGTGGTGTACGCACGCGAGCAGTTGGGTGCTCCAGCGGATTCAGTGGGATGGTTTCTATTGGCACAAGTACTGGGAGGGTCGCTTTCCAATCTTATTTGGGCGCGCATTGTGGATACATCTGGAAGCCGCACAATGTTATTTTTATGTGCTGTTATTTCGACCGTAACGCCATTACTTGCTGCTGTTCTGGGCTCGATAAGCTGGATGGCACTGCTGCCTGTATTTTTCTTTGCCGGGGCAGTTTTTAATGGACGAAAAGTTGGCTTCCAGAGTGCGTTGCTTGAAGTATCACCTGAGGCAGAGAGAAGCACGTATGCCGGATTGAATGCGGTGCTGACTCTCCCTGTAGCATTTTTATCCCTGGCAGCAGGTCTATTTTTACAGTATTGGTCCTACACAGCGTTATTTCTCATTGCTTCGGTTTTCATAGGATCAGGCGCGGTTGTCATCCGCAGATGGTCATTAGAAGATGATCATAGAAGCTGATGGCTGACAGCTCATTCCTGCCCACAACTCTTAAAGAGGTAAAGCAGCGGGGGTGGGATGTGTTGGACGTTGTGTTGGTCAGCGGGGATTCTTATATTGATAGCTCGTATATCGGCGCGGCGGTGATCGGGCGGGTGCTGGAAAAAGCCGGATACCGCGTCGGAATCATCGCGCAGCCGGACATTACTTCACAGAAGGATATCACCCGTGTAGGCGAGCCGCGTTTGTTGTGGGGCGTTACAGGGGGAAGTGTGGATTCAATGGTCGCCAATTACACAGCCAGCCGCAGAAAGCGCCGCAGGGATGATTACACACCGGGCGGAGTGAATAACCGGCGCCCAAACAGGGCGGTGATTGCCTATGCCAACCTGATCCGGCATTATTTCAAGGGCACAGTGCCAATTGTGCTGGGAGGGATAGAAGCATCTTTGCGGCGTGTTGCCCATTATGATTTCTGGGATGACGCCATCCGCCGCTCGATCCTGTTTGACGCGAAGGCTGATTACCTGCTGTATGGGATGGCAGAACGATCGGTAGTGCAGCTGGCGGACGCGCTCAAGGATCAGGAGGATGTTACCCGCATCCGAGGGTTATGCTATATTGGCAAACAGCCGCCGGGGGACTATCTGGAATTGCCATCCTACGAACAGGTAAGCGGTGATAAGAACGCGTTCATTGATATGTTTCATGCTTTCTACAAGAATAATGAACCGCTAAACGCCAGCGGATTGGTGCAGCAGCATGGTAACCGTTATCTTGTGCAGAATAGGCCCGCCGAATACCTCTCCCAGGCGGAAATGGACGCGGTCTATGCGCTGCCGTATCAGCGCGAGCAGCATCCTTATTACGAAACGCAGGGTAAGGTACGCGCGCTTGAGACGATCCGCTTCTCGATCAATTCTCAGCGCGGCTGCTACGGGGAATGCAATTTCTGCTCAATCGCTGTGCATGAGGGGCGCACAGTGCGCTGGCGGAGTGAGAACTCCATCCTTGCAGAAGCGGAAGCGATCGTCCAGCTGCCGGATTTCAAAGGGTACATTCTGGATGTGGGCGGACCGACAGCGAATATGTACGGCTTTGAATGCCCGCTAAAGCTCAAGGATGGCGCCTGCCAGGATAAGCGCTGTATCTATCCAGGCGTGTGCGACGCGCTGAAGCCCAATCATGGGAAGCAGATTGCGCTCCTCGAGCGGCTGCGGAAGATTCCCGGGGTAAAGAAAGTCTTTGTGGCTTCCGGCATCAGATATGACCTGGTCTTGGAAGATGAGCAGCATGGGGACGCGTACGTGAAGGAGATTACCCGCCACCACGTATCCGGACAATTGAAGGTGGCGCCGGAACACAGTGAGAATGCGGTGCTGAGAGTGATGGGCAAACCCGGGCATGAGCAGCTGCTCGCGTTCAAAGAGAAGTTTGACCGCTTCTCGAGGGAAGCAGGGAAAGAGCAGTACCTGACCTATTACCTGATTGCCGCGCATCCGGGCTGCAGGGACGAGGATATGAGACGGCTGAAACAGTTTGCCAGCCGTGAGCTGCACATCTCCCCGGAGCAGGTGCAGCTGTTCACGCCGCTGCCGTCTACATACTCCGCGCTGATGTATCACACCGGGCTGAACCCGTTCACGCACGAACCGATCTTCGTGGAAAAGGATGCGGGAAGAAGAGAGCGGCAGAAGCGGATCGTGACGCGCAAGCCGGGACGAGGGAAGAAGGAGCACTGAGGAATGGGGGTTTGGGGAATAAGCCGGGGATACTGATGGCACAGGAAGTGGTGGAAAGAAAAAGGATCATATCAGTGATATAAAATAAGGGTGAGCTTCAACAGCGAAAGGAGATTAAATGAAAACTAAAAAAATAAAAGTATTTTCCTCTCAGTTTCTTTTCTACGCATTAATGTCCCTTTCAATTCTTGTTACTCTGAGTATGCTTTTTCCCGATATTGGAATGGGCCCCCATATAATTATTCTCTGGATACTCCTTTTTTCCGCGGGAGTCGGATTGATCATCACTACATACAAGGAAAAAATATCAGGAAAACGTAAATTATTTCTGTTATTTTCGGGTTTCTCTTCAGCCGGTTTTTCGTTATTTGTCGTTCTCCACAACTTATTTTATGCTCTGGGTACAGTCACTGGAAATTTAGGTATTCTGAATAAAATCATAAGTTTCTTTGAAGTAGCCTTCTTCCTTGCAGCAGTAATTATCTGCCCTGTTGGGCTCATTGTGGGTATAGTGGGAACGCTTATTCTTTTGAGGAAATCACAATCTGAGAAATCGTAGATTCAACCAGTAAGAGCAACTTTCCGGGATAAGAAGGGGAGATGAGATAGTATCCTCATTGGGAACAGGAAGGTCACAAACAGAGACAGCTGAAAGTCACTGAGAGATGTTCGGATTCCAGATTTTAGGCGGGGAAGATAATACGAACACAAGAGAAGGAGATTGCTTCGTCGTGCTTTGCACTTCTCGCAATGACATGATCCAAGAGGAAGATTGCCACACCACGCTTCGCGGGGTTTGTGAGGACATGAATTTTTAGGGATGTTGAATGCAGGCCGAGATCCTTCGGTCTTTGACCTCAGGATGACAGGAAGGAGGAGATGGATGCAAGACCTTACAAGCAAACAAACAAAAGACCTTCAAACATGCCACAGGCATATTCGAAGCCCTTCGGGTGTGATTCATGATCGGTTTGTGGCCACAGAATGACAGGAAAGGGGAAAGACTTATTGCGGTCCGAGATTCTCATGGAGAATGGTCAGATTCGGATAGGGATGCATGAATCTCTTTCCGAAGGACCCGCCATTGGAGTTTGCCTGATTCAAGATAAAATCAATGAGGATTTAAAGTATTAAGAGAATTCTTTCAGGGAACAAATCACGATTGGCTGTATTATTAGCGTTTTTTACGAATGGCGCATTGATGGCAACCTGGGTTTCAAGGATTCCCGCTATTCAAAGCAAGTTCGGATTAGGTGATGGCGCGCTGGGGCTGGTATTACTTGGATTATCGGCAGGCATGTTGACAGCTCTTTTCCTGGCCGGCGGGTTGATCGCACGTTTTGGCAGCCCGAGAATTACGCTTGTTGGCGCTATGATAAGCTGCCTCGCTCTCCCTTTTCTGGTAATAGCATCTCAACCAACTATGCTGTTTGCTGTTTTGTTCGTGTTTGGAGGGGGGCTAAGTGCTATGGATGTGGCGATGAACGAACAAGCTGTTCTTGTGGAAAGAGACGCAGAACGGCCTTTGATGTCTTCGTTCCATGCCGGGTACAGCATAGGCGGTTTTGCCGGATCTTTAGCAGGCGCTGGGATGGCCGCATTGACAGGACTTTCAACACTTTCCCACTTTGTGATTGCTGCTGCAATATTTTGCGGTGCAATTATTCTCTCATTCCCGCACCTGTTACCCACCGAACGCGGGACAAGGAAGAAAGAGGCAGTGTTCCGCCTGCCAGAACGCTCTCTGTGGATCCTGGGCGCGATTGCATTTTGTTCCGCGATCGGAGAAGGGACGATGGCTGACTGGAGCGCTGTCTATCTGACGCAAGTCTTAAACACGGATGCAGCATTAGCGGCATTGGGTTTTGCCGCTTTCTCGCTTACGATGACCATTGGACGCATATTTGGCTATTTCCTATCAAGGGAATGGAAACCCGCATTGATTGTCAGAGCAGGCGGTTTTATCGCTGCTCTGGGAATAATTGCGGCGGTATTAACAAAAAATCCAATAATTGCGATAGCAGGGTTTGCCGCAGTCGGTGTGGGGTTAGCTAACATCATTCCATTATTATTCGGTGCCGCGGGTAACTTTCCGGGTATTTCAACAGGGGCTGGAATTGCAGGAGTTGCGACCATTGGATATGCCGGTTTCTTGGTTGGGCCGCCTCTGATCGGATTTGTCGCGGAGGAGACGTCCCTGCGGGTCGCATTATTTTTGGCTGCGCTGCTGATTGGAACACTGATATTTTCGGCGAAAGCTATCTCATCACCAGGCAAAACAGATTAGAGGGTAATTGTTTTCCGAAGTTACTAAAGAGCGGAGAGTAAGAAAGGGAAGCGATGAAGCGAAAAAAACAGGAGATCGACACACCCTGTTTCGCAGGATTCGCGATAAAAGTTGCACTTAGCACTTGAATCCAGGTCTTTTATTTTAAGAATTTTATTGAAAAATAATAAAAGCTACTATATTATAAGGCATTCTCCCAGGTCACAGAGTTGATTTTGATTTTCATCTATGTAACGGCGGCATAAACCAGGAAAAGAACATCCTTTATCACAACGAACGACACATTTCTCAACCGGCTGGATATTATCCGCCTGCTCACTAACAATCACTTCTGGAGTGGGTTGCTGTTGCTGCACTGGAGTAGATTGAACAAGGTTTTCTTCTGAGGTTGATCCCCGCCGCCTACCCCTTTTTTTTCCATCTTCTGCTTGTGCCAGCTGCGGAATCGGTTCTTCCGTTGTCATCGGTGCCGATGTTGGAACAACCTCATCTGCTTCAATTGTCTCAATTTCTGGATCAGGGAGCGGGGCAGCTTTGGGAATTGCCAGTGCTGACGCAGCCTTGAAAAGACTAAATACCCCCACAGCAGAGATAACACCTATGGTTCTTAATGCATCACGACGAGTGTAAACGGATGATGTGTTTGCAGCAGGTACGGGAGGCTTCCTGATCGGGGAACGAAATGGGTTTAAAGTTTTCGCGAAAAATTTCCAATGCAGCCCCATTTTCAAGATCAAAAGCAGCAATCCTGCGATCGATGAGACGATATGAATAGACCGCAGAAGCATATAATTAGAAAGAAAAACATCAAGCCAGGTTGAAATAAGCACACCGGTGATAGTAATGAGAAAAATAGCTAAAAGAAGCATACCATCTAGAAGATAATAAATACGCACTCGACCTGACATCTTTTTAAACAAGCGCTTGGATACGTTCATTATCCATTTCCAATGGGTGATGATATGGACTGCTAAAATACCTGCCGCAGCGACCCCAAGATATTGGTGCAATTCTAAGCCGGTTAGGTCTAGAAAATAGGTCAAAATAAAGCTTACAAGCAAAGCGAGGTTAGCAAATATTTTGATCACATTTTTATAATTCATTATGGTAATACCATCCACTTATTCTGATTCCTTTTTGCCCAGCAAAATAATAAAGTAATTCCCTCAATTCGGATAATGTTTATCGTCATTTAATAATATGACTGTGGTCATATGGATAAATGAACTATGCATGGGTTTTCAACCCTGGTTGAGGATTTATGTTGATAAGTTTAACCAGAAAAGAATAAATCCACTGGATATGCCGGTTTCCAGGTTGGGCCGCATCTGATCGGATTGGTTGCGGAGGAGACGTCCCTTCGGGTCGCATTATTTTTAGTTGCGATGCTAATTGGAACACTGATATTTTCGGCGAAAGCTATCTCATCACAAGGCAAAACAGGATAGAGGGCATTCATTTTTTTGGGGAGATGGACGCAGGCCGAGATCCTCACCCCTTCGGGTGTGCTTCACGATACCCCGAGGGTATGCTGCGCGATAAAGTAAAGGTTATCATCGGCGGTGCGCCGGTCAACAAGGATTGGTCAGAGAAGATAGGAGCAGACGGCTTTGCGGATGACGCCATACAAGCGGTGGCACTTCTAAAAAGATTACTTTAGTTTAGGCGAGTATTCCCTCACATCAAGTATAGGTTGGAATATAATGATGGGGGAGGAATAGCATTATTATATGTCAGAAAAAAAAGAGCAAATAAGCTGTTTGGCCGGATTACCGACATTAGTAATCAATATAATAGTATGGCTGTTATCGGACAGACTATCTTCATTGGTAAATTCGATGATAGATAAAATCGTTTATCCATTTTGGCAAGATACGGTTGAATTTTTTATAACTCACATTAGTTTAATCTTACTTACATGGCTTGCTGTTACATATATAGGCATAGCTCTTCATAATTTTTTGGGTTGGTCTAATGCGCACTCATTTAAAAAGCCACTTACCCCCTGTAAATTTGTAAAGACACTATACATTGGATATTTTGCCATAGTTTTTGTAGCTTCACTTATCGGCGGGAATCAAATGTCGCAGAATGGTGAAATAGCAGATGATTCAATAGAAATAGCCGAAGGCCCAACTCCTCCTTCATTAAGTCCAACCGCTACTCCTTGGTTAATTGAAAACTTTACTGATAGTAAATTTGAAACCAAATATTGGAAACAACCAATATGTCAAGAACCACAGGTTCAAAATTTAGGAGGATATGTTCTATTTAAATTAGATCCGAACTCTGAGTGTTGGTTGAATGTAAAATTAGATAGATACAACGCCAAACGGATTTTCGTTAGCATAAAGTTTCCAGATGAAGAAGCATTAGGTGGATTTGCCGGAATAAATACGAGTTGTGGTGATACATCGTTTTTCTATATAGTTTCAGGAGAACAAATAGGCTATCTTAGAAAAGGAGAAAGTTTTCAAAGTAAGTATCATCAAATGAATGCTCCATTTATTATCTCGTTAGAACTAGAATGGATTGATGATAAAACAGTTAATCTTTACTGGTATGATGAAAACGATAATCAAACTTTAAACGATAGCCTAGAATGTTCCTTACCAAACTATGTTCGGATTGGTGCTTATACTGTTAGCGAAAATCTACTTGAGGTTCAATTAGATTACGTGGAAATAGATGGTATTGAAAGGTAATAAAATGAAAGGCTCGAAAAACAAGAAAACAAATAAAAAACCACCTATCCTCACCAAAAAGGACTTTTTAAAAGTGTTAGATCGTGATATTAATCCGCAAAAACCGCCTGATTCAAAAAGAGGAAAAACCCATTTAACTTAATTGATGTAAGGGGAATATAAATCTTTGTAACATAAGCAGATTGATATTATAGATGGAAAAGAATTACTCAATAGAGGATATTATTTTGCGAACTGATTATAGAATAAATGATATATGATATTGATATCGATGCAAATTAAGATAATTAGTAAATACTAAAATGATCTTATAAAATATATCATTGCAATAGTAATTAACCATTGCTTTTTTCAGATGGTTCGTTATCCGTGGGTTTTTGAGTGAAATAATTATTAATTCTAATCCGTAACCTATCAACCACATCTCTTGCAAGTTCATATGGTAAAACTGACTCAAGAAGTTCTTCTAGCCCTACTCTTTTTCCATCTATTAAACCAAAGCTACTAACAAAAATCGGTTTGAATTTATTGCTTTTATTTCTAAAAAAAGTTATTAACTCAGAAAAATCTTTTATAACTCGATTGGTTCCCTCATTATATTTTTGTATATCAATTTCCTCAATGTTAGGTAGAACATCAAAACCAAGTTTCATAATTCGCTGGACAGTTTTTGCTACTTTTGTTGGTTTGTTTGAGATACCAAAAAGATCGCATTTAGCAAAAGCTAACACAAGAGGTTTATTCATGAATGAATTACTGGGATCCTCATGTAAATAAACTAATTTTTGCCAAGAAGCTCTAATATTACTTGTCATTAAAGCCACGTAATTAATTCCCTTTTGCTTACTAGTTAAGTATTCAGCAAGATCGATAATAAAAATAAAAGCATCAGCTGTACTTGTCCATTTAAAGAACTCTGGATCTTTTAGAAGGAGTAACTCTTCAGATTTTGCTAGTTCTTCAGATAGGTTTCCAGGAAAATCTGCAAATTCAACTTTATATATTCTTTGAAAAATGGAATTTCCAACACCTATGTTGCAACTATATGCAAAAATATCTTGAGTACTAGAAGGGCCTAGTGGAGTCCCTTCTTCTAAACTTCTTGAATCTTTATTTATTCGTTCAATAGTACTTAACCCACGCAAGGATGCATTAAAACCAGACAGTCTTTCTGCGAAAATCTCATTAAAAATCGTTGTAATCAATGAGGTTTTTCCGGATCTTCGATGTCCAATTAACGCAACCCTATGAGCCTTTGGTAATGACCTTTCAATTAATAATGATCTTAAAAGAGAAAAGATGATGACTAAGGGAACTATGAACCAAATAATGTTAAAAACTGAATGGTTCATCTTATAGGCCTATTCTAATTTTCAGACTTTTTTGAAGATGATTAGTAATACTGAATGTTATAGCGACTATTAAAGAAATAAGTAATTTCAAACATATATCAGTTTTTATGTTTTGAGAAAAACCCAAGTAATGGCATTGAGATTTCAGAAAAGTCAAGATGGAGTAAAAGACAATTGAAAAAAAGAAAAGGAATAGATATACAACCGCCCACGCATCTTTATCTTTCTTATCATCCTCATTTAAAATATCGTAATCTTTAGAAATTAAGTTTTGATTGGTAAGCAAACAAACAATTGCATTAGTTACTGATAAATCATCAAAATTCAACATATCCCATTTAAAAGTGATATCTGTAGCAAGTAATCTAATTAAAGCTGTAAAGAAAAATGGTGTGAAAGTAATTAACATACCGCTATTATTCAAAATCCATTTTAGAAAGATATTTTTCTTTCTTACGCGACTATTATCAATATTGCTCATTTCTATTCTCTACAAAAAATATATATTTTTACTATTGTTAATTCAGACATTTAGTGCAACGGATGAGGAGCTAAAATCATTCGTATGCAAAAAGGAAAATATAAACAGCTAACAAATACAGAACGAGAAGA
>Ga0307421_1001122_pt1 | contig 16497 bp, 12 predicted proteins | sample SalMarWE160270MG_FD_202163 | JGI IMG/M metagenome (GOLD analysis project Ga0307421, IMG submission 202163) | Salt marsh sediment microbial communities from the Plum Island Ecosystem LTER, Massachusetts, United States - WE1602-70 | ecosystem: Environmental > Aquatic > Marine > Intertidal zone >...
GACCCGATATTGGCTATGCAATTGATTTGGTGAGATGGGTACAATACCGAAATCATCTTGCGTATCTTTCACACAGGAAAAAAAGGGGGGACTGGCCTCAATAGACTAAGTGGCGTTGTAGGGTTAATAAAACACAGGCTATAGATATCATAAATTCTTTACGAAAAGGTGTCGTTCCTTCCACCAATTTAGACAACTTTACAGTGGGTCGGGTCGATTTACTATCTAAAGTCAACAAAAATCTGCAAGAAGTGGCTTATGGCAAGTCTATTGTAAGATTTATTAATGCAGACCTTGGCCAAGGAAAAACTCATTTGCTATATCTCTTGAGAGAATTCGCTTTTCAACAAGGCTTTGCGGTAAGCCTTGTAACACTCAGTCAACAAGAATCTCCCCTACATAAATTTCTGGAAGTTTATCACAAAATCATGTGGGAAATTAGAACCAAAGAGCAACCAGACCGCCCAGCCCTTGATAATATATTAGACAGATGGCTAAGTCTGATGAGGGAGAGAAGTCCTGATCAAGTAAAACAATTAGTACAACTTATCCCAGATGAGGTAAAAAATGTACTTATTGCTTACCATCACGTTACTAACCCGATAAGTCCTAATAGATACAACCAGCAAAAGATACTGGCATTTCTTTCTGGGGAGAAGATATATGTTAGAGATTTGAAGAAAATGGAGATTGATCTGAGAATTGAGGAAAATAATGCCCTTTTCATGATAGGAATAATGGCTCGTCTTTTCCGTCATCTGAGGTTAAAAGGCATTGTAGTTCTTTTTGATGAGGTAGAAGCCATTCATTCACTTTCATATTATAGGCATCAGGAAAAAGCTTATAAGAACTTACTGCAAATTATTGACCAATCAAGGCGGTTCCCCTCCTGCTATTTTGTTTATTCAACCACTCCTTCTTTTTTTGATAACTATTTTTCATTTTGGCCTCGCAATCAAAAGATTAATGCAGACGATATTTATGAATTAACACCATTGACCAAGGATGAATTGTATGACTTGGCTAAAAAAATCCTCGTTATTCATTGTATTGCTTCCTCCTGGAAACCGAGTAGTAAAATTGAGTCCTCTTTGAAAAAAATCTCAGATGTTGATAGTAGCCAGCGTGTAGGAGATTTCGTTAAGAATATAGTGTCATTTTTAGACGAGAAAAGAGTTGGACAAAGAAAATGATTTTCAAAAAGTTCTGGCGGAAGAGTTAGGTTTAGAAGCGGATCAAGAGAAACATCCAACTCTGAAGTTAGTAGAGGAGGCCTTTTTTGGCCAACATTATCAGCAAAAAACTGAGATTCAGAAAAAAACGATTGATCCGATATTTTTGGGAAGGAATGCAATTATTATTTCCGCCACAGCTAGTGGAAAAACGGAAGCTGCTATTGCCCCCATCATTGCTCAAATTATCTCTGCAAGGAGAAAATTTATTTGTGCCTATCTTGCACCAACAAAAGCCCTCCTTAATGATCTAATCCGTCGCTTAAGTCCATATCTCGAGCATCTTATGATTCCTTTTGCAATAAGGCATGGTGATCGCAAACTAATGCCAAAAGTCTTCAATATCTTGTTCACCACTCCCGAATCATTTGATGTCTTGTTATGTCGAGATGAAGAGTTTCTGCAGCAGATTAGGTTTATAATCATTGACGAAGTTCATCAAATATACAATTCTCCTCGCGGAACACAAATGCTTCTACTTATGGAGCGGCTTAAGAAAAAAACTTCAAGTCCTTTACAAAGAATTGCGCTCTCAGCCACTGTTTCCCAGCCAGAAGATTTAGCAAAGTGGCTACAAGGAAGTGATTCTCCCATCGAAATATATTCTGTTGATGAACACCGGGTTATTAGACCCAAAGTATTTTGGGTTAGCAGTAATAATTCTATAATAGAAATAATTAGAAGTGCATCTTATAAGAAAATACTCGTATTTGCTAATACCCGTCGGCGCTGTGAAGATACTTTTTTATCACTTAAAGCCTGTGATCCCTATAAGGTCTACGTCCATTATTCAAGCCTTGAAAAAGAAGATCGAGAGTTCGTTGAGAGGGGCTTTAAACAATCTGAAATTGCCATCTGTGTAGCCACTAGCACCCTTGAAATCGGCATCGATATTGGTTCAGTCGAGCTTGTTATCTTTGCTGACCCACCTGAGAGTGTAAGCAGTTTTCTTCAGCGTTCCGGACGTGGGGGGCGTCGTTCTGAATCAATAGATATTTTTATGTTATCTGGTTCAGTCAAAAATTTACTCCATTTTGGCGCCTTAGTATCTTTGGCCAACCAAAACAAGATTGAGAATGTTCCACCGAGTAAGTTTTATAGTGTAGTAGTTCAACAGATTTTTTCATACATTGCAGGCAAACAAAATCATCGTTTGATAGAAGAGGAAATATTTCAATTGTGCCAGTGTTTTAATTGGATCACAGAGGCAGATATCACTGCCATTTTGGATAGTCTTTTGAAAAAAGAGTATCTGTCATACGACCAAAATTGGAAAAGCTATCAGATGGAAAGAAAACTTGCTATCAAATATAATCGAGGCGTGATCTATACAAACATCGTTTCCGGGAATCCAGGGATAGAAGTATTTTTGGACAATCGCAAGCTTGCAACTGTCCCTCTGCCCCAAACCATACAAGTTGGTGATATTTTTCTATTTGCGGGAAGATTCTGGAAAATCATTAGGATCACAGAAACCGGACTCTTTGTAATTGCTACTAAACCAATACCAGATCCCATTCTCCCTCGATGGGGCGGTAGCGGGTTGTCAATTAGTTCATCATTAGCAGACGAGATGAGAAATATTTTATTAAACAACTTGAGTATCTTGGAAATGATACGAAGAAAAAGTTAGCCAATGTTGCTAAATCCATCACAGAAAAAGTGACAAAAGACAATATCATTCAAGAAGAACGTAATAAGAGGCTTATTTATTATACATTTGGCGGAACCTTTATAAACTTAATCCTCAAGACAATTTTTAATAAGAGCCATCCAAATTCTGGTCTCAAAATTAATAGTAATGAGCTTGCATTAATTTCGAATTGCAGGCTTGATTTTGGCTCCATTCCTAATGATACTGACGTGGTCTATCAAGTTGTTCGTAAAAACTGGCAGCTTTTTAGATCTTTAATCCCAGTATCTGAAAACTTTCATCTCCTCCCTCCGTATTTACAACGAGAGGAGATTTTGTCCCAACTTGGTGATGATCAAGTTTTGGCTAACGTGGTAAGTTATTCTTCAAAAAAATGGTAAAAGCAAAATTAGGATTGATAACTACTTGAAATAGCTGAAGTTAATGGGGCCAGGCATAACTAAATAAGTATTGGTATTTTCGAAACAGGATCCGTTCCTTACATTACATTTAACTTTCTGGTGAACCAAGGTATGTTACAGCAGCCGCATATAGCCGAGCCGCTAATCATATAATATAGATTTTATCTGGCCTTGTGATATCTGCTATGTATCTGAAATCTGCGATCCTTCCGAGATGTTATGATATCCTTTTCATATGATCAAAATAATCGATCCCAATATCTCTATTTCGTGAACTTAGCCGCCTGCGGCGGAACTTTTTTCGACAGGATTGACAGGATTAACAAGATTTTCTTATATTCCTTATATCCTGGACATCCTGCCCGCCCACCTCGCCTTGCGGACTCGCATGGCGGGCAGGTCTATCCTGTCTAAAAAAAGGAAATTCCTATACTATCAAGTTAATTTTGGCCTGCTTACTTTTTGGTTATTATTAGATACAAGATAGAACTAATGAGCTACACGTATAGAGCATTCAATTCTTCCATAGGAGGTCATATAAGAGGAATGCCAGCGAGTTACTGCCGCCTAGGCTCTCCCGTAGAGCTCCGTCATCCCGCGAAGCTTGTCGGCTATAGAGGGTGTCAACTGCTCCGCTATAAGCTGCCACTGCCAGTTGCCCTCGGTGGTGGCAGGCCGGTTCATCCGAGCCTCTTCACCCAGACCAAGAATATCCTGCATGGGGAATATTACCATGTTCGCAACCGACATCATGGCGAGCCTGATCAGCTCCCAGTGAATATCCTCCGCTGGCACCTCTCGTCCCAGGTAGCGAAAGAGCCTCTCTTTGATCTCGGGGGTTGCCTCCCTTTCGAACCACCCCCTCGTGGTGTTGTTGTCATGGGTTCCGGTGTAGAGCACGCATTTTCTGGGAAGGTTATGGGGGATGTAGGGATTCGTGGGGAGATCCTGACCAAAGGCGAAGAGGAGCACCTTCATTCCGGGAAGTTCGAAGCGGTGCATGATCTCCCTCACGTCAGGGGTGATTACCCCGAGATCCTCTGCAATGATGGGGAGTTGTGGAAACCTTCTGAGCAGGGCATTGAAGAAGTCCTCTGCCGGCGCTTCAACCCACTTGCCGTTCACGGCGTTCGGTTCCCCTGCCGGAACCTCCCAGTAGCCAACAAGGCCACGAAAGTGATCGACCCTTATGAAGTCGAAGAGCCTGGCGTTGTGTTCGATTCTCCGGATCCACCATGCGTATCCCGATTCTCGCAAGACATCCCATCGGTAGATGGGGTTTCCCCAGAGCTGTCCCGTTTCGCTGAAGTAATCGGGCGGCACACCAGCGACCACGATGGGCTTCCTTTCATCGTCGAGCGTGAAGAGCTCGGGATTTGTCCACACGTCCGCGCTCTCGTGTATCACGTAAATGGGAATGTCACCGAAGATTTGAATACCATGGTGGTTGCAGTAATCCTTGAGTGAATGCCACTGCTCGAAAAAGACGTATTGGAGAAACTTGGCTTTCTCAATCTCATCGCGAAGCTCATCTTTCAATAATTCCAAGGCCTCAGGGTGTCTGTCCCGTATCTCCTGGGGCCATTCCGCCCAGGCCTTCTCAGAGAAATGGCCCGTCAGGGCCATAAAAAGGGCAAAATCATCGAGCCAGGTGGAGTTCTCTGTGCAGAACCTCTCGTATTCATGTCTTTTGCCTCCTTGCTGAAATCGCTGATAGGCAATTTTAAAAAGCCTCTCTTTGCACGCGATGGCTGCAGGATAGTCTATACATCCTTTCGGATAATCGGGCGCGTTCTCGACATCCGATGGGGCGAGTAAACCATCCCTCACCATAAGCTCGGGGCTGATCAACAAAGGATTGTTCGCAAATGCAGATATGCTGTTGTAGGGTGAATTGCCGTGAGCCAAGTCAGTTGGATTAAGGGGAAGGATTTGCCAGAAGCCCTGTTTTATTTCAGAAAGAAAATCCGCAAATCGATACGCCTCCGGGCCCAGATCCCCTATTCCATAGCGTGAGGGCAGAGATGTGATATGAAGCAGAATGCCGCTTCCTCGCCTGTTCATCTTCTCTCCTTGCGTATAGGTACCGGCATGGGAATTCGTCGGGGAGATGAATAAAAATTCCCCATTATCGGCAGCTTACGTTAAGGTATTCACCCAGCCTGTTGAAATGCTCAAGCCACGGTTTTGCGTTGCTGTCTCTTTGATCTGATCTTTTCTCCATTTCATCGTATCGCTGTGTGCCAATCGAGAAGTAGATATTCTGGGCCTTCCAGAGATCCAATTCCAAGGGTATCGCACTCAAAACCCTCAATACATCCCCGATCGTTTCCAACAGTGTGGTATCCTCAGAGATCCCGGCGAGCCTCTGCATGAGCGAATTGACTCTCTGGCTCGCGACAAAGCCAAGGCTTTGTTTATCCAGCTCCAGAGACCAGTGCTTTGACTCTTCAATCAACTTTTGAATCTCCTCAAGATCAAGCTCTTCCCTCTGTAGCTCGTGGCGAATATTCGTGCTAAGGATAAGTTCCGTAGCGGTGGCGAAGGCCTTGGGCAAGGGGATTCCCATCTCCCGCATCACCTGCATGGCCGAGTAGTGGCGTTCGTATATCTGATGAAAGGAGGCTTCGATTTCCCTGAGCGTTGATTCAAGGATTTTGTTCAATACCTTTCTCTGCTCGTCTCGAAACAGATGCCATAAGGAGTAATTGTGTGTTTCGAAGTGTTTGTCCATCAATCGAATAACCCCTGCAACATCGCTTTCGTTAAAGGCATCCCTCACTTCCCGTCCCATGAGCGAGAAGGGATCATCCCCTATATACTCACGGATACCTCCAATTACGTTATGGTCACCGAGGTGTATCACTGCGAATCCAATGGCAAACTCTTCCCCGGTGATATCAGAGCTTACATGTGCTTTGCCCACAGCAAGCCTCTGGGTTCCCGCTTCCACCACCTCATATAGTTCGCTGGTGGTTGTGTAGCATCCTATCCTTATGGTTTCGGGATATTCCTCAAATAATGAGGAGACGGCGTAGTGTGCCCCAACCCTGAGAAGATCGGCAGTAGCAGGCCGCACGAGGACCTCCCACACACGGGCACCATTTTCTAAGTGCGGCACATTGCTCGGTGCTCCCTCAAGGATTTTTAGGTAGTGCGGTTCCAGATCTTCAACGCACGCCTCTTTGGCCAGCTGCATGGTCCTGGAAGCGTGTTTCATTACCAGGAGCGTTTCAATGCTTGAAATATCATCGAAGAACCAACCGCAGCTCGTGAACATGAGCAGCGCGTGGCGTTGCATCTCCAGTAGCTTCAAAATCCTCACCCTCTCATCCTTTGACAGTTCTCGCATGAGGTGCCTGGAGAGGAAGGTGTCTACATTCCGGGCGGACCTGTCGAGAATCACCTCAATGTAATCCTCCCTTGCCTGCCAGGGGTCATGCACATATGAAGCCATGTGCCCTTCATAGAGCCTGGCCAGATTATCGCGGAGCCAGTTCATGGCCTCGCGAAAGGAGGCACGCCACGTTTGGTTCCACCCAGGGTGCTTCCCCGTGTTGCACCCACAATCAGCCCTCCACCTCTCAACCCCGTGGGCACAACTCCACGAGGTATTTTCCAAAATCTCTACTTCGTATGCAGGAGGGTAATTTTCAATGTACTCTGCATAATTGGTGAGTCTGGCTAAATTTTTTGACTCAATATGATGTAAGGCGTAGGCAAGGGCCATATCTCCGAAGTGGTGGTGGTGGCCGTATGATTCCCCGTCCGTGGCAATGTGGGCAAGCTGAGGTTCTTCCTTTTTGGAAAAGAGTCCTAGCAGCCTCGTTGCAAAATTTTCACCGCTTTTCAACAGATCCCCAAATGCCACATCTTTGGATACAGGGCCATCGTAGAAAAACAATGAAATCGTTCTTCCAGAGGGGAGCCGGCATTGGTAGGACATCTTTGGATCGATTGTACCACCAGTGACATCTTTCCACTCTTGTTCGCCTTTTTTTCTCACCCGCCTGGCTTGATGAGGCGCCAGAATGGTAAACAATATACCATGCTCAGATAGTATATCCAACGTTTCAAGATCAACAGCAGTTTCAGCAAGCCACATCCCTTCTGGTTTTCTTCCAAAACGATAGGTAAAATCCCTTATTCCCCAGATTACCTGGGTTCTTTTATCCCTGCTATTGGCAAGTGGCATGATAACATGGTTGTAAACTTGAGCGATAGCTGATCCATGGCCTGAGAACTGCTTCTGGCTGAGCCGATCTGCTTCGAGGATTGCCCGATAAACTTCTGGTTCGTGCCTTTCCATCCAGGAGAGGAGTGTGGGGCCGAAGTTAAAGCTTATTTTTGCATAATTGTTTTCTATATCTATGATTCGTCTCTCAGTATCTAAGATCCGAGAGGCTGCATTAGGTGCATAGCACTCTGCAGTTATCCTTTCGTTCCAGTCATGGTATGGGTACGCCGAATCCTCGAGTTCAACCTCTTCCAGCCATGGATTTTCCCTTGGAGGTTGGTAAAAATGGCAATGGACACAAACATAGCGATTCATTCCCATCTCTCCTGTTCATGTAATGCAAGGTTCAATGCCCACTACCCTTTCTTGAAGAACACGGCCCCTAAAGGTGGCAGTGTTAAGTTAAGCGAGTTTGGGCGGCCGTGGAAGGAGGTGTGAGATGCCTCAACCCCACCCAGATTGCCATGGCCGCTACCACCATATTCCTTGGAGTCACTATTCAAGATCTCTCTCCAGTATCCCTCGCGCGGAACACCCACCTGGTAGTTGTAGCGTGGAACTGGAGTGAAGTTGCAGACTACAAGTAAAATGTCATCTGTGGAACCGCCTTTACGAATAAAGCCGAGAACGCTCGCCTGAGAGTCATTGCAATCGATACACTCAAAGCCATCGGGGTGGAAGTCGAGTTCATGGAGGCATTGCTCATCCCTATAAAGCCTGTTGAGATCCTCCACCCACCGTTGAACCCCGGAGTGAAGGGGATAGGCGAGCAAGTGCCAGTCCAGGCTCACCTCGTGATACCATTCGTTCCACTGGCCGAATTCCCCGCCCATGAACATGAGCTTCTTCCCTGGCTGGGCGTACATATAGCCGAAAAGGAGCCTCAGGTTGGCGAACTTTTGCCAGTCGTCCCCCGGCATCTTCCCCAAGAGCGACCCTTTCCCGTGGACGACTTCATCGTGTGAGAGGGACAAGACAAAATTTTCGTGGAACGCATAAATCATTCGAAAGGTGAGCTGGTTGTGGTAATACGTCCGGTGGATGGGATCTTTGGACATATATGTCAGGGTATCGTGCATCCACCCCATGTCCCACTTTATCCCGAAACCTAAACCCCCCACGTAGGTGGGCCGGGAGACCATGGGCCAGGATGTGGACTCCTCTGCTATGGTCTGCACCTGTGGGTAGCTCTTGTAAACCTCTTCGTTGAGGCGGCGTAAGAATGCGATGGCCTCCAGATTCTCTCTGCCGCCATACTGGTTGGCGATCCACTGGCCCTCCTTACGGGAGTAGTCCAGGTACAACATAGAGGCGACTGCATCCAAGCGAAGCCCATCTATATGGTATTTATCCAGCCAGAAAAAGGCACTGCTAATGAGAAAACTCCACACCTCATCGCGGCCATAATTGAAGATAAGGCTATTCCAATCGGGGTGAACTCCTTTTCGAGGATCGGCGTGCTCGAACAGATGCGTCCCGTCAAAAAAGGCGAGGCCATGCTCGTCATCGGGAAAATGGGAGGGCACCCAGTCAAGAATCACACCGATGCCAGCCTGGTGGAGGCAATCGATAAGGTACATGAACTCTTGTGGTTCCCCATATCGGCTGGTGGGAGCAAAGTACCCTGTCGTTTGATATCCCCAAGAGCCGTAGAAGGGATGCTCCGTAACAGGCAAAAACTCCACATGGGTGAAACCCATACGTTTAATGTAATCAGCGAGCTTAGGGCCGAGTTCTATGTAGGTGAGCGACCGTGCATCCTCTTCGGGCACACGCATCCAAGAACCCATGTGCACCTCGTAGATTGCCATAGGGGCATCGAGGGCATTGCTGAGACCTCTTCTGTCCATCCATTCCTGATCGCCCCAGGTGTATGTTAGATCCCAAACGATGGAGCCTGTTTTAGGTGGCACTTCGTTAAAAAAGGCAAAGGGATCGGCCTTGTCCACCCGGTAACCATTGTACTGGGATATTATATGGTACTTATAGATAGCTCCCTGGCCTATGCCGGGGATAAAGCCCTCCCAGATCCCTGACTGTCCCCTGGTGCGCAGAGGATGGCCTGACTTATCCCATCCGTTGAAATCTCCTATAACGAATACCTGCTCCGCATTTGGAGCCCACACGGAAAAATAGGTACCCTCCACACCTTCTACAGTGAGCGGGCGAGCCCCCAGCTTTTCGTAAAGTCGAAAATGGCTGCCTTCGTTGAAAAGGTAGAGATCATCATCTGTCAGATGCTTGATCTTATAGAACACCGATCCTCGAGCTTTTTGCGTCGATAGAGGTTTTGTTCTCTTGTCAACCTTTTTCTGGGCCATTGTGGGCCCCCGTGTTGTAGTGTCAGTTGTCTATTTTCAGATCAACCATTTCGACAGAGAAAATGATTTTACAGCTTCTAAGATGGGTCAGTTATCTTGATAGCTTAGGAATTTCCTTTTTTGCCGCAGATGCCCGCAGATTGTAAAGATTTTAATATAAAATATTGTTATCAGCGAAAATCTGTGGCTAATTTAACTTGGGACGCAACGTGGTTAAGATGCAGGAAATCAGGCCCAGGTGACTAGGCCCATGGCAAAAGGATTCTCCAGTTTCTCTTTGCTGGGCATAATGCGTACAGTATAGCCGAAGCGGCCTGTTTTCTGGCAGGGAATCTGCCCACGAAATTTGCAGAGTCCATCAGCCGAGTCTTCAGCTTGCAGGGGGACTGTGTTCCGCTCGGCAAAATCTCCATTCTGGTCTAATCTGCCATAATAGGCCTCCACTGTTACGTCTTCGGGTTTTAGTGACCCGAGCGCTATTCTTGCAACTACCTCAAGCTCCTTACCTGAAGGCATTTCCAGGCTTCCACCAGAAGAAACTCCCTCCACAGAGATCTCCTGCCAACCTGTCATCAACTTTCCCCGCCAGGAAGCCAAGTCTTTAGCTCCAGCAAAGTCGTCATGGCACAAGGTATTGAAACGTTCTGAGCACGGCAGGTAGTAGCGATTGACATACTCCTGCACCATCCGGTGGGAGCTAAAGGTCGGAACAAGTCGCTGGAGGCCAGCCCTCATCTTTTTCACCCAGCCCCTGGGTATACCGTCTGGTCCACGCTGGTAAAAGAGAGGGGCGATTTCCTCTTCGAGAAGGTTGTAGAGGTCTCGGCTCTCAATATCGTCCTGGGCGTTGTGATCCTGGTAGACTTCTCCGTGACCAATGGCCCAGCCAAAGTCGCGGTGATACCCTTCATCCCACCAGCCATCCAGCACACTGAGGTTCAACGACCCGTTAGCCAGCACCTTCATGCCGCTCGTTCCGCAAGCTTCCAGGGGTCGACGGGGTGTGTTGAGCCAGAGGTCACATCCACTGACCAGCCGCTGGGCTACATGCATATTATAATTCTCAAGTACTACGATGCGCTGACGGAAGCGTTCCTCTCGAGCTAAGTGAAAGATCGTCTTTAGGAACTCCTTGCCCTCGTTATCCTGAGGGTGAGCCTTCCCGGCAAGGATGATTTGCACCGGATGCTTCGGGTGGTTGACGATGCTATCGAGCCGTTCAGGATCCCTGAAAAGAAGGCTTGCCCTCTTGTAGGTGGCGAAACGACGAGCGAAACCGATGGTCAGGGCCTCAGGGGTCAAGATCTCGCTTGCGGCTTGAACTTCAGCCATGGGGGCTCCCCGTCTATTGAGTTGGTCGTATAGACGAAGACGGGCAAGGCCAACCAGGTTCTCCCGACAGCGTTCATGGGTCCTCCAGAGCTCAGGATCGGGAATCTGTTCCGCCTGCTCCCATACACGCTCGTTATCCGGGTCCTCAGCCCAATCCGGTCCTAAATAGCGATCGAAGAGCGCTGCCATGTCCCTTGAAATCCAGGTGGGAACATGGATACCGTTGGTGATGTAATCGATGGGCACATCCTCCACCGGGTGGTGGTGCCATATCTTTTGCCACATAGTCTGGGAGACCTGTCTGTGAAGTCGACTTACCGCATTAGTGTGTGCTGAGAGCCGAAGGGCAAGGGTGCTCATGCCAAAGGGTTCAGACCCATTATGAGGATCGAGACGTCCATACCCTAAAAGAACCTTAAAGTTGATCCCCAGCTCTTTGGCGTACTCCTCGAAGTAGGCACGTAGTAGCTCCGCGTCGAAGAGGTCATTCCCGGCGGGTACCGACGTGTGAGTAGTGAAGATCGTGCTAGCCAGGGTAACCTCTCGGGCGGCGTCAAAGGAGAGGTCTTTTTCCTTCCTCAGGATACTGATTCTCTCGAGGGCGGAAAAGGCCGAGTGACCTTCATTGATGTGGATAACTGTTGGTTCAATCCCCAGGGCCTTAAGTGCCCGGATGCCACCAATCCCCAAGACAATTTCCTGTCTGAGCCGCATCTCACGGTCACCACCGTATAGCTGGGCCGTGGTTCGACGAAACTCAGGTGGATTGGCCCCCACATTCGTATCAAGCATATACAGGGGCACCCTGCCCACATCGATGCGCCATATAAGGATCTGAACTGGCTGGCCCTTGAAGTCCACCGAGATAGTAAGAGGTTTGCCCTTTTCATTCCGGACCAGGTTTGCCGGCATAGTATCGAAGTCGTTCACCGGATAGGTCTCCATCTGCCAGCCGTCTGCGCTGAGGTACTGGCTGAAGTAGCCCTCCTGGTAGAGGAGGCCAACCCCGACCAAAGGTACGTTCAAATCGCTGGCTGATTTGAGGGTATCTCCAGCCAATACTCCCATGCCCCCTGAGTAGATAGGAAGGCATTCGGTCAAGCCAAACTCTGCAGAGAAGTAGGCTACCTGAAACGGCATCTCGGGGTAGTAATCCTCTGCCAGAATACGGGGCTGTGAGAGGTAACGGTTAAAGTTCTGGGTTAGTCGTTCCAGTTGGGCGAGGAAGTTATGGTCACGGGACAACTCGTTGAGCCTCTCCTGACTGACAAGACCCAGCAACAACACCGGGTTATGGTCGCACTCTTCCCACAACCGAGGATCAATCCGCTGAAAGAGATCCTGAATCTCATCTTTCCAACTGAAGCAGAGGTTGTAGGCTAAACGGCTCAAGCCTTCAAGATCTGGAGGGATGTTAGGGATGACCTTATATTTTATCTTAGCCTTCATAAACCACCATGAAATACATTTTTTTCCTGTTGCTCACTGCCCTTGAGCCTTTTGGATAAATATTTCGTGACTACTCAGGTTCAGGGTTCAAAGGTTCAAAGTTTAAGGTTAAAGATTAAAGAGCGACCAACCATGAACCATAAACCGTGAACGTGATAACCCGAATAACGTGGTTTCATCAACTATTCGTTCGACCTGGAGGCCTTTCGGCCCTGAGCCCTTCGGCTGCGAGTTCAGGGTCGAGCGGCTCAAGGCCGAAGGGCTCTCGACAGGCTCAAGAAACCTGTCCGCCGTCTGGCAGGCGGGTATGAGGATAACCGTGAACCCCTGGCCCAGACCTGATTTCAAGTAGTTGGATTCAAGACAGATACTTTTAAATAGTCAGGAGTTGATCTTCTTGATAATTGCCGTAGCGCCAGGGCGGGCCTGAACCCGACAACCTGAGTTACAATATTTCTCATATTTATACACGGAATTTCAATTAAGAAAAGCGCCTCTTTTCCTCTTCAACCACATCTATCAAATCATAGTATATTCTCGGTATCTTACTTGCCACTCGCTCCCATGATACAGTCTGCGGCATCTCGAAAATGCTTTTTTGGCTCTTACGCTCCACCTCCATTATAGCCTCGGCGAGTCCATTTTCAAGAAAGGGTTTGAATTCGGGGTGGGTAGTGACGAACCTCAAGAACATCTCCGTTATTCTAAACGGCGCAGTAAGAACATCGCCTGCCTGAAGAATAGATTGGTGGAACACGTTTTTGACAAGGTATTCCTCGGCATCGCGGTCATGCTTAAGGTTGCTAAAGCTCGCGTCATCTGAGTGCTTTTTGATCTGCTCTTCAGCGACAGCCTGATAGGTGATGGCCAAATCCCTGAAAAAAGTATCCGAGATCTCAAGCCCCTCCTCGATAATGAGGGCATTCATGAGGGTGGTCACAATATCAATCGCCATCCGGTTAAGGCCTTTTGCCTGATCCTCTACTGATGCATCCTGGTGTTTGTGATCGAAGGGCTCATCGCTAAACATGACCTGCGCAGGGGAGGAGGCCTTGCGGTACACCTCTATCAAGGTGAAGATCTCCACTCCCCAGTTGGTGGCAAAGCGCATCTTTTTGAGGAGATCCACATGAAACGCCACCTCGCCGGAGAGCTGGTAATTGAAGGTCAACAGGAAATCAATCAGGCGCAGCATCCTCTCCTCTTTGGTCTCTGCAAACTTCCTCTTAAGGGAAAGTAAAAGGGGATCCAATAGCAACCGTTTCACCCGACCGTAAAGCTCTCCTCTATCGGAGATCCTCGCGTAGTAAGCCTTTGAGAAATCGTAATTAAGCACTACCACCGGGTAGAAGAGTCTGTCCAATTGTATTCGTTTGAATGTCCGAATGTCGGCATCGATCAGTCCTATTGACTCGGCGCCCAAGGCAATTGCAATGCCGAAGCTGATGAACATGTTTTTCCCCTTGCCAGATTCCTCCATGTTGAATCCCGACTCGTTGAGCTTCTTATAGATACTGCCAAAGCCCGGCCCATCGTTCCACTGGATGAGGTAATTCTTGAGTCCCGCATCCTTTATCAAGTCTTTTAACTGAAAGGCTTCTTCTTCAGTGGCCCTGTCAAGACCGAAGATTATATGGGAAAGGTAAGGCACTATATGCAGGTACCTGAGGATGTTTCTGAATACTGGCAGGTTTGAGGGATCTGTGTACTCGCTTGCAAGCAGTGGAATGATTAACACCGTCCTTTTCCACCGAGAGTGAAGCCTGAGTTGGGATCTGAGATGCCTTGTTTCGTGGCGAAGGATGTGGAAGGTACTTATCCGACTGCTTTTCTGTGAATATTCTGAAATAGCTGAACTCCTTTTACCTACACGTAGTCATATATTAAAGAGAGCTCATTGAATTAACATGGAGAGCCTAGTAACCTAAATGTACTTAACGCATAATATATGGGCCGAGATAAAGCGTCAAGAAAATTAAACCTATGTGATATGAGACGCGTTCTAAAATCAAACGCAAAGCAGAGGGAATTTTTTCCGTAACAAGGTGCGAAACTCTTCACATTACCGATCTAATAAAGCTTTCTTGTAGATTCTATAATTAAATCTCTTTATCCCATCATCGTCGTAGTAAATATTTTTTTGATACTTCTCCAAAGGTGTATCTATTTTTGCCAGCTTGTTGCTCTCCTTGGTGCTTTTTTTTAACATATCGTATATGCACATACCTGGAGGAATTATAATTGAGGGGATCAATACCAGAGGATGCAATCCTGCCAGTATCAGTAAATAACCGAGAAATGCTCCGCCCAAGGTGCTGCTTCCAATGGCAAGTGCGTTTCCAATAAGCGAAGGGCTTGTTCTTATTTTCCCTTTTCTTTCAAGTAACTCCCTAATTTCACTGTATTCCTGAGAGGTTATGTTTTCTATGTAGATGATATTCCAGCCTATCTTCATCAAGTAATTTTTATCGTATCGGTAAGAATACCCGTCTTCGAATGTATACCCATGTTCTAGCGCAAGATCCTCTAACAAGGTCCATCTCTTTTGACCTTTTGCAGAGAGCGCTTCTTTTAAATTTTCTCTAAATTGTTCACGGATTCTAGTTTCCGATTCTCTCGGGCTTTTATTCATCAAAAAATTCTTTTTATAAGTTGCCTGCATTTTCGAATGTTTGAGTTTTCATACCTTTAAGCAAGGTACGAAGCAGGTATCTGGAATACCGTGACTATGAAGGGCATTGATGCCACGACCCCAATCATAAGCTTATTCATTCCGATGTAGAGGGCAAAACCTGTAAGGAACACACTTCCCGTAAGTGTAGCAAAAATGTTGGCAAACATGCCGTCATAAAAGGAATTTCTAAGGTCTGTTTTTGAATACTGTTCCATTTGTTGAATAGTACCAAATCACATACTCCCTTTACAAAATAATAGCCCCTCATAGATCATAGGGACTATCCTTTTACCATGAAGGTTCAGCTCCTCCTATGGGGCCCACAGCAACACGGTCATGAGCTATCTGTTTTTTACATGAATCAAGGTCCAGTATCCGAATGCATTCACCGGGATAATATCCTCGACATCGAGTGAGCTCTCCGAAATGAACTCGTCAATGGGAAACATTGACCTGAAGCCGATTATCCTGGCAAGCGGCAAAAGCATGGTCTCAGATGCCCTGAGCAAGAGCGGGTTTGCAGACCCGTTTCATCTCCGAGACCATCTTTTGAGGATTGGGTACGACGGAAGCGATATACATGGCGACGACCTTGTCGAAAAAGCTGTCAGCAAAACTCATATTCTGGGCATCCATAAGGCTCAGGTGGCAATTACGCAGCCCTTCCGAAAAAATTCTCTGGTTCGCCAAGGCAAGCATATGGGGAGAAACGTCGATGCCCACCACGGAAGCCTGGTTAGGATAATAGAGTAGTGACAGCCCTGTGCCCACGCCGACCTCAAGCACTCGTTCCCCTGGGAGGCAGTTCATCTTTTCCACCACAAGTCTCCGCCCTGGATCAAGTATCCATCCGAAAAGACGATCATAGCTGCGGGCGTAACGTTTATAGGCGGCAATGATCGAGGCTTTGTCCATTTTTCTGGTCTTCAACCCAAAATTTTAATTTGAAAATGAATGTTTTACAAGTGTTCTTTACGATCCATCATATGCAAGTGTTTCATAGTCCTTAAACAATAGAATCCTGCGCTTACAAATGACCAGAAAGTTATGGCAATTAATGAGTAAAATGGCGAATTAAGCAAAACTCCACTCAGGATAAGAATGATATAGGTATTTTTTCTGCCATCAAATTTTCTAAATAGTTGTTCGATTCGCCCATGGTCTGCCAACGGGCGTTCCTTTATTCCCTTTCCAAAT
>Ga0307421_1001127_pt1 | contig 16474 bp, 10 predicted proteins | sample SalMarWE160270MG_FD_202163 | JGI IMG/M metagenome (GOLD analysis project Ga0307421, IMG submission 202163) | Salt marsh sediment microbial communities from the Plum Island Ecosystem LTER, Massachusetts, United States - WE1602-70 | ecosystem: Environmental > Aquatic > Marine > Intertidal zone >...
CATTGTTGATACATCCAACACCGAAATAAATAGCAAGCTTGTTAGAATCTTTAAAACGACGAATGTCTCCTATCTCCCCAACTAACCTGCTGGAAAGTTTTGTCGCAACTCCAGGAATACTCCTTAAGCGCTGAACTTCTTTACTCCTCTCTCCAAGCTTGTCCAATCTCTTATCCAATAACTCTGTCTCTTCCTTTAACTCCAAAATACGCTTCGCTTGAGATTGAATTACTGTTGCATATACCTCCACCAGTTCTCTCACATATTCTAATCCCTGAAGCCGATTTATTATCTTCGCTGCAATAACTTTCCCTATGCCTTTGATTCGTAAAAGTTTCTCTTTGCTTAACTTTCTATATCTTGAAAAGTTAGGATAACGTATAAGAATGCGAAGTAATGTCTTGGCTTCCACCTTCCCAAAAACGTCTAATATCCCCGGGCATATTTCTAATAGCTTCTTGCGTAAACGATTGCATATACGCTTCTTCTCGTCTATTAATGTCTGCTGATGCCGAGAAAGTATCTTTAGCTTTTCATTAGTTAGTGAGGTTTTTTCAATAGGAATAAATACCTTGTCTCGTTCACCGTTTAACTGTGTTTTTAGACTCATCAACTTGGCTAACATCCGTGCATCTCGCCTGTCGGTCTTCCATTCTGCACCAAATGTATTCCTGAATTGCTTTAACTTCAAATTGTCTATGTTGTATAAGCTGAATCCATTCTCCCCAAGTATCCTGTCAAACGGTGCACCATATCCATTCTTACCTTCCAACCCAAATGCTATCTTCCCTCCTGTCCGTCTCTCTGTCTCTTTGAGCTCCCTTACTGCCGAATGAAACTCGCTGAAACGATGCAATACCTGCTTATCATATAAAACCTTCCCAGATTCACCAATAACAACTACATGATGAAATTCACTCCCAATGTCAATTCCCCCCGATAACTCTTTCAGCTTCATAACTATACCTCCTTTATGATTTTTAGAATATGGCTCTGCCAATACCTTTATGTCCCGTCTATAATAGCCACTAAAAGGCATCTTCCCATTAGACAGGGTATCGGCATAGCCGCAGACGGCAGTTCAGGCTGAGTCACTTAGACCAACCTTAGTCCTGACGGACCCCATAAGCCACATCTGCGACCATGCCATATTCCTCCTCATTATATCATAAAAAAGGTAACTAATTTATCTCATTTTTTGATTATAGACCCCATGACCTTCCCGAAAAATACATATATCACATAGAGGTTTCGAGATTCCCATATATCTAAAAGGAGAGGAAGACTCTGTTTTCAATACCCAGGATCGTATAGATTTCTTTGCAGAGAGAACAAGGGGAGACGAAACATATTTTAACCCCTATACGGATGAAAACATTTACTGGCTCTCCTTCGGTGATAGCCTGGGTAAAAGGATTGTGGAAGAAGATGGGACACCTTTTGATACTGTCAATTGCCTTTCTTTCAGATCATTCAGCGACTCGGTTCACTTCGAGAAAGACAGTTTTTTCATACGGATGTCGGAAACTTCCGCAGACTCATCAGACGTGTGGTTCTGGGACAGATTATACGCACCCGATACACAGGAAGTGACTATCAACATTCCGGCACCTGATACCCTGAACGATTTTGGTCTTTCCATACTGCTACATGGCTATACAACAACTTCTAATGGTCACAGAGTCCGGGTGTCCTGGAATGGCTCATTCCTCGGTGAGTTTACCTGGGCAGGGCAGAGAACTTATACAATAGAGATCGGAAATATCCCCGGCAACCTGCTGAAAAATGGGGATAATACGGTTTCCCTGATTCTCCCCTCATCGAACGATTCTATTGATGGCGTATTCTCGAACTGGCTCGAGGTTTACTATAAACACCTGCTCGATGCAGCGGATAATACAATCACATTCAAAACAGATTACAATCCCGAGGATACTACATATGAATTCAGCATCGACAATTTCGATTTTGCTGACGTAGAAATATTCAAAAAGAATGTATCAAAGATCATTAACTTTAAAAAAGAATCATATGAAGCAGGAGGGTCCACAAAATATAGGTTCACCTTCCAGGATAGCGATATAACAGGTCTTATGTCCTTTTACATCATTCCAATCTGGGAAAAACTCAAACCCTTAAGAATTGAAAGAGTAACCATAAGGGATCTTCATTCACCTGCGAACACGTCGGAATATCTCATTATCACATCTGACTCGCTGAGAAATAGTGCCGAAACCTATGCCCTGTGGAAGGAAACCCATGGATTCAGCTGTATGGTGGTCACAACGGATGAAATCTACGATGCATTCAATTACGGAATAGCATCTCCGGAAGTAATAAAGGAGTTTATAACCTATGCATATGAACAATATGTAGAACCACCCGTCTTCTGTCTTCTCTTCGGTGATGGAACATACGACTATAGGGGTCTGACTGGACATCACGGGAATATTGTACCCGTTCATCTTTCATGGTACAGGGGCTTGTGGGGACCTGTTGCCGATGACGGATATTACGCAAGTGTAAGCGGAGAAGATTGTATTCCTGATATATTCATAGGTAGATTTCCTATCAGATCCGATGAAGAATTTAATAGAATTTTTGAGAAGATCAAAGTGTATACCGATTACCAGAACCTTGACGAGTGGAAAAGAGACCTTGTTTTTGTTGCCGATTCAGGAACTGCAGGCTATAATTCATATTATGAAATGGAAACCATAATAGAAGATTACTTACCTCAGGCTTATGATGCAAGCAGGTGCTATCACCCGAGAAAAATGAGAGAGGATTTCCTGAAAGAAATGGATAAAGGAACCGTCTTTGTCAATTTCCTCTCACACGGGGGTGGAGATGTGCTTTGCGGAGGTGGTTTCCTGGTATCCAAAGATATATATCGAATGACAAACCTCGACAGAACTCCATTCTGGACAGCATTCAGTTGCGTAAATGGTTATTTTGCAGAACCACATCCTGATTCTATATCCATTGGTGAAACGGTTTTTCTTGCACCGAACGGAGGCGGTATAGGTTACTACGGTCCTGGTAGCCTTACATACGGAGGAAATAATTACATCCTTTCACGGATGATATACGATGGGATATTCAACCATGCCCTACTCCATTTCGGTCAGTTCCTGACATACGGTGAGACAGAATACTACCTGATGACCAGAAATAGAAACCAACTTATAACCTATAATCTGCTCGGTGACCCGGGTCTAAAATTGGCACTTCCCGATACGACACAGATCGACCTTTCGCTGTCTCCCCCATCACTCTCACCCGCAGATACGTTGACGGTCCAGGGTTATGTCCACGGTTCACCGGGGGGAGAGATGATTGTCACATTTTATTCAATAGTTGATACCTCCGTGACCTCTTACATCAAAACCAATGCCACGGTTACGGGAGGAAATTTTTCCACACCAGCAATTATTCCAGACACCCTCTCTCCTGGAAAAGGAATAGTAAAGGTCTATTTTCGCGGAGATGGTAAAGATGGCATTGGTTACGAATACTACAACATCGAACAACCGAATATCTCTTCTGTAAGAATAATCCCGCCCCAACCCTCATCGGATGACAGCGTTCATATACAGGCAAGGATATTTGACCCGGATAGTATAATCCAGTCTATGCTTTTGTGGAAATGCAAAAATTCAGCAACCTGGAACCAGATATCAATGATACGGGTTACGGTTGATACGTTTCTCACCTCCTCACCGATTCCTCCACAATTACCCGGTTCAACCGTTGAATTCAAAATATATGCAACCGATTCCCTTGGAAACAATGATACATCAAGTGTCTATTCCTATCACATTACCGCTCTTGCAGAACTTTCCTTTGCCAGCAAAAACATCTACCTTACTGGTGACACTATCGTTGAGATAAACGTCGATATAGAGAATATAGGAGAGACACCTGCAGACTCATTCAGGGTAGGGTTCTATACTATTGACTCCATCCCTCCTAAAATACTGGCAAAAGAAACTGTGAAAAGCCTGCATATTGCCGGAAGGGATACTATAAACTACGACACGCTCTCCCTCGGTGCTGACAGTGTAAAAACTGCATCAGCCAGTTTCGACCTCCCTTTTGACCACTACGATCTATATGCGGTCATCGATCCAGATAACTGGGTAGAGGAAAGCAACGAAGCAAATAACTCAAGTATAGACAGTAGCACTTCCCTGTGGGTTGACCATTTCCAGGTTACACCTGATAGCGGAACAGGATGTTTTGTATATACCTGTGATTCTGTCTTCCACTGTTCTATTCCTCCAAATGCTGCATCATCAAAGGCTGTCCTTGCTCTTAAACCGGATACAATAATAGAACCCCAACTCGAACCAGATATCTCACCCGTTCCCATAAATGGCGATACATCAAAGGCATACAGCATATCCATATCCAGAAATGTCCTAACAGATTCATTTGTTATCAGTTTCGCCTTAAAGGATACCTTCATAGCATCCCCCTGGATATATCTGTGGCTCTGTGATTACAACAAATGGACAACCATTGGTGAACCCGCAAAAGATTCAATATTTTACAAAAAAGCAACTAAGCATACCGGACTGTTCACGCTCTTCTTTAACGAAGATTCTGTTCCACCAACCATCACTTCAAGGATAGAAAACACATATTTCAAGAGCGGAACAGTCTACGAGAACAGGATAAGGATATCCAGCGTTCTTACGGATAGGAATGGGATAGACGTAGTTACCCGAAATGTCTCACTTGTCTTAAACGGCGATACGGTTGAATCTACATATTACTCGTTCTCTAAAAATCCTTCGGACATAAGGGCTCTGCCCCTCAAGTACTCACAGGAACTGGAGGATGGAGCATACATCCTCATCCTTTCTTCCTGGGATGTCAATGGAAACCAGGGCTTCGACACTCTTACATTCAATATATCAATCCCTTTTGATATTTACGGTATAGGCAACTATCCGGATCCTGTCTATTTAGATTCCACAATATTCACCTACCATCTTACCAGGAATGCCGATGAAGTTGGTCTTAAGATCTTCACAACAGGTGGCAGATTAATAAAAGAATTTTCGCAACACAATGTTTCAAAAGGTTATCATGAGATCATGTGGGATCTAATGGACGAACAAAGACGACCTCTTGCCAACGGTGTGTACTTCTACCGCTTTTACGCACGAAGAGGTACAGAAGAAAAAATCCTGACTTTCAAGATGGCAATCCTCCGCTAACCCCTTCCCCACCAAAAACATCTGCCACGGTTACTGCACGGTTAAACATCAATTCAGGATTTTAACCAATACAACAAATTCAACTCTCTTCCCTCAATCTTTGTTCTTTCATGTCATTCTGAGTAATTTTTTACCATATTGACCCCGTGTAATAGGAAAATGTCTTGTGCATAATGGTATTACACAGGGTTGACTGCGGAAGAATCTCGCTTTTATGTACTCCAGAAATTCATCCAGTCAATCCTGTTAGAAATCCAACGCATTTTAGTATCAGGTTTTCTTCTGGCAGTTTACTTCTAACGGAGTCGATCTGACGTTTCTATTTGCGCAAAAAACAATGCTCTGTATTACTGGTTGACTTTTCCCCTTTTGTGCCACTTTGTAATCTAATCGCCAACCTAATCGCCAACCTAATCGCCAACCTATTGAAGAACATAGTGCAAACCTCTTCCTTTACCCCTTCTTTTAATAACCCCTAATCTTAGGAGCTTTTTGATTTCTTTAAGTGCGCCTTCATCTGAAAGTTTAAACATTTCTCTTGCATCCTTATTCGATATTTTGCCATGCAAATTGATATATTCTACAATCTTCATCTGCCTTTCGGTTAAGGCAATTTGACCTTTTTTTGTTTTTCTCAATCTTTCACTGCTCAGTCTTATCACTCTTTCTTTAACTACCTCTACACTCATATTTACTCCTTCTACAAAATATTCTAACCATCGGGTCAAATCAAGTGTATTCTGATTGACACTTCGTAGGGCTTTATAGTAATCAGGTCTATCTGAATCGTAATAATCATCAAGACAAAAGAATTGTTTCGTATCAAAACCTCTATTGTAAAGAATCCAGGTCGCAAGAACCCTTGCGGTCCTACCATTACCATCAATAAATGGATGAATTCTAACAAACTCATAATGGGTTATACCTGCTTCAATTACAGGATCAAGCTCTTGTGCTTCTTTTGCGTCTATCCATTCAATCAGATTATTAACCAATGCTTGCACATCCTCATTCTTTGGTGGTCTGAAGAATATCTCACCGGTAATCGGATTGCCAACCACGACATAACGGTTTCTATAAACGCCACAATCATCTGGATTATCCACTGTATTTTTTGTCACCAACCGATGAATTTTCAAGATGTCTTTATCACAAATAGAGTTACTTTTCACCAACTTTGCAATACGATTCAGGACATTGAGATAATTCAAAACTTCCTGCTTATCCTTTTGTGTTGCAGTAATCTTTCTTCCTCGAGCAAGTTTACTTACCTGCTCTAAGGTCAGCCTGTTACCCTCAATACTTGTAGATGAATGAGCACTTCTAATTATTGATTCACGACGAAGTGACACTTCCCATTTCGGAATTAATGGTGAATTAAGAATTATTTCTCTTCCTGCAGAAATTTTGGTAAGAAGACTGACTATTTTATGTGTGTATCGGAAATTTGGTTTAAACATTATTCACCATCGCCTTCACATTGTTAAAATACTTTTTACTGCGTAAATCCTCGCTGACCGAAGGAAGGAACTCTACAGAAAACCACTTTTAAATTTCCTTTTCTTTCTTATTCTCCTTAAAGCTTTGTCTTCAACTTCAAAATGATTTCATCTCCCTCTCTTTTCCTTTCAGGACTTCAAATCTCATTATATGTTTTGATTTAATATAGGATGGTTTATAAGGAATGTCAAGAAGTTTCCCTGCTTTCCTATTCCAATGACCTATTTGAAGCTAGGGAAAAATGAAAAAGGTCATTTACAAAAAAGACTACCATCTTTCCGCCGAAAAATAGACGCTGTTCCTAGTTTCTGTTTGCTCCGGTCTCTGGTCTCTTATCTTATGTCTTGTATTGTTTGTCATTGCGAGTTTTTGCGCATAATTTCTACCGAAGCAATCTCATATTCCCATTAATTAACATCACTCTTTATTCCCAATATTGTCATTCCTGCGAAAGCAGGAATCCAGAAAGGTTATTCCCATCTCAGGTATCATTCCCACGCAACTGGAAATGCACAGTGTCATTACATTTATTATGCTATTTTTCAGTTTCTAGTCCGACCCCACAGCCTTCTCTAAAACTTTCAATTATTCCAGTCATATTTAAGATGTCCACATTTACATCTAATTTGTTTTCCAACATTATCATAATATCTTTTAGAGATTGGTTTGTTACACTCTTCACAATAAAATAAATTTTCTATTCTTACGACATCCTCCCAGAATGCTCTACAATCCCCAATACTCGGGTTAAAACTACTATTATGTGAATCTTTATTTGCAACGAAAACAGATGAAATCATTTTCTTGATTATTACCTCGAATATCTCTTTGGAAGGTTGCTTATTAATTTTGCTTTTCAATTCAGATAACAATTCGTTGCTCATTCTTTCTTCATTCAACTCATTTGAACGATATTTAACATATACTTCTATCTCTTCAGAGATTTGCTTCAGCAACTTTTCCAAATATTTTCTCATGAGATTTCCAAGCCCTCTTTTGTCATTATCTGTCAAATTTTGCTCTATTATTCGTTTTATATCAACAAGTATTTCATCAAAATGCGTCCCTTTGGACTCACTCCAGTTGATAACATTTACAATCCAATCTGCTTTGCCGCGTACCAGATGTTTCATATAATCGAACCAATTTCGTTCATGCGTTAAAATAAAAATCTGATAATCTGAAAAGTTTTTCAGTAATAGATCGCTGAGTCTTTTTCTGTGATTCGAATCGAAACTTGATATAATATCATCAAGAATAAGGAATTGATTCCTTTTATTGAATGCTTTTACAGATGTGAGAAAAAATGCTATTCCCAAACTATTTAAATGTGATTCACTCAAATATTTTTGGGGCGGAGAATTATCTTTATCAAAAAATTTAAATTCTATTGTTATACCTGTTAATTCATCATCTTTTTCTGTTGTTTTTACCTCAATATTTTCTACTTTTTCACCGGGATGCAAATATTGATAATAGTCATTTATTTCTTTAGAATAACTGTTTATAAAGGTTTTCAATTCTTCTTTTTGTTTTTGAGCAAATGCATTATAAATGATTACAAGCGAAGTTTTTTGCTTTTCTAAAACTTCTTTTTCTTTTTTTAACCTTTTTATTTCTAAGTACGCCTGGCGTGAAAGCGTAATTTCATTCTGAACTTCCAACACTTTGACACCTTTTATCTGCGATGCAAGAATTTCATCCCTTTTTTGGCAAAATGCTGATGTCTCGTCTATTTTTACCGTATCAAACATTATCTCGTCTTTCGTTTTCACTCTTTGCCCTTTTAATATATCAATACTAAGCTCCTTACTGGCCATTGTTATATATTCTTTAAGGCTTTTTACGAAATCTCTGATAGTCTTATTTTCCTCTAACTTGAAATATTTATTAGATTGAATGCCAGTAATTATATTTTTGATTTCGTTTAATATATTTTGAACAGTTTTTTTCGCATCGTCAAAATCCCCTTTTTTTTTCTTAATTGAATCCAGTGTTGCTAAACGTAACTTAATTTCCTTCATTAACTCTTCTCTTGATTTCGACTGAAAACATAATGGGCATTCATCTTTTTCCATAATAGAACCTTTTAGAACATTCTGTCCCTCACTCCATAGATTACCCAAAGCAATTTTCTTTAAGGTTTCAATATCCCGAACTATTTTTTGAAAGGATTGGTAATATTCTTCATATAAACCTATTAAATTATTTATTCTATTCTGTAAGTCGCTCATTTTACTAATAACATTGTTATAATATGCCCTCTGTTCAATTATTGGGGAATCATCGGATTTTTTAAATAAAGAAAGTAAGTTATTTATGTCTTCAATTTTAGTTACAACAATGTCCAGTTTTAATGGTTCTATTACTTCATTTATTTTATTAATATACTGTTCATCCGACACAACTCGTTCATTCAACAATTCCATTACTTGGCCTTCTCTTTGACTTATTTCATCATCATAATTTTTTGATTTTAGACTTTTTTTAATCTCACCTACCGCTCTTTTCATAACACTTCTAATATCTGAAATTTTAGTAAAACCAATAACCTTTGATAATGAATCTAATTTTTCTTTTTTTGTAGATAAAACAAAATCTGTTAAATCATCATACTTTAAAGTAAGATTCTCATTTTTAGAACTCTCAATATATCCTTTAAATACCTCAGAGTTGTTAGACTTTTCGACTCCAAGATTGGATTTTTTTAAGATTACACTTTTTTGAGAATTCAAATTATTGTCAGTAAAATCAATCTCCACCGAGCATTTTTCTGTATCTGCGATAAAAATGTTCCTAAGAGCAGTTACCCCGCCTTTTCGATCAATTTCTTCATTTGAAAGATGATCAACAGAATCTTTATAAAACCATTCTATTGCATCTGTAATACTACTTTTCCCTGTTCCATTATCTCCAAAAAGCAGGGCTGATTTAGAGTTTAATTCCAGTGGTAATTCTTTTTTTACTCCTCTAAACCCTTTAATAAATAGAGATTTAATTTTTATCATCTAATTTTCCCTCCCTTAAAGAAGCAAGTTTATTTGACAAATTGATATTGGTCAGTTTACCTTCATCATATAACTTTTTAATTTCTGATGCTAATTCTTTATCTATATCAGGGATATTTAATATGCCACTGAAAAATTCATCCAATATTTCTTTTCCGCTTTTTACTGGTCTATTCATTCTCGAAACCTCCTTTTTCAAAATATTTCCAATCAATTTTAAAGTAAAAATTGAAATCATTTTTTAGTACTTGAAACCCACTTTTATTATTACAAATAGGATAAACACCATATTTATTGACAAAATCCAAAATAAAATAACTTTCCAAGTCCTCTATTCTAAAATTCCATATCTGTTTTAACATCTCAAAATTAAGATATGTAAAATACAGTCCTTCAACTTCACGGTAATTAATGAGTCCTTGATTTCCTGACGAACCATCATAATGACCTAAAAGCCGCTTGCCTATACTGTTTGTCCTTTTTTCACTCATGCCAATATAAATCAACCGTGATTTTCCGTAAGGATAAGGGATTTCAGTCTTTTTTAGAAAAATAAAATACAATCCGCATATACCCATTAATGGCTTAATATTTCCGGCTTCAAATTCTTTATGCTGGTCAAAATTAATTTTGTATTGATTCATAACTTTCGTTTTATCTATACCAATCTCTTTCTGGCATAATAGCAAACTTACAATTTCTATAATCATAACCGGTTTTTGCTCTATGCTTATCAGTTAATTCTATTGGATCAAAAACCTTTCCAGTTTCTGAAATTGAGATAAAATTATTTACATTAAATGCAATCACCTTTGGATCTAATAACTCATTATTAACTTTGTGATCATAGCAATAAGCATATAGCATATTTTTATTTTTTTCAATTGTTTTCGGATTCGTGGTACCAATATCAAAAGGCGCTATTTGATGCGGAACAATTTTCTTGTCGGAAACATGCTGATATACAACTGATAGTATTTTCTTGTCAGAAATTGCTTCTTTTATGATGTTAAGTACTTCATTTCTGTCCATATTTCCTCCTTGATAATTATTTATGCACTTCTACCGACTTTATTTCTTCTTCCGCCAACCCATACAATATTAAACCATCTGGTCGATTTGGTATTCGTATTCCTTGACTTTAGCCTGTTTTTCAGGATTTTCAAGATAATCTTCGGATTTTGTAACAGGAAGGTAGAAATTCTTCAATTCCATAATCACTCCTCAAAAATATTTGCTGTTATATTCTTACTTAATGGTGTTCCAAATTTGATATGATACTTTATATTATTTTTCTTACAGAAGCTTATCACTTTTTTAACCATTTCTTCATAGAATTCCCTGTTATTTTTCCATACTGAAAGAGTTTTTTTGGTTGCTGCAATCTTTCGATAATTGAATTTTCCGAAGATAAGTTTGTTCACAAAGCAAACCTTCTCTAATATTTTATCAATGTCTTCTGAAGTCTTATCAAGCTCAGGTGTTGGATATGGTTCCAAACTAACCCATGTCCTCAATCCATTATCAGATAGCTTTTTTAAAGAAGCGAGTCTTGCTTCATATGGTGTTGAGAAAGGCTCAAACTTGTTTTTAAATTCCTTATTCAATGAAACCAATGTAATTCCGTATTCATTGTTTCCCGAAAACCTTTTCCTGTCTAAAATGTCATTAGGATAAATCCCTTTCGTCAGCGTTGTTACTCTTATACCTTCTCTATTTAATTTTTCAATTATCTTTAATGTTAATTTTTTTATTTCTGCTATTGGTTTTTTCTTATCAAAATCATACATAAAGGGGTCACTCATAAAACAAAGATGAACAAAATTTATTTTGTTTTTATATTTAGGAATTTCCTTTTCTAAAAGTTCCAACGCATTTTCAACAATTCTTGGTTTTCTCCAGTCTTCGTAATTTTTAACCCAGCCAAATTTCTTTGCCATCATCATTGCATAACAGGGGAATTTACATCCGTGCCTACACCCAACAATATGATTTATTGTCCAATTCCCATATTCAACTTTAGTTTCATAAAGTAGAGATTTTCTTTTTATTGTCGAAATATTTGGGCTAACTGTTAAAATTTTCTTTTTATAAAATTCTTTTCCACCAAACAAAGTTTGACCTAAATGTTTTTCTTTTTGCCTAGCATATATGTCCTTAACTATATTTGTAATTGATAATTTTCGTGAGACAAATAATAGATAATAAAGAATATCGTTTCTATCAGGATATGACATATCATATGCCACAACAGTTAACTTTTTGGAAGTAAAAACAGAACAGTAATCTTTTATGGTTTCTATTCCTGATTTGTTAATAACACTGATATTCTCTCCTATAAATTCCTGTAAAGTTTCAACTGTTTTTATTTCTTTGATACTAAGTTCCTCTCCACGATGTCCCTTTTTTGCAACCCCACTTGTTCTTCTAACACCTTCATGGATGTAGTTAAACATTACATCTTTAGGATTCTGTAAATCTACAATTTTTTTAATAGTATTCTTTTTTATCTGTAATCCGCTGGGGTCTACCAAAACAAATATTGGATGTTTTCTATCATCTGCTATTTTAGATAAAATATCTTCTGTGATTTTATTGCAGTCCTTTTGGAAAGATTCAATTTCAACTTTATCTTTTATATGAGGTGAATTATTAACGAAGTTTTGGATATTCTTTTTTAAAGCATCGAAATTGCTTTTCTTTTTTTCTACAAGAAATAATTTTATTTTAACTTCTTGTTTCAGTTTATTTATCTTTTCAGAGACTTTTTCAAGGAAAATAAGAGGAGAGCCATTTACTGTTTTCCCATTATCAATATATTGACCTTTTCCAGCAAATAAATCTATAACATACCATTCATTGGATGCCCACTTCTGATTATTCCAAATTGTAAGCCACATTTCGAAAACCTTTTCCAATATTTCAAGTTTTGTTCTTGTGGAAGGTCTATTACTGATATCCCATAAATTCTTATTTTTTATCATAAACTTTCGCCTCAGCAATTTTCATTTTCTTCGGTGTACAAAATTCAATGTATTAAGATAATCTATAAAACCTCGTTTTCCATTTAATCGATCCTTTGTCCGGTTGTTTTTTTTATAACTATAAAATTCTATGTGATCTTCTGGTAATTGCTGCAGAAATTTGTTTTCACGTTTTGCCCCTCCAGATTTTAGAGCAGTAAGAATATGCAGACTTTTTCTGGCACGAGTTAATGCGACGTAAAAAGCATTCTCCGTTACATACCTCATATTTACATTATCGAATCCAATTATAATAACATGATCTGCAGATAACCCTTTAGAACCCACTATAGTTATAAGCTCAACCGCGCACATCTTTTTTGTTTCAATTTCTTCTAATTCAGATTCTTCCTCTTCTTCATGTTCCAATCCCACTACCTCTTGCTGGTTGATGGCTTCGTTCTCCATGTCATTCCGAAGTTTTTCTCTGTCGACTACCGAAATAAGTTTAGAGATTTGCTCCAGCTTTTCTGCGATGGTCTTTTCACTACCTAAGGCATTTTTGATACCGTTGCATTTGCTCAGTAGGTCCTTAACCTCTTGCGCATCCGATTCGCAAACATTTTTGTTGTTCCTCATGGCCGTGGTAATCAACTCATGTACTCTTGGTTCCGAGACCCCATCATAGTGTAGCACTTTCCGGAAAGTGAAATTGTTATGGGAATTGTTCGCAAGCGAATAATAGCTTAACAATTTGTAATAATCCTCCGAAAATGACCGTGTCTCTGTTTGATATTCCGCCGCGATGCTTTTTAACTTCTCTTTCGCTTGTCCGTAAAAGTTGACTTCTCTCGCCGGGGTTAAAATCAATAAGAAGGCATCTTTGGCCTCATCGGCCTCCAATTGTCTCTTGCGCTCGTCAATCTCTGCTCTGTTATCAACAACGAACCTTTCGATGTAATCTACAGCGCTTGAAGAAGCAGCACACGCAATAACTCGGACTTTTGGTTCATCGCTGTTACTCTTTAACGACAAGTAGATTTTTTCTATGCATTCTGTTTCTCTATGCTGCCGAATAAAATGATCGGCGGTTTTAGTGATATGGAAACTACTCCTACTACAGAATGGAAGCATTCCATTGATATAATCCGAGTTATTATACAGATTGCGAATCAGAGTAGGTTTGCTTGATTTCAGTTTTCCGTAAAGAACTTGCTCGTCGTCGCCAACTACAAGTAGCCCATTGGATTTAACTACCAATTGGTTTATTAGTGATTCTTCGGCAAGGTTGAAATCCATATATTCATCAACGATGAAGTAATTATTATCATCTAGATTAGGTGTTTCTGCTAATGCTTTTGTGGCGCGTAAAATCAAATCAGCAAAACCAGACGCATTGTAAAATTGGCAAAGCTTAAAATATATTTCTTTAAGCCCTTTCCATTCATTGGATTCGTCAAAGTTATTATCGTGCAACTGTTCCTCAAATTTCTTCCATGTATAGGTGCTTTGATCTATGTCAGTATAAAAAGCAAGCACATCACCCCACACCATTTCCTTCCAAAACTGTCCTATGATTCGAAAATGCTGCCCAAAAGGCCACTCTTTCGTCCCGTGATTTTTTTCAACAATGCTGCGAGCAAACTTATGCAAAGTGGATACGGTGATTTTTCTTTTTTGGCCGTCACTCAGTTTTTCGTCGCTCTCAATATCATTTTGCAAATCTGCAACCAACTTCCGAACAAAGCTTGTTACAACGACTCTTGCGTTTTGGTCCTTCTGATACAAATGGTTAATCCTATCCAGAAAAAGGTGACTCTTGCCAGTTCCGGGACCAGAGACAATCAAAATTTTGTCAGCGTGGTGCTGTGCAATAGCTAAGGCATTTTGATTTCGGTACTCTTCTCGTTTATCATCGCTAAGAGCGTCTAATCGTTTGCTAAGCATCTTTATTTCAGACGATTCAAAAGGCGAACCATCGTCGTTTACTAAAACTCGTATTTTCATTTATTTCTTATCATAATTTTCCACAATTTTTATCTCTTCCTCAATCAAACCGTAAAGTTTATAAACCATCTGGTCAATCTCCCGCTCCAGAGTTTTTATTTTTTCCTGCTTCTGCGGGTTTTGTAAATAATCTTCGTCTTTGGTGATGGCAAGGATGCGGTCAACAATGGTGATGAATAGTTTTTGGTTAGTTGTTACTATAACTGGTAACTCCTTAAATTCTGTTACCTTAATTTGAGGAAACAATTCATCAAACTCATTTGCTTTTACTCTGAAATACCAAGTAAGTAATCTCGAGTTAAAAAGAGATAATAAAAACTTTGTATCAACGTTCTTGTCTTTAACTTTAGCAATATAAACTGATTGATCAGCAACATTTACGTTATTAACATAAGCAGCATAAAGAGTTTTTCCGACAATTTTTCTCAAATAAATTCTTTCTCCTGTAAAATATTTCCATTCTCGTGGCTCAGCCAACCAATTTCCCCAACTTATATATACATTAGATAATCTGAAAAAATAAGGAAATACATTTTTACCTCTTACTTCTTTATAATAAGTACTATCAAGTTTTTTATTTGAATGATAACTTCTTTCTTTGTAATCTCTTTCAGTTTGAAATCCCTTTCCAAATTTGCTTTTACCAAACCCATCTCTTCGGTAAGCATGAACACCCCTATTAACATAGCATAGCTCTCTTACTTTAATAGATTTACTTTCAATTTTTGAAATGATAGACCGTTTATAATTATCAAGATGAACATCAAAAATAAATTTCTCATTATTGTAAAATACATTTTGGTCAATACTGTTTGATTCTTGGAATACCCCGCCCAAAAATTTACCTATTGAAGTTTTATTACCTTGTCTTTTGCCTCGCCGAGTTATTAAAATGATTGTATCAACGACTGCTGTTTCAAAAGTATTGTCGGGATTTGTCACTATTTTTAATAAAGAAGATTTATCCAGCAAAAATTTTCTAATCTTGATTAACTTTAAATTAGCAAGCCAAGTATTCGGCATTATGTATGTCAGAACTCCATCTTTCCTACATATTTTCAAACCCTTTTCAGAAAACAAAATGTAAGTGTCAAGCTGATATTCTGCAACTTCATAAATCTTATTAAAATACTGTTTTTCAAAGGTATTGAATGCTCCACTTTTCCCGGCAACATACGGCGGATTGGCAATCACCACATCAAATCCGCCTTTCTTATGAAATACTTCAGAAAAATATACCTCGAAGTCAAATTCTTTATGACCATTGGTAATTTTACTTATCAGTTTTTCAATCTGGTTTTTCAACTCTTTTTTCTTATCTGGATTTGTTTCGCTGAAATAAAGTGGCTTTAATTTTTCAAGCTCAAGAAATAGTTCATTGTTAAATAAATTTTTCTCTACGCCCAAAAGAGAGTTGCCACATACAATCTTATAATCCAGATTTGGGAGGGGTTTTATGTGCTTAAAATCTTCTTCATCTACTACAAGAGAAAGCCAGAGTCTTAATTTTGCAATTTCCACTGCTCCGGGGTCAATATCAACACCATATATACAGTTTTCAATACAATCCCGCTTGAAATTGTATGAGTTTCGAGATTCTGAAATGAATTCAGAATGACTTCCTTTGTCAGAGTGAGATTGCTTCGTCGCTTCTGCTTCTCGCAATGGGCATAAAGGTCATGAAATGTTGTTATTTTTTAAAAAACAATACCATTTTAGATACTGAATTTTATGTTTTTGCGACAATCCGCGATGACGTCTGTAGTCG
>Ga0307421_1001128_pt1 | contig 16459 bp, 16 predicted proteins | sample SalMarWE160270MG_FD_202163 | JGI IMG/M metagenome (GOLD analysis project Ga0307421, IMG submission 202163) | Salt marsh sediment microbial communities from the Plum Island Ecosystem LTER, Massachusetts, United States - WE1602-70 | ecosystem: Environmental > Aquatic > Marine > Intertidal zone >...
GATCAGATGGGCGGCCGCGCCGAGGTAGCCGTGCCTCATACCACGGCCGGAACGACTGCCGACCTGACGGTGTACCTCAAGGCGCCGGCCGAGCCCGGTGTCTACCAGGGCAGCTGGCGCATGCGGTCGGACGCGGGTGTCGGCTTTGGTGCGACTCTCTACGTGCGAATCGTCGTGGCCGCGCCTGCAATGGACACGCCCGAGCCCACCGAGACACCTTGGCCGACGGAAACGCCGCCGCCGCCCGCCGCACCTACGAACCTGATCATGTCGACCAGCAGCAGCGGCTACGTCAGCCTGGCGTGGCAAGACAACTCCAGCGACGAGGGCGGCTTCAACGTACTGGCCGACGGCAGCATCGTGCACACGCTGGGGGCGAACGCAACAGGATGGGGTTTCCCCTATGAGTACTACGCCGTGACCTGGTGTGGCCGCACAGTGCACCTCACCGTCGTGGCCTACAGGGCTGGCGTCTGGTCGGCGCCCAGCAACCCGGTCCAGTACGTTGGGCCGCGGTGCACACCCCCCGAGCTCGTGCGCAGAACATACCTGGCGGTGCCCCTGCAGACGTTCGTAGACCTGGATGCCGGCACTCTCGGCAGCTGGACCACCGACGTCGATCTCCTCTGGCAGTCCAGCGGCGGCCTGCGCTTGATCACGGCGAACGGTGTTCGCTTCGCCAACGTGGGGCCCGGGATGCGCCTGCCCAGCTACGTGGACTGCTATGATGCCGGCAAGGGCCTGTCGGGCATCTACGTCCCGGACTTGCAGGCGTTCACGCTGCTGTGCCTCGAGACCACAGACGGGAACGTGACCGCTCTGCGTGTGGACGAGATCCAGTCTAATAATCGTCTAAAGATCTCCTACGTTACCTGGGAGGGATCAGAGGAGACGGCAACGCTCGGTCCCGCCAGGATGGGCCAGGTCGACGCCTGGGGAGGGGTCGACGGTCCCCCTGACGCCGGGGACCTGGGGTCTAACCAGGGGCTGCAGGGCTTTGTCACCTTCAACGTGCGCGCCATCCCCGAGAACGCCACGATTCTGGCGGCAAAGATCAGCCTCGTCGACTGGCACACGACGGGAGAGCCCTTCGGAGACCTGGGCTGTCTGCGCGTATACCACCACAACTACGGGATGCTTGACGCCGATGACTACACGCCACCTCCTGTCGTCGACTCGCTCGCCAGGTTCTGCTCTGAGGCGGAGCTGGGCGATCCACAACACCAGGCGTTCAATACCATCGGCATAGCCGCCATACAGAACCGCCTGAGCGGCGGCGAGTTCCAGATCCGTCTCCAGTTCAGCGACAACGTGACGGATGGGGACGGGGCTGACGACCTGCTGCGCCCCGGCACGCTGAGGCTGGAGGTCACCTACGAGCTGTAGGCGCTGTCTGTGAGACCCGTTGCTCCGGCGAATGCTCAGGCCTCTCGTGTCCACCTGAGGGCTGCTCAGAAAGCTGACGGCCAACTGCTGCGAACTTGGAAAGGGAAGGAAATGTCAGACGCGAACAGATGCACAGTCAAGACCATTCGTCTTGTCTCGGCGGCTGCCCTGCTGCTCGGGCTGCTCGGGACGGGCCCGGTCGAGCGCGCGCGTGCCGGTGAGATCAGGCAGGATGAGGTCGTGCCGCTCGATGTCTTGCTCAAGGCCGATGGCACACTCGACCTGAGCAGCGGCTTCGCTGGCGCGCTCGATCCCAGCGGCTACCGCATAGAGTACGGAGCAGACGGTGCGCCCCGGTTCGTGCCGGAGGCGGCTGCTGCGCCACGTTCGCCGGCCGACACCTGGCATGCGCTTGGTCCCGGCATGAACGGCTACGTCCACGCCGTGGCCGTGGCCGGAGCGGACGTCTATGTCGGCGGCGCCTTCACCGATGCAGGTGGCGGCGCGGACGCCGACCGCATCGCGCGCTGGGATGGTTCCGCCTGGCACGCCCTGGGCCCGGGGCTGAACGGCGTCGTCCGTGCCATCGCGGTGGCGGGACCCGATGTCTACGCCGGCGGCTGCTTCACCGACGCGGGTGGCTTCGCGGACGCCGACTACGTCGCCCGCTGGGACGGCTCCGCCTGGAACGCCCTCGGCTCCGGGCTGAACGACTTCGTGCGCGCCATCGCCGTGGCCGGGCCGGACGTCTACGTCGGCGGCGACTTCACCGACGCTGGCGGAGACGGCAACGCCGACTACGTCGCCCGTTGGGATGGCTCGGCCTGGCACCCCCTCGGCTCTGGGCTGAACGGCGGAGTCGAGGCCATCGCGCTGGCCGGACCGAACCTCTACGTTGGTGGCTTTTTCGATGACGCCGGCGGCGATCCAAACGCCGATTCTATCGCTCGCTGGGACGGCTCGGCCTGGCACTCCCTCGGCTCCGGCCTGAACCACTTCGTCTTCGCCATTGCGGTGGCCGGTTCCGACGTCTGCATCGGGGGCTGGTTCACCAACGCGGGCGGCGACCCCAGTGCCGACCACATCGCCCGTTGGGATGGCTCCGCCTTCCACCCCCTCGGCTCCGGGCCGAGCGGGCATGTCTACGCCATCGCAGTGGCCGGGCCGGATGTCTACGTCGGGGGCTACTTCACCGACGCGGGCGGCGATCCCAATGGTGATCGTGTCGCTCGCTGGGATGGCTCGGCCTGGCACTCCCTCGGCCCCGGCCTGAGCGATGTAGTCAATGCTATCGCGGTGGCGGGCCCGGACGTCTACGTCGGCGGTAACTTCACCGACGCCGGTGGCGACCCCGGTGCCGACCGCATTGCCCGCTGGGATACGAGGGAGCCCACCCCCGCCTGGAGCGGCCTCGGCCCTGGGATCGATGGAACCGTCTACGCGGTGGCCGTGGAAGGAGCCGACGTCTATGTAGGCGGCTACTTCACCGACTTGGCCGGCATAGCAGAGGCCGACTACGTCGCCCGCTGGGACGGCTCGGCCTGGCACGCTCTGGGCGGAGGTGTGAATCACCACGTCTTCGCCATCGGAGTCAGCGGGCCTGACGTCTACATCGGCGGCGTCTTCAGCGACGCAGGCGGCGTGGCCAATGCGGATCACATCGCCCGCTGGGATGGCTCCTCCTGGCACGCGCTTGGCCCCGGGCTGGACGGGGTTGTCTTTGGCATCGACGTCTCCGGGCCGCACGTCTACGCTGTGGGCCGCTTCACCGACGCGGGCGGCGACCCGAATGCTGACCGGGTGGCGCATTGGGATGGCACGTCCTGGCACGCGCTGGGCTCCGGGCTGAATGCTGAGGTCTACGCCGTGGCGGCGGCAGGGCGATACGTCTACGCCGGGGGGACTTTCACCGAAGCCGGCGGGGACACGAATGCCGACTACGCTGCCCGCTGGGATGGTACGGCCTGGGAGGCATTGGGGTCCACAGCTGCATTCAACAACCCGGTCTGGGCCATAGCAGTCGCCGGGCAGGATGTGTATCTCGGAGGCGACTTCATCAACGTCGGCGGGGATAGCGACGCCGACCGCATCGTGCGCTGGGACGGCTCTGGCTGGCAGGCCCTTGGAGGAGGCCTGGGCGGGACGGTGCGCTCCATTGTGGTGGCCGGTGTGGACGTGTACGCCGGCGGCCACTTCACCGACGCGGGCGGCGATGCGGATGCAGACCGGATCGCCCGGTGGGATGGCTCTGCCTGGCAGCCGCTGGGCCCCGGGCTGGATGACCACGTGCTGGCCATAGTGATAGGGGGCCCTCAGATCTACGCTGCCGGGGAATTCAGCGACGCCGGCGGAGAGGAGGGCGCAGACGCGGTCGCCCGCTGGGGGACGCCCGTCTACCGCGTCTACCTGCCGCTGGTGCTGCGCAGCTTTCAGTGAGGTGGCTCGGGCGGCGTGCTGCACCCGGGCCGACCACCGATTGGAGAGTGAACACAATGGCAGACGTGAACAGACGGACAAGCAAGGCTCTTGCGCTATCCTCCATCGCGGTGCTGCTGACTCTAATGTGCGGCGCCGGGCGGGGCGAGGGCGCGCGAGCTGGTGAGATGAGGCAGGATGAGGCCGTGCCGCTGGAGAGGCTGCTCAACCCCGATGGCACCCTCGACCTCAGCACCGGCTTCAGCGGTGCGCTCGACCCCAGCGGCTACCGCATGGAGTACGGAGCAGACGGCGCGCCCCGGTTCGTGCCGACGGCGGCTGCCGCGCCGCGCTCCCCGGCAGACACGTGGAACGCGGTGGGCTCCGGTGTGGATGACTATGTGGAGGCTATCGCCGTGGCCGGGCCGGACATCTACGTTGGGGGCTTCTTCACGAACGCGGGCGGCATCGCCAATGCCGACTACATCGCCCGCTGGGATGGTTCATCCTGGCACGCACTCGGCTCTGGGCTGAGCAGCTACGTCCGTGCGATCGCGGTGGCCGGGCCGGATGTCTATGTCGGCGGCTACTTCGCCGACGCAGGTGGCATCGCCGATGCCGACTACGTCGCCCGCTGGGACGGCTCCGCCTGGCACCCCCTGGGCTCCGGGCTGAACGACGTCGTCTCCGCCATCGCCGTGGCCGGAGCGGACGTCTACGTCGGCGGCTGGTTCACCGACGCGGGTGGAGACGCGGACGCCGACCGCATCGCCCGCTGGGACGGCTCCTCCTGGCACCCGCTCGGCTCCGGGCTGAACCACGTCGTCCGTGCCATCGTGGTCGCCGGGCCGGACGTCTACGTCGGCGGCCAGTTCACCGACGCAGGTGGCATCGGCGATGCCGAGTGTGTCGCCCGCTGGGACGGCATCTCCTGGCACCCGCTCGGTTCCGGGCTGAACGACGTCGTCTTCGCCATCGCGGTGGTCGGCCCTGACTTCTACGCCGCGGGCGCTTTCACCGACGCCGGCGGAGACCCGGACGGGGACCGGGTCGCCCGCTGGGACGGCTCCGAGTGGCACGCCCTGAGCCGCGGGCTTAACGGCCGCGGGAATACCATCGCGGCGGTCGGACCGGACATCTACGTCGGTGGCCGCTTCACCGACGCGGGTGGGGTCGCGGATGCCGATCACATCGCCCGCTGGGATGGGTCTTCGTGGCACCCCCTCGGCTCCGGGCTGAACGGCAGTGTCGGCGCCATCGCGGTAGCTGGGCCGGACATGTACGTAGGCGGCGACTTCAGCGACGCGGGCGGCAACCCCGACAGCGACTTCATCGCCCGCTGGGACACGACCGAGCTCAACCCAGCCTGGAACGGGCTCGGCCCGGGCCTGAACAACGGGGTCTACGCCATGGCGGTGGCCGGGCCCAACGTCTACGTCGGCGGCTACTTCGCCGACGCAGGTGGCATCGCCGATGCCGACTACGTCGCCCGCTGGGACGGCTCCGCCTGGCACGCGCTCGGCTCCGGTCTGAACGACGGCGTCTACGCCATCGCCGTGGCGGGGCCGAACGTTTACGTCGGCGGCTACTTCACCGACGCTGGTGGGATTGCCGGCGCGGACCACATCGCCCGCTGGGATGGCTCGACATGGCAGGCGCTTGGCTCCGGCCTCAACGGGCTGGTGCTTGCCATCACGGTGGCCGGGCCATACGTCTACGTCGGTGGGGAGTTCACCGACGCGGGCGGCATCGCCGCCGCCGATCACGTCGCGTGCTGGGACGGCTCCTTCTGGCAGGCCCTTGGTGCCATACCGCCGAACGGGGGCGTCTATACGATCGAAGTGGCCGGAGCCGATGTCTACGTCGGCGGCACCTTCGCCACCGTGGGTGGGGAGGCGGACGCGAGATCCATCGCCCGCTGGGACGGTTCGTCCTGGCACCCGCTCGGCTCCGGGCTGAACAACACGGTCATCGCCATCAGCGTGGTGGGGCCCGACTTGTACGCAGGTGGGTGGTTCACGGATGCGGGTAGCGTGACCGACGCCGACTACGTGGCCCGCTGGGACGGCGCTGCCTGGCAGGCGGTCGCAGCCGGGCTGAACGGCGGCGTCTTCGCTCTGACGGTGGCTGGGCCGGACCTCTACGTCGGGGGCTATTTCAGCGATGCGGGCGGCGTTGCGGGTACCGGCCACGTCGCCCGCTGGGATGGCTCTGGCTGGCACGCCCTGGGCTCGGGGCTGAACGACGACGTGACCGCCATCGTGGTGGTCGGGCCCGAGGTCTACGCGGGCGGCTGGTTCACCGATGCCGGCGGCCTCTCCAATGCCGACCGGGTCGCCCGCTGGGGGACGGCCTGCCGGGTCTACCTGCCGCTTGTCCTGAAGTAGGCGAAGGCCGGCGGCGCGGAGCGAGGGGTGTGGGTGGCGCGACGACCATACGCATCAAACAATGGACGGATCGATGAACGAAGCACAAGCAAGTCAAGGAGACTGATGATGAACACGAAGATGCTGCGAAGAGCATGCCTTTCGCTCGGGATCGCGATGGCGCTGCTGGCAGCAGTTCTGCTGGTGAGCACGGCGCTGGCCGAGGGACCGGACGATGGCTCAAGGGCGAGCGGGAAGGGGGGCCTCGACCCCACATTCTCCTTCAGCTATCAGGGCCGCCTGTTCGAGAACGGGCAGCCCGCCAATGGGACTTATGATTTCCGTGTGACGCTGTGGGACGTGGGGGGCACCCTGGTAGGCTCGTGCATGACGCAGACCACTGAAGGAATCCCGGTCAGGGATGGGGTCTTCTCGCTGTATCTCTACCCCGCGCAGCCTATGTCCCAGGCCTTCAGCGGAGAGGGACGGTATATCCAGGTGGCGGTCAGCCCCGCAGGGGCAGGCACCTACACCTGGCTCGACTCCCAGCCGATCGTGCCCGTCCCCTACGCCTGGAGCCTGCGGGCCGGAGGGGTGATCAGCCAGGCTCGCTCCATCCACAGCCTGGGCTGGACCCACCTGGCGATCAACCCGTTCGACATCGAGGCCACCAACGAGCTGCCGAACAACGAAACGCTGACCTTCCTCCATGACTGGCGGGGCTACACGGGGATCGAGAATGACCTCAGCTCAGGTTCGAGCACTGTCTACGTCCCGGTCCACAATCTCACTCAGCTCTTAGGGACCCCCCTCAAGCTTAACCACCTGGAAGTGTGCTACAAGGTCAACACCGCCCTAAGCTACATCGACGAGACGCGGGTCTACTACGCGGCCAGCTGGGGAGGCAGGATGGAGATCCTCTACGACGGGGACAACCGCGACTCCACCACCTGGAGCTGCTACGCGGTATACAACGACACCCCCACCGCTATCGGAGGTCCCCTGCTGGTCCACTTCCGGCTCTACTTCCCGGACACGGGAACGGGCGAGGAGCACGTCATCACCATCGGCCGGATCACCGCTACCCTGGTCGAATAAGAGGCGAGGTGCATGATGCAACGCAAGCTATCAAGTCCGCCAGGATTCGGCCGGCTCCGCAAGACAGACGTTCTGGCCGCCCTGGCCGGCCTGCTCCTGCTGACCAACGCTGCCCTGGCCGCCAACGGATACGAGATCAGGCCCTTCGTCATCGGCGGCGGCGGGGGGCACAGCGAGATGGGCGACTACGTGCTGGATGGCACCGTTGGGCAGGCGGTGACGGGGGTGGTGGAGGCTGCGCCCTACGAGCTCTCCGCGGGCTTCTGGTGCGGGAAGGGCGGCTACGAGGTCCTCCTGCCGCTGGTGCTGCGGGCTGCGCAATGAGTACAGCTCGCGGCACGCCCGCCGGGAGCCAGGCGGCACAACGCGCTGTACTAAGGAGAGCGAAAGATGAGACGTGTGGCACGAAGCGCAAACGGGTTCGGCACGGGGAGAGATCACGCGACCAGACACGATCCTGCCGGGCCAAGGAGGTTCACGATGAGATCGCAAGTGTCTATCGGACTGGTGTTGGCGCTGTTGGCCTCACTCGCCTGCTCGCTTCTGGAGGAGATGACCGACATCGCCGAAGGGCTGGGAGGGACGGGGGGCGGCGCGCCGGTCGAGGGGCGGGTCACGGATATCGAGGGGAGCGGGATCGATGGGGTTGAGGTGGTCTGCGGCGCTTCCACCGCGTCTACAGAGGGCGACGGAAGCTTCACCCTGCAGATGGAGCCGGGAGAGGAGCAGGTCGTCGTCTTCTCCCGTCCGGGCTACGTCACTTGCAGCAGACGGGTCGACGTCTTCGAGGGGACCTCGCCCTATGTCTCGGTGACGATGATGAGGGAGGCGGATCCGATCCAGCTCGACGCGGATGCCGGCGGGACGGTGACCGGCGAGAGGGGCGCGTCGATGGCGGCGCCGGCAGGCGCGTTCGTCGATGGAGATGGCAACGTGGCCACCGGCGACGTCGAGGTCTACCTCACGCCCTACGATCCTGCCATCGCGGAGGAGGCCTGGAGCTACCCGGGCGACCTGTTTGGCCTGACGCTGCAGGGCGAGATCGTCCCTCTGGAAACCTTCGGCGTGCTCGACGTGACCGTACGCCAGGGCGGGGAGGATCTGCAGATCAGAGAGGGTGAGACGGTCGACATCGCCGTCCCCGCTCCCTCGTGGAGCGAGCAGGCGGACACGGCTCCAGTCTGGATCTACGACGCGGAGAGGGGGCTGTGGATCGAGAGCGAGCACGGAGAGGGGACGTACGACTCCGCCAGCGACACCTATGCCGCTTCAGTTGGTCACCTATCACCGTGCAACATCGACAAGCCCGTGGACCCCAGCTGCATCAGGGGCACTGTATGGGATGCGAACGGCCAGCCGCTCGCAGGCGCCCTCGTCACTGCCGGCCCCTCCCTCTCCGGCGACAGGCCGAGTGGGACGCTGTCCAGTATGTACACACGGACTGACGGCAGCTTCTGTATGACCGTGGAGGCCGACAGTGACGTGCTGGTCACGGTTACGACGGAAGATGGAAGAGTCGCCGAGCGCAAGATCAGAACTCCCGACATCGACTGCGACGATTACGACAGGTTCTCGCCCGACTGCTCGGGTTGCTTCTGCGTGTTCATCCCCTTCATACTGGGCAGCGAAGACGGTGGCGAGAACGTGGGCGGCGGAGACTGCGAGATCACCGAGAATCCCTTCGCCGGCACCTGTGCCGCGGAGCTCGGCGAGTTCTTCACCTGCTTCCAGCCCCAAGGAGACTGCTTCTACGAACTCGATATCGCCGGCGCGATCAGGGGCGAGTTCAGGCACGTCGTCGAGTTCGGCAACGGAGCCAGGATGGTGACGGAATACGACGCGGCCACCGAGCAGGCGGAGATCACTGTCTACGGGCCGGACCCGCACAACGAACGCTGTGGCACGATGCGACAAGAGGGATTGACGCTCAGGATAACCACGGAGTCAGGCAGCACGTACACCGTTGGAGCCACAGCCGACGGGGCTACCGAGTTGGTCTGCCCCGACGGAACGTCCCTGCGGCCCGATCTGGCCGAGATGGAAGCGATGACGGAGTGCAGCGGAACGCAAGGCGGCAGCCCGGGGGCGATGTGCCGCCCCAAATCCGGAACATTCCTCTCGTCCTGCGATGTCGACTCGGACTGCGAACCCGGCTACACCTGCTGTCTCCTGGGCTTCTGGTACGCCTGTATCCTGTCAGAGTACTGTCCTCAGTAGGTGCCCGGTGACCGGATCGTCTGGCTGCTCCGGGCCGCTTCGCGGCCCGGAGCAGCGACGTTCCAGCGTCTACCCGGAATAGCGCAGTTGCCTTTGCTCCTTGCCTCGGTATCGAGACCGACAGTGGTGAGGCGGGTCGCCTGCTGGCCTCCGTATTCGCGGCAGACCTGGCTGGCCCTCGGCTGGGTACCACCCGCTGCCTGGGCGCGGCCGCACCTCTTGTGCTGGCGCTCGAATGAAGGTACGCTGCCACGCCTGGGGCTGGGCGGCGATGGTGTGCCGGGGCGACACACAGAGGATCGCGCTGCTGTGACTCAGGGGGCCAAAGATGGCTGACAGATTGGCAGGCCAGGTCGCTTTGATCACCGGCGCCAGCTCCGGTATCGGCAGGGGCTCCGCAGTCGCGCTGGCGGGGGAGGGGGCGAGCCTGGTTCGGCGTAGATCGCAGCATCGCCTGAGGCGGCTACCTGGCAGCGATGTCCTGGCGCATACACTCGCCTTCCTTGACGCGACGCCAGGTTGGGCTATACTCGGCCCGCACTGGCAGATGCTGGTCTCCGGGGCGGCGGCCCTGGCCGGACCGTCAGAAGAGGTTAGCTCAAGTAGGTGACTATCCAGCAACGTCTCTACAGGCTGATCGTCTCGCGCCGCTGGCTCACCGTGCTGGCGGCGCTGGCGCTGTGTGCGGCGCTGGCCCTGGCGGCCGGCTTCCTGCTCTCGCAGGTCAATCCACTGTACGTGGGTCTGGCGCTCGCCGGCGCGGCGGTGGCGCTGTGGATGCTGAAGGATATCGAGATCGCCTTCGCCGCCGTGATTGGCATCATCACCCTGCTGCCATTCGGCTCGTTCCCCTTCCGCATCGGCTTCACGCCCACACTGCTCGACGCAGCGCTCGGGGGATTGTTCCTGGTCTGGCTGCTGCAGATCATCACGGGCAAGAGCCGCCGGGTAACGTCGACCAGCCTGGGCCCGCCGGTAGTTGTCTTCCTGGCGCTGGCCATCGTCGCCTTCGTGCTCGGGATGGGGCACGCGCCGCTGACCTCCTACGTCGTCCGCCACTTCGGCGAGATCATCCTCAGCTCGCTGCTCTTCTTCCTGGTGGTCAATACCGTGCGGGACTGGGGCCGGCTGGAGAGGCTCTCCAGGCTGCTGATGGTTTGCGCCTTCGCGTCCGCACTCTTCGGGGTGGTCCTGTACGTGATGCCGGACGAGCTGGCGACTGACGTGATCTCTCTGCTGCGAGTGGTAGGCTACCCCAGCGGGGAGGGTGTGCTGCGCTATATCCGCGACGACCCGGAGCTGGCCGAACGGGCCATCTCCACCTCGGTCGACCCGAACGTGCTGGGCAGCCTGCTCAACATGACGATCGCCCTGACCGTGCCCCAGCTGTTCGCCGCGCGCCCGCTGATCCGTCGTCGCTACCTGGTGCCCATGCTCGGCGCAATGGGCCTGTGCCTGGGAATGACCATGTCGCGCGGCTCGATGGTGGGAGTTGCAGCTCCACTGGTCGTGATGGCGGTCCTCAAGTATCGCAAGCTGCTGTGGATCCTGCTGCTGGCGCTCGTCCTGCTGCTCTTCCTCCCGCAGACACAGGACCTGCTGGGCCACATGATCGAGGGCTTCTTCTTCGAAGACCTGGCGACGCAGATGCGACTGGGCGAGTACAAGGATGCTGTGATACTGATCAGCCGCTACCCGGTGCTTGGGGTGGGGTTTGCCGGCTCGCCCGATGTGGACACCTATCTGGGCGTGGCCTGCGTCTACCTGCTCATCGCCCAGCAGATGGGGCTGGTGGGACTGGCGGCGTTCCTGATCACGATGGCTGTCGTCTTCGTCCGCTTCTGGAAGACCCGCTCGCTGGCTGCGGCGGACGAGCGTGCCGAGCCGCTCTACTGGGGGCTCCACGCCGCCATACTGGGCACCCTGGTGGGCGGGATCACGGACCACTTCTACTTCAACATGGATTTCCACCACTCGGTGACCCTGTTCTGGTTGTTCGTCGGCATGGCGACGGCGGCTACGGAGATTGTGCGCGCCGAGACGCGGGCTCGCGCTTACCGTCGAGAGGCTCTCCAGGCCGGACCTGGACTCACCGCAGAGGGCGGGTCGGGCTCTACGCCGCGGCACGTGATCGCACACCGCACGCCTGTCCAGGGCGCCGCGGCGTACGAAGTCGGGCGTTGATTGCTGGCGCTTCTCGCCTGCGCCCTGGTCGCGCTTGTGCAGGGGCACGGCATGCCGTGCTCCTAGGCCAGGTCCTTAGGGTTGATCGCCTGAACGCGATCCGCCCCTCCGCGGCTCCTATACGACGCGCGGCACCCTGGCCAGGATGTCGCTTACCACCTCGTAGTTGATCGTCCCCAGGAAGTCAGCCCGGGGCTGGACACGCGAAGACCCCAAAGGTCAAGCAGACCTTTGGGGTCTGCCGCGTACCAACGTGCTACGCCCCTCCGCAGTTCTCCGATACGACGCGTGGGACTCTCGCGAGAGTCACCGATACCATCCCATGGCAAATGGTGCCGGGACATCGCTTGCGCCAAGTAGTCACATAGGATATAATGTAACTACCAGCCTCACAGGAGTGTCGCAATGTCGGAGATGGCGGTTGGAGTGAGGGAGCTAAAGGCCCGTCTGAGCGGCTACCTGAGACGCGTCAAGTCCGGCGCAACGCTGATCATCACCGAGCGAGGAAAGCCGGTGGGACGGATCGTGCCCATGGGCTTATCTACTTCGGAAAGAGTCGAGGAGCTGGCGGAATCGGGGCTGCTGGCCTGGAGCGGGCGTAGGCTGATGCCCATCGACCCGCCGGCGCGAACAAAGGGTGCGACGACGGTGTCCGACTTGCTGCTGGAGGATCGCGAGTGATCCTTTATCTCGACTCTAGCTCATTGGTGAAGAGGTACGTCAGCGAGGCACGCTCTCAGGAGGTATCCGATGCGATCTCGGCTGCGGAGGCGGTGGCCACCGTGGTCGTGACCCGGGCTGAGATATCAGCAGCGCTGGCCAAGGCGGTGCGAATGGAGGCGTTGACACCCGAGGAGGCCCTGGCCAGCCTGCAAGCATTCCGACAGGAGTGGTCGGACTTCGTGCGAGTGCCTGCAACGGAGCTGGTGATCACGCGGGCAGACACGCTCGCCTGGGAGCACGGCCTGCGAGGCTACGACGCTGTCCATCTGTCGGCCGCCTCGGTCTGGCGGGACTCAATGGTAGAAGCGGTGATGCTCTCGACGTTCGATCGCCGGCTGTGGGCAGCGGCGAAGGCTATCGGCCTGATCGTGCACCCGGCGGACCTGGTGGAGGAGCGGTAGGCGGCACCTCGGGGTGGTGTGGGAGACCCCAAGTGGACACGCGAAGACCCCAAAGGTCTAGCAGACCTTTGGGGTCTATCTCGCATGGACGCGCTGCGTCCGTCCGCGGCTCCGATGCGACGCGCGGTACCCTGGCCAGGATCTCGCTTGCCACCTCGTAGTAGGGGCGGGTATCAGACCCGCCCCTACTCGGGATTCGGCTACTCAGGTCGCTCCAATCGCTCCAGGAACTGCCGTGCCGTGAGGATGGGGATTGAGCGATAGGGGCCCAGATCCAGGAGGTGGCGGTCCCCGCTGATGATCAGGTCCGCCCCGGCGGCTACCGCGCAGGCGAGCACCATCTCGTCAGCGGGGTCATCTGGAATCGCGCCGCTGACGTCCGAGTCTCCAGGCACGACCAGCGCGTCCCGCTCCAGCAGGGTCACGAGCTGCTGCACGTCTTCGTCTGTGATGTGGTACTTGCGCCGGATGCGGGGAAGGCTGAGGACGGCGCGGATCTCGGCGATGATGGAGGGGGCGACGATCAGGAGAAAGCGTCGCTCATGCCAGACCTCGAGGATCTGGGTCGGCAGCCCCGACTTGACCAGCAGGCTGCTGACGAAGACATTCGTGTCAAGAACGACCTTGAGCACGGCCCGCCCTCAGGTCGTCGATCGCATCCGCAACGTCGCGCTCTACTTCGTCCGAAGGTAGATCGGGCAGACGGTCGCGGACATGATCGAGCACCTCGAAGCGGACCTCCCTCTCGGCTATGACCTGCTCGTACATCTCCACCGGTATCACGGCCACCATGGGTTTGCCGGAGCGCTCGATGATCACCACCTGGCCGCCGTAGTGAACGCTGCCCAACAGATCCGCGAACCCGCTGCGCGCTTCCTTCGCCCCTACTCGTTCGCTCATGACCTTGTGCCTCCTCGCTTCCAGTATGCCATGAGAGGAACACTGTGCCAATAGCGTACACAACAAGCGTTGTGCCCTCTGGCAGGTGTGCGCCACCAGGGTGCAGGCGATCCACCCCACAGAGGGGCGGCTCACAAGCCGCCCCTCGGCCACGCTGCGCTCTGCCAGCCTCCGCCAGGGAGCTGTGCTACTGCAGCCCGCAGCTTCAGCTCCGAGTGTCTCCATCCCCAATTCCACCCAACCCACGCCGTGCTATACTCCCGGGTAGCACCTTCACAATCCGACCTTGCCGCCAGGCAGGGGATAGCCATGCGCGTCGGCGCGCCGGGGGCGGAGGGGACGCTCACGTATCTGCACGGCGACCACCTGGGCAGCACCAGCCTGGCCACGGACGAGAATGGCGTGGAGGTCCCGGAGAGCCGGACGGGGTACTATCCCTTCGGCGAGATCCGCTACGGGGGCCCGCCCACCGACTATCGATTCACGGGGCAGAGGGAGGAGGCTTACATCCATTCTCCTCTCGACCTCCTCCATCGCCCGATACTAGTCCGTGGACACCGTGGCGTCGTACAGCCCCGCGTGGCGCAGCGTCGTATCGACGTGCTTGTGGCCCAGGATCGCCTGCACCGTGAGTATAGGCGCTCCGGCGTTCAGCAGCAACGTCGCGCAGGAGTGGCGTAGCTGGTGCGGTGTCACCGCAACCCCAGAGCGCTTCCCATACGTCCGCAGCCTGGTGGCGCAGTAGCTGACGGATAGCGGCAGGTGGCGATAGACGAAGACGTGGTCGCTCCCGGCCCGGCCGCGCAGCGTCAGCAACACGGCCGGTTGCGGAGAAGCGGGAGCGGTGGTACAATGCTGGTGATACAGAAATGCAGCAGACGCAGAGATGCCGAGCAGGGGGTTTGGACAATGGAGTCGGAGACACTTCAGGTAAGGAAGCGGGGAGTGGTGACGCTTCCCGCGAAGCTGCGGGAGAAGTACGGGATAGAGGAAGGCGATACGTACCGCCTGGTAGATCTGGAAGGCATCTTCGTAATCACGCCGATGGTTCCGATGGTCCCGGAGATCGCGCGTGAGATCGAGCGACTGCGCCTGGCTGCAGGCCTGAGCATGAATGACTTGCTCGAGAGCCTGCGGCAGGAGCGCGACAGGTTCTACCGTGAGCAGCAGAGCGGCGACTGAGAAGCCTCGCGTCTTCGTGGATGCGGATGTGCTCTCTGCGGGAGCAGCGGGTCCGTCCGAGCAAGGGGCCAGTCTGCTGGTCCTCCGTCTGGGCGAGTTGACGCTCATCGAGGCATTGACCTGCCAGCAGGTCGTCGCCGAGGTGGAGCGGAATCTAAGCGCCAAGCTGCCGCGGGCGGTGGCCGCGTTCCGCCTCCTGGTAGAGCGGTGCCTTCGTGTTGTCCCGGACCCGTCGCCGGAAGAGCTGGCTGCGCGCGAGGGCAAGGCTGATCCGAAGGATCTTCCCATTCTGGTGGCTGCCACAAGAAACGAGTGCTTGTGGCTGGTGACCTTCAACGTCCGCCACTTCCGGCCCGGACGCCCTGATGTATTGGTACTGCGACCAGGGGAGCTTGTCCTTCGGATCCGTGATCGGCTGGCTGGTCTGAGCCTGGGGGTTGGGGAAGGCTGACCAGCTGGGCGTCCGTGGGCAGGGCGACGTCTGTAGCGAACGGACGGCAAGATAGCTGCACGCTCAGGGTGCCCTCCACCTTGGGCTAGGAGAACGGCGAGCGGAAGCTCCGAGCACGACGGCGACGGCAAGGGCGGTGATGAAGGACGAGGACGGCGCCGTCACCTACTACGTCGGCGGGCTCTACGAGTTGAGCGAGGGGGTGCGGACGAGTAGGGGCGGGTTTCAAACCCGCCCCTACGTCGCCTCCCAGCGGATCGCGATGCGCGTCGGCCCGTTGCCGACGGGACCCGCGAAGGCGCGGGACGGGCGAAGCGCAGCGGTAAGCCGCCGGCTCACACATACGACGGCGTATTCCTCGCGCCCGCGGCAGTGAGGGCGCGGAACCGCTTGTGGCCTCGCCGGCGGAAACGGGTGTTCCTTCTGTAGGGGCGCACGGCCGTGCGCCCCTACGCGCGGTACGAACTGCGCCGTCCCAACAGGTGTCCCCAGCGGGCGGGCACAAGGCCCGCCCCAACCCGCGCGGGGACGGGCGTGGGGAACGGGATTGCGTAGCGACCGTCAAGAGGAAGACCCTAAAGGTCTGCTAGACCTTTAGGGTCTCCTACCGCTGCGCAGCGTGATTAGCGTCACTTCCGGCCGGCAGCGGAAGCGCACCGCCGGCTGGATCAGCCCCACGCCCCGATTGACGTACAGCGTCAGCCCGCCCAACTCGTACAACCCGCAGTCGTACCTCTGGGCCAGGTAGGGCAGGACGAGCGCGCCGACGAGCGGCAGCTGCCTGGTTCTTCTGATTGCGCGCGGCCGGGCGTGCGCTATAATCAGTGTGGAGGTGTTGCCATGGCTGCGATCACGCTCACTGCCGTGCTTCACGCCGAAGGCGATCTCTACGTCGCCGACTGCCCCGAAGTAGGGACGGTTAGCCAGGGGCGAACGATCGACGAGGCGCTTGCCAATCTCAAGGAAGCCACAGAGCTCTACCTGGAGGAGTTCCCGCTGCCGCAATCCGGCAGGCCGCTGCTGACCACCTTCGAGGCAGCGGTCTGTGCCTAGGCTGAGGCGAGTATCCGCTCGGCGCGCCATCCGAGCCTTGGAGCGCCTTGGTTTCCAACAGGTGCGCCAACGGGGCAGCCACG
>Ga0307421_1001130_pt1 | contig 16444 bp, 17 predicted proteins | sample SalMarWE160270MG_FD_202163 | JGI IMG/M metagenome (GOLD analysis project Ga0307421, IMG submission 202163) | Salt marsh sediment microbial communities from the Plum Island Ecosystem LTER, Massachusetts, United States - WE1602-70 | ecosystem: Environmental > Aquatic > Marine > Intertidal zone >...
CTAGCGAAGAGTAGAGAACAGTACTCTGGGCGCGTTCTTCAGGAGATCGCCGCACAGTCGCTCGAAGCTGGAGCGGCCGTAGATGACGTCTACCATACCTGACTGGACCATCGGGCTGCTGACGAAGAAACGATAGGAAAGACGGGGTAGTCGATAGAGCAAGCCGGCCAGGCGGCGGGCATAGCGCAAGTCCCGCGTTATTTTCGCATTGATCTGCATGGAATAGGATGACAGATCACCAGTTCCTTCCTGTAGGGCTCGACAGATGACATCGGCGGCGATCCCAGCGCTCCTCACTGCGTAGTAGATACCCTCACCGGTGATTGGTTCCGCCAACCCTGCGGCATCTCCTGCAAGCAGGACACGGCCTTTGTGCAGAACTCGGCTCACTCCTCCCAGCGGTACGAGGTGTCCTCTCACTTTCACCTCGCACGGATCACAGCTCAGCCCTAGAGTCTCTATCAGGTTGAACAGGGAGGCTTTCAGGTTGGTGGCTTTTCCAAGGAAGCTCCCTACACCAACTGAGAGGATCTCTTTCTTGGGGAAGATCCAGCCGTATCCTCTGGGAACCGAGCCGAAATCGAAGTGAACGCAGCCTCGTCGCGCTTCCAGCACGTCTGGCGTGGCCTCGATTTCGGTCTCCAAAGCGACAGCGACGTCACGCTGGCTCCGCAAGCCCATGCTGGGGGCTACCACGCCATTGGCACCGTCCGCGCCTATCACCACTGAGCAGCGGAACTCTCCGCCAGGCGTCCTCACGGTTGCGCCCGCGCTCTCCGATCCAATCCCTCTGACCTTTTGCCCATCAAGAACCTGAGCGCCGGCTGCCGCGGCCTTTTGGAGGATGAGATGATCGAACTTGTCCCGCATCACAGTCCAGCCCACAACTTCTCCAAACTCGATGGTCACCGGTGATCGGCCTCTGAACGTGCATTTGCCCCTGGTGATGGCCGATTCGTACACCGGGGTCAGATCGAAATCGAGCAACTGTACCGTCTTCAGGGTCAGCCCGCCGGCGCAGACCTTGGGCCGAGGCAGCTTCTCCCTTTCTAGGACCACGACGTGGAGACCTCTGCGAGCGAGTTCGTAGGCCGCGGTTCCTCCCGCTGGTCCGCCTCCCACAACCACCACGTCGCTTCTCGTCGTGGTCACGGTCACCACTCAAGGAGGCGCAGCAGGGGCGGCCCGAGGACAAGCAGTCCTACGACAACCGCCGCTATGGACGAGGCCAGCACCGCACCGGCGGCGACGTCCTTGGCTTGCCTGGCGAGCGGATGGTACTCTTCGGTCACCAGGTCGATCACCGTCTCTACAACGGTGTTGAACAACTCAGAGACGAAGACGAAGCCGATGGTCAGGGTCAAGACGGCGAACTGTACAGGATCTAGTCTCAGAGCCGCGCCGAGCAATACCACTACCACGGCGATGGAGACGTGGATACGCGCATTCCTCTGCGTGCGCAGGGCATGACCCAGGCCCGCAAAGGCGTGCCGGAAGCTCTCCATCAAGGTGCCTCGCTGTGCTCGCATACGACTTTCGACTGACCTCCTGGCACACACGGTCCAAGAACTGGCGGTACCTTTCAGACGCTTGGAAGGTCATTCCCCGTGGTCATGAAAGGAGCGAACCATGGCTTCCTGCCGCCTCCACATCGCTTCGCGCTCTTCCTCACTCTGGTCGTCGTATCCCAGAAGATGTAAGACCCCATGGACCACAAGCCGGTCCAACTCTTCCTCAACGGAGTGGCCGTGCTCGGCAGCTTGGGCCATGGCGCGAGGAAAGGAGACTACGATATCGCCCAGGTGGGGAGGCTCAGATGGTGGGGAGACAAATCCGTCTGAGCCCTCGCCGTGAGGGAAGGCGAGGACGTCTGTGGGGCTGTGTTGCCCACGATACCGTAGGTTTAGCTCCCTGATGGTGTCGTCATTGGTGATGAGCAACCCGATCGTGGCGGCTTCGTCGAGCCTTTCCTCTCTGATGGTGCTCAAAACCAGCTCATGCAGATGCTCGCGATCGGCCTTGCCCTCTAGCTGGGGATCGCTTTGAACGCTGAGCTCGATCTGCAACTTGGTCCTTCTTTCCTTCTTCCTGCATAGGATCTTCTGGGTACTTGATGCGCGGGTGGTAGATCCCTTGCAGGACGTTCACAAAGGTCTCCTTGATCCTCTGTAGGTCGCGGAGCGTCAGGTCACTGTCGTAGAGTTGGCCGTCGTCTACCCGGGCGCGGATGAGAGTATCTACCAGTTCCTCGATCTCCTCCACCGAACCGGGACGATCGGCTCGCGAGGCAGCTTCTGCCTCGTCGGCCAGCATCAGAATGGCCGCCTCACGGGTGTGCGGTCGCGGCCCCGGGTAGCGGAACCGTTCCTCATGGGCCTGTTGAGCGCCATCACTTTGCTCACAAGCTCGACGGAAGAAGTAGCTGGGCACGGCCGTCCCATGGTGCTGAGGGATGAAGTCCTGTATCTCGTCTGGCAACCCGTATTTCCTAGCCAACTGTAGTCCGTCCTTCACGTGCGAGGTGATAATCTGGGCGCTCGTCTCGGGATCCAGCCGGTCGTGAGGGTTCTCGCCGTCGGTCTGATTCTCGTAGAAGAAATAGGGCCTCAGCATCTTGCCAATGTCGTGGTAGTAGGCCCCGACTCGCACCAGCAATGAGTTGGCGCCTACCGCCTGCGCTGCCTGTTCGGCCAGATTCCCTACCATGAGGCTGTGATGATAGGTCCCGGGCGCTTTCAGCAGCAGTTCGCGCAGGAGAGGGTGGGTGGGGCGTCCCAATTCCAGCAGTTGAAGCGACGTTGTGATGCTGAGCAAGTTGCTGAACAGAAAGAACCCGCCGAGGGTCAGGCTCATGGCGAGTACAGCATTGGCTACCCCGGCACCAGCGATCTGGAGCGTGCCGAGGATGTCGTGATCCTGCTCCAGGACTCGAAAGACGAGGATAACGCCCAAGTTGCTGAGGGCGCCGTACACTCCTGCCCAGAGGAAGGCGTTGAGTCTCTCGATGCGCCAGAGCCTCAGGGACGACACGACTCCTCCAGCGAACGCGTAGATGGAGAACTCCAGAGACCCGCCGGCGATGAAACCTATCAGCGGGCTGAGTATGGCGGTGAGGACGATGGCGATCTCCGTATCGACGAGCGCTGTGAGGAGCATGGAGATGGCGGCGAAGGGGAACAGATAGCCCAGCACAACGTGACCCGGGATCATCAGTTTGGCCGCGAGGATCGCCACAGTGGAGAACACGCCCAGGAGGAGCATATCGCGCCAGTTGGCCCAGAACGTCGGATGAAGGGTGGTCAGATACAGAGCCAGGATGAAGGTCAGTAGCGAGGTGAAGAGGACCCTGACTACTATGTCCCGCCATTCTATACGCGGTTGGAGCAGGCCCAGCTTCACGAGAGCTTCCCAGACGACCGGGTCGGCCACCTCGCCTTCACGGACGATGATCTCGCCTTCCTCCAGAGTGATGTAGACGGGCTCGACTGCCTGACGAGCCTCGGCGCGGGCTTCCTCCGTCGCAGCAGGGTTAGGGAAGCTGTTGGGGACCATCAAGCTGCCCACCCAAGTCTTGACCAGAGCAGCTTGTGCCTCTGACAGCTCAGGCTCGAATACGCGGAGTTGGTCTCTGAGCTCCTCGAGTTGGTCGCTGCGGATCTCCTGTCCTTGGACCTCAGCCAGAAGCTCGAGGCTCTTGGTGACCACCTCATCCCACTGCGCTTCCTCCAGATCAAGGGAGTCGGCGATGGCTGTGGGGGGCAGTTCTACGCCTGCTATCGCCTGGATCAGCTCCGTCTTCGTCTCAGTAGAGGCATACGGATCTAGGCGGACGGCCGACCCGTACTCGAAGACCCTGCGTGCGTGATCGATCTGCTGCCGAGCGATCGTGGTGTCCGTCGGGTCGTAGTCGTAGACCTCGTCCACGGCCATCTCGGCCTGGTCTCGCGCGGCCTCTGTCTCGGTATCGCTGACGTACGTGATTCTACTGGGGGCACGGATGTCGTAGGGGCTGACGTCCCCAACGTCAAGGTAGACCTGACTTGGCAGGAACTGGAAGGTGAGTATGAAGCTCCAAACCACCACCAGCAGAAGGCAGAACACGAGGACACGAAAGATCCGCCTCGCAGTCAGTCTCTGCTTTGCCCCGCTTGCGTCCGGTGGCGCTTCGTTCCAGCCTGAGGACATACTATCCTGGCACCATCAAGTTGCATCTAGATAGGGGAGCGCCCGCGAGCGCTCCAAGCCGGTCTTCCAGAGATCGAACCCTCCCTGGGAGGGGCTCCTGCCAGCGTACGGATCACGTTGCCTCACTCAGGAGCGCCTTGACGACTGTACTGACCACCTGACCGTCGGCCTTGCCCTTGAGTTGGGGCATTAGGACCCGCATCACGTCGCCCATCTGTGCCATGCCGGTGGCTCCGACCTCCGCGATCACTGCGCGAGCCTGGGCTTCGATCTCCTCCTCTGACAACTGCTCCGGCAGGTACTCCGTGAGGATCCTGAGTTCGTCTTCCTCCTGCGTGACCAGGTCCTCGCGGCCACCCTCGGCGAACTGCGCCGCGGATTCCCGCCTTTGCTTTGCTTCCTTCGAGAGCACCCCGACCACTCCGCTATCGTCAAGCTCTTCACCCTTGGCGATCTCAGTATTGTGGATGGCGGCCAGGGCCAGCCGGAGAGTAGTCTTGCGCCGTTCGTCCTTCTTGCGCAGGGCCTCTTTGAGGTCTTGTTCGAGTTTCTGCTTCAGTCCCATTCCCTCTCCCGATTCTTCGTACGATGACTGTGTCCGACTACGCCAACCGTGTTAGAGCTTGTACCCGATGTTGCGTAGGAACTCCTTACGCTGGGTCACATCGTCCTCGGTCTCCAGGCCCTTGGGCTTCTGACCATCAACGACTCCGATCACGCCTCGGCCTAGTTCCGTTTCCACCAAGACGACCTCAACGGAATTCGCCGTCGCACAGAAGATGGAACAGAGCTCGGGAACCTGTTTGATGGCTCCCAATACGTTGACGGGAAAGGCATCCCTGAGGACTATGACGAAGGTGTGGCCCGCTGAGAGCGCGTAGGCGTTGTCCTGGGCCAGTTTCGTCAACTCGCTGTCGTTGCCACTGGCCCGGACGAGACAAGGCCCTGAGGCCTCGCAGAAAGCCACACCGAACTTGATCCCTGGCACTGCGTTGACCAGCGCCTCGTGAAGATCCTCGACCGTCTTGATGAAATGCGACTGGCCAACGATAACATTGCTGTCTTCGGGCTTGTCTATCTTGACCACCAGCGTGTCCATGTGCAATCGACCTCCCATCCTACGTCATTCTGTCCTTCCAGCGCAAGGCCATGCCGTCTGGCTGTATGGGCTTGCCGCCGAGCAGATGCAGATGCAGATGGTCCACCATTTGACCCGCATCGGGACCTGTGTTGATGACCAGACGGTAGCCCTTACCTGCTATTCCCGCTGCCTCTGCGAGGGCATGCGCTTCCGAGAACATCGTGATCAGAACCGAACTGTCTTTGTCGAGGAGCTCCCTCGCCGTGGAGACGTGTTCATTGGGGACGATGAGGATGTGAATAGGTGCCTGGGGGCGGATGTCACGGAAGGCCGTGATCTTCTCGTCCTGGTACAGGACCTCGCTCCCGCTCCTGCCCGCTATTATGCGGCAGAAGACGCAGCTCATTCCAGAGCCCTCCTGGAGACAAGTGCTTCAGACAGTACGTCGGTTTGGACAGCCTAGGGTTCCAGGTGCAGCTCCTGCTCCTGGAACACGTCCGAGGCGATGATGAAGCGTTGAATCTCGCTGGTTCCCTCCAGGATCCGCGTTACGCGAGCGTCTCTATACATGCGCTCTACGGGAAGATCCTTGATGTAGCCCGCACCTCCGTGAAGCTGCACAGCCTTGTTGGCCACTCTGCACGCCACTTCTGATCCGAAGAGCTTGCACATGGCCGCAAGTTTGGTGTATTCCTCGTCCTGCTCTACAGCCCAGGCTGTCCGGTAGACCAGATAGCGGAGCGCTTCGATCTCTGTGGCCATATCGGCGATCATCCCGGAGACGGCTTGCTTCTTGGCCAAGGGTACGCCGAACTGCTCCCGATCCGTGGCGAACCTGACACTTGCCTCCATGGCTCCCTCGGCTGCGCCCAGGCACGTAGCGGCCATGCTCAGACGAGCGAAGTCCTGCGTCCGGGCGACGATCTCGGCCCCCCTGCCAGGGTCGGCCTCTTCGCCGCCCAGGAGCCCCTCGGCAGGCACAACGCAACCATCGAAGAAGAGCTGGACCACTTGGCAGCCCCGGATGCCCATGGTGCGTTCCGTACGACCTACCTTGAGACCAGGGTAGCCCTTCTCCACGATGAACCCTGCTATCCCGTCCTCGGGCGGTCCCGAGATCGGTCTGGCGAAAACGGTGAAAACGTCCGCGATGTCGCCGTTGGCGACGTAGGTCTTGGAGCCGTGCAGGACGTAGTGGTCGTTCTCTCGTAGAGCAGTAGTCCGTATGCTCCAGAGGTCCGATCCGGCGTCAGGTTCCGAGACACAGAAGGCACCGATCTTCTCACCCTTGGCCAGTGGTACGAGGTACTTCGTCTTCTGCTCATCGGTGCCGCCCAGGTTGATGGCCATAGCTCCTGTCGAGGTGTGGATACCCAACGAGCAAGCAGTGGCCAGGCAGACCTTGGCCAATTCCTCCACCAGCAGGCAATAGCCGATGGCTCCAATCCCGGCTCCCCCGTACTCCTCTGCGAAAGGCAACCCCATGAACTCCATCTCTGCTGCCTTCTGCAGGGTTTCGAGGGGCGGGCGCTCCTCTCTGTCTATCGTATCGGCAAGTGGCTGCACTTCGTTCTGGGCGAAATCCCGGAACAGCTCCTGGAACATCTGTTGTTCCTCGGTCAGGGCGAAGTCCATGGACGTCCCCTCCTATTTGTCCTGGAACTTGGGTTGCCTCTTCTCCAAGAACGCGGTCAGCCCCTCACGCATGTCCTCGGTCTCCACTAAGCTGGAGAACTTCTCTGCCTCTATCTCCAGGCCCTCAGGCAGTCCGACAGCCATGCCTTGGTTCACCGCCTCGATGGCGGCGGCGACCGATGGTTCGCCGAAGGACGCGATCTTCTTGGCCAGCCCGATGGCGGCCTTCATCACCTCCGTTCCGGGAACGGCCTTGTTGACCAAGCCGATGTTTGCGGCCTCGGCACCTGTGATCCTGTCCCCCGTGAGTATCAACTCCAGCGCCTTGCCCTTTCCTACCAATCGAGCCAGCCGCTGAGTGCCTCCGAAGCCGGGTATGATGCCCAGGGCGATCTCCGGCTGTCCAAACATCGCTCGGTTGTTGGCTATGCGCATGTGGCAGGCCATGGCCAGTTCATTTCCAGCGCCCAGACAGTGCCCGGTGATGGCGGCGATGATGGGCTTATGCGAGTTCTCGATACTCAGGAACAACTCGTGAACCTGCTGGACTATCGCTTTGGCCTCCGCGGGCGTTTTCAATTCCAGAATGGCGTTGATGTCTGCGCCAGCCACGAAAACCATCTGGCCGCCTGCTGTGAGGACGATGGCCTTGACCTCGTCGTCGGCCCATACCTCTGCCAGAGCGCTCTGAAGATCATCCACCACCGCTCGCGAGATCATGTTCACCGGAGGGTTGTCAATGGTGAGGATGGCTACGCGGTCCTCTCGCGCGACTTTGACGTGTTGCCTTTCAGTCATTTCTGCTCCCCTCGAGTAACACCTTGGTGTGCAAGTCACTGCGAACGAAACGTTGCCGCTGGCCCACACAGTGTTGTCAGCCTACGTGCTCCAGGAACCCTCTGTTTGTCTTCTCACCCAGGTGATTGGCCCTCACGTGGAGCCGCAGGAGACGCGCCGGGTGAAACCTGGGCCCCAGTTCTTTCTTGAACTGCTCCAGGTTCTCCAGCACTACATCGAGGCCGATTCTGTCGGCCATGGCCAGCGGACCCATACGCTCGTCGCCCATCTTCATGCCGATGCCGGCGATGGCAGCCATGTCGATGTCCCTGGCGGAGGCCACGTGCTCCTGGAGACAAAGGACCGCCTCGTTGATCATGGGCATCATCAGCCTGTCTGTGCTGAACTCGGTCCCCGTCACAGCTCCGGGCTGCGCCTGAATCTCCTCCACCATCTTTCGCACCGGTTCGTCGGTCTGGTCGCCGTATCCGTAGAATCCGGCGCCTGACCTCTCGCCCCAACGGCCGGCCTCGTAGAGCTTGGCGAAGATACTGGCAGCCTGGAGGCGCTCCCCATACTCCTCTGTCAAATACTTGCCGGTGGTGTAGCAGATGTCGACGCCAACCATGTCCATCAAGGTGAAGGGGCCCATGGGCCAGCCGAAGCCTACCATGGCAGCGTCGATATCCTGCGCAGTTCCCGCACCTTGCTCCAGGCAAAGAGCGGCTTCGTTCAGATAGGCCATGAGCAGGCGGTTGACGAGGAATCCAGGACACTCCTGTACCACCACTGGTATCTTTCTCAGCGACTCTGAGAACATCACCACGTCGTTGACCGTCTCCTCGTCTGTGTCCAGTCCGGGGATGACCTCCACCAGCTTCATGATGTGGGCCGGGCTGAAGAAGTGCATGCCCACCACCTTGTTCGGCTTCCCTGTGGCCGCTCCCATCTCCGAGATGCTCAGCGCCGTGGTATTCGAGGCGAGGATGGTGCTCTCCGGGCACACCTCCCGCACTTCCTTCAGGACCTGCTTCTTGAGATCCATGTTGTCCGGTACAGCTTCGACGACGATATCCGCGTCTTCGAAGCCATCGTAGCTAAGAGTCGGTTGGATCAGATCCATCTTCTCCGTGAGGGTGGATGTGTCCATCTTGCCTTTGTCCACACGCCGTTGATAGATTCTGCGGATGCGCTCCAGTCCCTCATCCAGTAGCTCCTGGTCGATGTCTTTGAGAACTACCGGCAGGCCAGAGTAGGAGATGACCTGTGCGATTTCGGCGCCCATGAAACCTGCGCCCACGACTCCAGCCTTAAAGATGTACATCCCTTTTCTCCCTCCTGCGGGGTCGCCGAAGCCTACCAGGTCTTTAGGGGCAGTGATGCTTCCGGCGAACCGATGCGCACGAAGTACAGCCATTGGTCGGGGTACTTCGTGAAGGCCTTCTCATCAGCCTCGTTCAGGGTCTTCCCCAGAAAGTGATCCCTGTTCTCGGGATGGATGGCCACGATCTCGTCCACGTGAGCAGGCTCCAGGTCCTTCTTGAGTTGCTCGTACACCTCCTCTCCTGCAGTGATGAATTCCTTTCTCTGGGCTTTGTCGTACATCTCGATTCCTTCTCCTCACTTCCTCTCGATGATCAACGCGCCACCCTGTCCACCACCGACACAGGCTGAGGCCAACCCCAGGCTGGCATCCTGTTTGATCATCTCGTAGAGAAGTGTGATGGTGATCCGTGCGCCGGTGCAGCCGACGGGGTGGCCGAGGGCGATGGCTCCACCGTTGGGATTGACCTTCTCCCAATCGAAGCCGTCCTTTTCCAGCTCTATCCCGCAGGCCAGGGCCTGGGCGGCGAAGGCCTCGTTTAGCTCGATGAGGTCAATATCGGCAAGCTTGAGGCCGCCCCTTTCCAGAGCAAGGGGTATGGCCTTGGTCGGTCCGATGCCCATGATCTCAGGCGGCACGCCGACGTATGCATAGCTCCGGATGTAGGCCATGGGTTCCATACCCAGTTCATCGGCTTTCTGCTTGCTCATCACGACGAGCGCGGCCGCACCGTCGGAGATAGGGCAGGCATTGGCAGGGGTGACCACGCCGTCCTTCTTGAAGACTGTGGGGTAGAGGGCGGCTTTCTCTACTGTCAGGCCAGCGTTGATGTTCTCGTCTTGGGTGACTTCCTCTCTGGCAACCTCTTGCCCCGCTACACGCTTGATCACTGGGACGGGCACGATCTCATCTCTGAACTTGCCCATGCGCGTAGCCATGAAGGCTTTTCTGTGGCTTTGTACCGCGAATTCGTCTTGATCTTGGCGGGTGATCCCGTAGAGCGCGGCCAGGTTCTCCGCAGTGTAGCCCATGATCATGTCGCAGACAGGGTCGGTCAACCCCTCCCACAGGACATCGATGAACTCTGTGCTTCGGAGCTTGAGTCCCCAGCGGGCTCCACGGACGGTATAAGGAGCACTACTCATGGATTCCGTACCGCCTACCAGGTATGCCTCGCCATCACCGGACTTGATGCCTTGGCAAGCATTGGTAATCGCGACCATGCCGGATACACAGTTGCGCTGGACGGTGTAGCCCGGGACGTGGGTTGGAACGCCGGCCATCAGTGCGGCCACACGGGCGACGTTCGGGGCGTCCGAGAACTGGCCGCAACACCCGAAGATGACATCATCGAACACGTTGGGGTCCGCGCTGGTTCGATTCATCACCTCGGCCATGACGATCCTGGCCAGTTCTTGTGGCGCTACGTCTCTCAGCCCTCCACCGTGGCTTCCTATCGGAGTTCGTACCCCGCCCACAATGACACTCTCGTTCATCCCAATATCTCCTGACTAACAACATCACGTGCGAGGCCGCTTCCCGGCATTATTCTACACGAAGAGACCGCAAAGAACAACACCAGGAAGGGTGCTGGGGTCAATAGCAGCCGCTGGAGAGGGATGGAAAACCAGAGCGGTGCATCCGTGCCGTTGGCAGACCACGAACCGCTATGATACAATAGCTCAGGTGCTTTGGTGCCACGTCTTTGGATCCGACTGTGGTGGTCCGCCTGACCTATGGCTATCCAGGTTCTACCTCAAGAGGTCGCATCGAAAATCGCAGCGGGTGAAGTTGTAGAGCGCCCGGCGTCCGTCGTGAAGGAGTTGGTTGAGAACTCTGTCGACGCTGGTGCTTCGGAGATCAAGGTGGAGGTACGTCAGGGAGGACGAAGGCTGATCAGGGTCATCGATGACGGGTGTGGCATCCCGCAGGACGAGGTGCCGCTGGCCTTCGAACGCTATGCCACCAGCAAGCTCCAGTCGGCGGAGCAGCTCGCTGAGATCTCGACGCTGGGCTTCCGTGGGGAGGCCCTGCCGAGCATCGCTGCCGTGTCTCAGGTCACGGTGGCGACGCGCGCCAAAGGCGAAGAGACGGGGACTCTGATGCGACTCGAGGGTGGGCAGATCGTGCAACACGAGCCACACGGAGCTGCACGGGGCAGCGTGGTCACGGTGGAGAACTTGTTCTTCAACACGCCGGCCCGCCTGAAGTTCTTGCGCTCCGACGCAACTGAGGCACGGCACATCAGCGAGATGGTGACCTGCTATGCCATGGCCTGTCCAGCTTTGCGATTCAGCCTGCTCACGGATGGGCGCACTGTGTTCCAGTCCAAAGGCACGGGGAATCTGTATGACGTGCTGGTGGACGTGTACGGCCTCGAGGTCGCCGAACGGATGCTCAGCATCCCGAACGGCACGACAGGCGGATCAACCGTCTCTGTGAGCGGTTTCGTGGGCGATCCATTGTTGAATCGCTCACATGCCCGTAACGTGATAGTGCTGGTGAACGGCCGCTGGGTCCGAGATCGATTGACCAGCTATGCCATCAGAGAGGCGTACCACAGCCTCTTGCCGAAGGGTCGGCATCCTATCGTGGTGCTAAGGTTGCAGATACCCTCCGATCAGGTGGACGTGAATGTACATCCGGCCAAGAGCGAGGTGCGCTTTCGCAACACCGGCGAAGTATTCTCGGCCGTACAGAAGTCGGTCCGACAGACCCTGGCTCGTATGGCGCCGGTACCTGGCGATTCGGCAAGCTTCGGCTGGGAGGCCGTGGTGGAGACGCGGCAGAGTCGCCTTGTTGAGGCCGGGGAGAGGGGACGGGCACGGCCTGGAGAACTGGCGCTGGAGGTGCAGCGCACAGGCGAGCCGGTCGTGGCCAGCGTCGAGGGTGCTGCCATGGACAAGCTGCCCATGCTCAGGGTACTGGGCCAGCTTGGCCAGACGTACATCATCGCCGAGGGACCGACTGGTATGTACCTCATAGACCAGCACGCGGCGCATGAGCGCGTGCTATACGACCGCTTCGCGGAGGAAAGCGCCAGGGCCTCAGTTGCCTCGCAGAGGCTCCTGGAGCCCATCACCGTAGAGGTGGGACCGAGACAGGCCGTGCTGGACGACGAGAGGCTGGCCAAGCTTAGAGACTTCGGCTTCGATATCGAGGGCTTCGGCGGGGGCACATACCTGGTCCGTGCTGTTCCGGCCATCCTCAAGGCCACGGACCTGGCGAATTCTATCGTGGACATCACGAATGAAGCTCATGCCGCCGAAGGCACGCGGCCGTGGGAAGAAGAGATCAAGATAGGTCTAGCGTGTCACGGTGCGGTCAAGGCCGGCCAAGGGCTTTCGGTGGAACAGATGCAGGAGCTGGTGGTACAGCTCGAACAGACTAATCTTCCGCGCACGTGTCCGCACGGACGGCCCACGATGCTTCACGTGAGCGCCAGGCAGTTGGAGCGAGGGTTCGGCAGGAGATAGCGATCAACATGGAGGTACCGGCGTTGAGTAGGCTCTCTATTTGGCTGCTGTTGGCGGTAACGTTGGGGTCAGTCTTGGTGTTGATCAGCGCTTGTGCCGAGGGGCGCCCTCTGGTCTACGATGTTGAGATACAACCTTCGACGATCTCTCCCAATGCCGATGGAGTGGACGATGTGGCCAGAATAAGCTACAAGGTGTCTGGTCAGTGTCTGATCTACGTCTACTTCTTCGATCAAGAGGGGCAGCGGCACATCTTCCGCAACGGTAACAGACGTTCGCCAGGCGAGTATGAAGCCTTGTTTGGGGGCGCCATCGAGGGTCAGGTGTTGCCGGACGGTGAGTACACCTGGGTGGTTGAAGCTGTGCATGAGGCTTCGGGTGAGAAAGAGACGGTCGAGGGCCAGTTGACCGTTGCGGGGGCCGATAGCCTGGGTCCACTGATCGAGGACTTCACGGTCTATCCCGAGGTCTTCACGCCCAACCAGGACGGCATCAACGACCGTATTGCCATCAGCTATCGCCTGCTGGAACAGGCCGAGGTGGAGGTCTATCTGCGGGACGCGGAGGGCCGGCACCACCCTGTGGGCCTGCCCAAGACGAGATGGGACGAGGATGAGTTCGATCTGCAGGGAAGTCCCAGCAAGGTGGAGCTTGAGCCGGGCCTGTGGGAATACGACTACGATGGTGGGATTGACCTGGGAGCATCCCCACCGGCTGATGGCCACTACACGGTGGTGGTGGAAGCCGCGGATGCCGCCGGCAACATGGTGATCAGGGAGGCCCCGTTGACCATCGAAGATGGTGGCTTGCCCCTGGCAGAGATCAAGACCGTGGAGTTCTATCCGGAGGTCCTTCCCCTGGGCGGGACCCTCCATGTGACGATGACCGTAGAAAACGTGGGTGCCATCGCCATTCGCACCAAGGGACCCGCCTCAGGCACCACCTACACAAGTAGCGAGAACTTCAACACGCTGGGGTTCTACGAGGAGCCAGGCATATTCCGGGTGGGAGTCGATTCCGAGGGCAATAGCAGCGGGCGTTCCTATTCGTATCGCTGGCAGTTGGGCGGAGACGATGACCTGGAGGAGAGGATCATAAATGGCCAGAGGCAACTGTATCTGCTCCCCGGACAGCGCGTGACTGTTGTGGGGCACATCACGATCATCGACGAGCCACCTACCATCGCCCCTTACTACTGGGCCGGTCTAATCCACGAGCAGGTGCGTATCGTGAACGATCGGCAGCACCCCACCAAGATCAGTATCGGCTTCTGAGGCCGGTGGGCCAGGATGGATCTATCCGTCGTCACGGTCAGCTACAACACGCGGGAGTTGGTGCGGGGCTGCCTGGCATCGGTGTTTTCCACTCTGGGCTCCACGCTGAGATTCGAGGTCATCGTCGTCGACAATGCCTCTTCGGATGGCAGCGTCGCCATGATCAGAGGCAGCTTCCCCGAAGTGCACGTCCTCGCCAACTCGGAGAACGTTGGTTTTGCGGCTGGAAGCAACCAGGGGATTCGAGAGAGCACCGGCCGGTATGTGATCCTCCTCAATCCGGACACCATGGCCACAGACGGGGCGTTGGCGGGGATGGTGAGGTTGATGGAGGAGCGGACCGAGGTCGGAGCCGTGGGCCCGAGTTTGCTGTTTCCTGATGGCAGCTTCCAGCACTCCGCCTTCACCTTTCCCACGCTGCCCATGATCTTCATGGACTTCTTTCCGCTCAATCACCGGTTGCTCAACTCTCGCCTCAACGGTCGTTATCCTCGTGCCTGGTACGCAAAGGGAGAACCTTTTGCCATCGACCATCCTCTCGGAGCCGCTCTCATGGTCCGGAGTTCGGTCCTGGACGAGGTTGGCTTGTTGGATGAAGGTTTCTTCATGTACTGTGAGGAGATCGATTGGTGCATGCGCATCAAGCGGGCGGGTTGGACGATCCTTTGCTGCCCAGAAGCGAAGATCGTACATCACGTGGGCCAGAGCACCGGGCAGTTCCGCGAAGACATGTACGTAGAGCTTCACAGGAGTCGGTATCGCCTCTACGAAAAGCACTACGGGACCTCCTTCCGGCGCATTGCGAGGTGCCTGGTGAGACTGGGGATCGCCTACAAAGCCTTGCAGGTGCGTTGGGCGCACCTCAGAGGTAATCTGGATGCGGAGGGTCTGAAGCGACGCTTGCGCGCGTATGCGGAGATTCGATCCCTAGCCTAGGTGTCCCCCCGTGCGGGGCGGACCTGGGCTTTCTTTCAACGGCACAAGAGAGCACATGACTGAGTTGTCGGTCGTCGTTCTTACCAGAAACGAAGAAGAGAACATCGCCGACTGCCTGGACACGGTCCAGTGGGCGGACGAGACGCTGGTCGTGGATTCCTTGAGCGATGATGCCACGGTGGAAATCGCCCGGTCCAAGGGTGCAAAGGTTCGAGAGCGGCGGTTCGACAACTATGCTCTACAGCGGAACGCTGCACTCGAGACAGCCAGCAGCGAATGGGTTCTCTTCGTGGACGCGGACGAGCGGGTGCCCAGGGAGCTGGCGGATGAGGTGAGGCAAGCGATAAGCCGCTCAGATCTCGATGGGTGGTGGGTGCCCAGGAGGAACCACATCTTCGGCGCGTGGATTCGTCATACGGGCTGGTACCCTGACTACCAGTTGCGGCTCCTGCGGAGAGCGAAGGCCCGCTACGACGAGCGCCGGGAGGTCCACGAACTCGTGGACCTCGACGGCGAGGCTGGCTACCTGCGGAACCCCCTCATTCACTACAACTACTCCACGGTGGAGGAATTCCGGCAGAAGCAGGACAGGTACACCGATTTCGAGGCGCGTATGTTGTTCGAGAGCGGCCAACGAGCCAGACCCTGGAACTTCCTGCTCCAGCCTCTCCGGCAGTTCTTCTGGCGCTACGTGACCTTGCGCGGGTATAGAGACGGCTGGCGGGGGCTCTTGCTCAGCCTCCTCATGGCCTACTATGAACTGGTGAGGTACTGGCGCTTGTGGCGCCTTCAACGGGCCTAGCCCTTCAAGCCACTCCCGTGTCCTTTCGAGCGAGCTCCAGAACGCGGTCGTAGCCCCGACGCAGCAGACAGTCTATCTCACTGGCACACTCGCGATAGAGCTCCAGTGAGTCAGTGCCATAAGGATCCGGGATGTCATACCTGTTGCCTACCAACTCGCTCAGCAGAAAGGTCTTCTGGCCCACTTCTGGAAACTCGGCCAGTAGTGACTCCTTGTGGTCCTGGGTCATGACCAGGATCAGAGCGGCCTGGCGGACGTCCTCGGAGGTGAGATGGTGGGTGCGGTGGCCGGTGAGGTCCAGGCCCACTTCCTGCATAGCTTCGACAGCGAGACGCGAGGCGCCGCGCCCGTCAATGGTCCACGTTCCGGCGGAGTGCACGCGATAGAGGTGGTCCTTGCCGTCTGTGTGCAGTTGATCCTTGAGGATGACCTCCGCTATGGGGGAGCGGCACATGTTTCCGGTGCAGACTAGGAGAATGGCCCGCGTTGGAGTCATGCCAGTTCCGGTTCGATGAGTCCGTAGTCGCCATCTCGCCGCCTGTAGATGATATTCAGACCACCAGTGTTGGCGTTGAGGAACAGGAAGAAATCGTGGCCCAGCAGTTCCATCTGTTCGGCGGCCTCTTCCTCACTCATGGGAACGACGATGAAGCGCTTGGTTCTTACGATCTGTCTTCCAGCCTCTTCCTCGTATTCTTCGATAGGGGGCAGGAGTTCCTCTTCCTGGGGCCGCCGACGCCCACGCTTGCTAGTCTTGTAGCGCATGATCTGGCGGTACATCTTGTCCAGCACCGCATCGAAGGCGGTGAAGACGTCGGCCGCCGTCTCTTCGGCACGCAGGATGGTGCCCCTGACCCGCACGGTGAGCTGCGCTATGTGCCGGTCCTGGGCGCTCTTGGAGCTCGCTCTCGTCAACTCCAGGGAGGCCTCGTCGATATTTCGTAGATAGCGGTC
>Ga0307421_1001132_pt1 | contig 16433 bp, 14 predicted proteins | sample SalMarWE160270MG_FD_202163 | JGI IMG/M metagenome (GOLD analysis project Ga0307421, IMG submission 202163) | Salt marsh sediment microbial communities from the Plum Island Ecosystem LTER, Massachusetts, United States - WE1602-70 | ecosystem: Environmental > Aquatic > Marine > Intertidal zone >...
CCGCAAGGGTATACTTTGTGGTTGCGGCTCCTGGATCTGTCCCCACACCAACAGCAACGATATGTGCGTGTTTAGGGGGAGCTGAAGCGGGTTCTTGTTCCGTACACACAATTCTGAAATCCATAAACAGGCTCCTTAACTAAGTTTTTTACGTTTTCATTATGCATAACCAATGGTTATTTTACCACTCATTATACATATTATCATAGTTCGAAAAATTAAGCAAGCCATTATTCATATTACCAATCAGTTTACATTAATGTAGTTTTGAGTTAAACTAGAGGTTAAGAAAGGAGAAAACTATTGGATGCCAAAGATTTTGGAAAGAATGTCCTTGTGCAGCGAAAGGAGAAGGGGCTTAACCAACAAGAATTGGCGGCTCTCGCTGATATTTCACGGAATTATATCTCAATGATTGAACGGGGCGATGCAAAAAATGTCTCTGATGAGATCATTCGAAAATTAGCGACAAGCTTAGAGACGTCAATTGAAGAGCTTTTAGGGGCACCCGGGGGTGATGATTCCTCTGCCATTAAGATTCCCCCTTCTCTGCGGGAATTTGCCTTATCAAAAGGAATCAGCTACAAGGTTGCAGAAAAATTACTTCAAATTCCTTTCCGCGGGAAAGAACCACAAACGCCGGATACCTGGCAGGAGCTCTACGATGCAGTTGAAGCTTTCATCACAGATTAATATCAATGCCCTACCAAAACCCTGCCAAGCTTTTTCTAGCTAACCAAAATGTCGTTTCTCTTTCAGATGTGATCAAATACACAATCTTCTTGCGTGAATCTGCAGGCATTAACGCAAGTCCACCAGTTGATTTGCTGAAAATATACAACCATTTTGGGATCCCTCACCCAAAACTAGTTACTCTTCCTGGGCAAGAAGGCGCAACTGTTTTTAATTCAGACAAACCCCAAATCCTCATCCATCAAGGCGACAAGCTTACACGCCGACGGTTCACAGAATCTCACGAATTAATTGAGTTCCTAATCCACGAGCTCCCAGGAGGATTTAGGTCGGACTGGTTAAAAGAGACCATCTTTGGAACAAATAAAGAAAGGATCTGTCTGGCTGGGGCTGCTAATCTCTTAATGCCGAAAGAATCGTTTTTGCCAGAAACACAACGCCTGGGCGTTTCTTTTGAGACTGGAAAACAGCTGGCAGAATTGTATCAAGTCTCTCTGATCGCCGCGCTGTTTAGAATCGCAGATCTCTTTCCAGGACAAGCTGTAGTGGTTTTTTGGAGAATGAAAAATACAAAAGCAGAACTCAAAAGAAAAATCCCGGACCACCAAATCAGAATGTTCCCAGATCGCCCTCCCGATCTGGCGGTGCCAAAACTGCGTGTTGAATGGGCATACGGTGAATATAAAAATTGCTTTATCCCGAAAAACAAATCCATCCCGGACAATTCTTCTGTTTATTCAGCATGGAAATTAGAAAGATTCACAGGGGGCGAGGAACTTCTTCCTTTTGGGAGAGGACTGAAAGGTTATCTTGAAAATCTACCCCTGTCCATCGGTGGAGAAAGGCGCGTGCTAACGTTTATCAGGTCCGTAACTATTTGAGCACAATATTTTCGATTATATATGCCATATACAAAATTCCTTTGAATTCATTGGGGGGCGTTCATCCAAAACCGGGTGGACAATTAAGGTTTAAATAATAGGAACGAACACGAGGAGAAGAAATAAATTTCCGTACACGTATGCTTAAGGGCGAAGCAAGGGCTAGGTGCTATTAATTAAACAACCAATTGTTGGCAATTTCTGAAAGCATATGTATTTTTCGATTCAGGAATTTATCTATTGTCGAAAATGAAGCACCGTTGAAATAATGCTCTATAAGGCCAAATAATCGAAATTCCTTGTTAATTTTTTGTTGAGGAAAATTACCTAGTCCATAATGAACAAAGATATTTCTTAAACCCCTTACTTCGCTAATTTGATCGGAAATTCTTGCAGATTGGATTTGTTCTAATAGATCCTCGATCTTTTGAGAACATATATTTTTTTCTATATAGGGGTTTTTTGCACATCCCCTCAAAAAGGTTCAATTCAGCTGTAGCCTAGGATACTTTAATATGAAGCCCTGCTGCCAAACAGAGAGATATTCTGCCATTTTTACACCTGCTGATTGGTATTATAATCCGATTTGAACTACGGTTTCTTTGATACTGATCCCCATTGTTGAAACATAGAAAGTCCTGGCCCGACAACCACAAGCAGGTGCACACGGATGACCCCGCAGAACGACAAAGGCGGCTCCAAGCGCTTACATATCATCGGCGCTAATGAAATAGCCGCAATTTACGATCTTCCCAGGTTTTCTACAGAAGATCAGGCCCATTTTTTCTCCCTATCTGCCCATGAGCAAGCTGTGCTTCCCGAGCTACGTACCTACACATCGCGAATCTTATTTATTCTACAACTCGGATACTTCAAAGCCGTGCGGCAGTTTTTTGTGTTCAAACTTGACGAGGTAGTCCAGGATATTACCTGGATTCAACAAACCCACTTTCCAGGCAGCAAGCTTCCTGAAAAGCCAGTCGCCAAAGGAACGCGGCTCAAACATCAGTCATTGATCCTTCAACTTCGCGATTATCATCTTGAATCGGTGGTACAGAACCTTGTTAGAGGGGAATTCAGTATTTCTGAGGCTCTGAATTGAACCTTTTTGAGGGGATGTGCAAAAAACCCCAAGGTGGAATGTTATATGGGTTAGACGCAAACGTAGTTGTGGATATTGAGTAGTCACAAATTTCTATCTGGTAAATTCGAATTCTGTATTATAGAAGAACTTTATCTGAATCATTTTCGCTTATCTTTCCTTTTGATGGGTGTTGTTTTAAGGTTTGCATGTCTAACAATCAACAAATGCTAGTAATCCCAAATTAAAACTGCACTCGGTATTATTTCCCCCTCCATCATTTCTGCAAACCACTCAGGTGGGTCTGGATTCGATTTGAAACTACCTGAACCCCAGTAAACCATCTCTCTTCCCAAAAGATCACTGTACTCCGGCACTCTTTTTTCTAATCTTCTCATCAACTTTGCTATGTTCTCAAATCCAAACCTCTCGATCTGGTATTGTTCCATCACAAACCCCTTCATTCCTTCAATATTTTCCGTATTTACCAACACTCTCACCATCAATAAAGACTCTCCCCTCTTAAATCCATCAAACACATATTCAGCTCGCTTTTTTTCCACTCGATCCTGTATATATTCCTCACTCTTATTACCCAACCTTTCAATAATTGCATAGGTTTGCTTCATCGTCGCTTCGTCATCAAAAGCAAAATGCCAAACAAAACTTTCTCCTTCACTAGAACCAAAATCTAGTTGACGAGTCTTAAAAGGTACACCCACCAAATCAATTTTTCCTCCATCCCCCATCTCAATCCTAGTCCAAGAAGTCACTAGCACATCATAATTGGAAGGCCACCCTTTCTCTTTATCAAAAATACGAATCTCCCTGTATGCATAGGGCAAACCCGTATTATCTTTTAAACTAGGTAACCCCATTTCTATATCATTCTCCCCCCACCCGTTTTCATCTAACCATTTCTTCTCCATCGTTAGTAATTTAGGCATGAAGCAATCTAGAGCTTCTTCCTTCACTATTAACGTCTCTTCGTATGTCTCTGGTAAGAGTATCTGTGGTTCTGGTACCGCTACTCTCTCCCCCTTTATCTTTATTGTCCATACCTGTTCTACCCAATCCACTCCCATCTCTTCTGTTCTTGGTCTGTTGATTGATACCAGATTATTTTCTTTCACTTCTAAATCTTCTATTGAAATGGAAACCATCTCTTCTTCTACTTGAAAACTAATCTGCTTCTCATTACCCAGCTCTCCAACCACTTTGTTGTTGTAAATCAGGTCATACTTTCCACTCTCATTCAGCACCACATCAGCTCTTACTCCCAGCCTGGAGACCAACTCCTCAGAGCCATCCGGGGGCGGGATTTCTGTAGGCAAAGGTGTCAGGGAGGGCTGGGGCGAGGCGGTGATTGTAGGTTGTACGGTGGGCAGCGCAGTGGGTTCCGCGGGTTGGGCTCCTTGCCCGCAGGCGATAAGAAGGAAGGGCAGTATCAGCAAGAGGAGCAAAGTGAGAGCGAAGGAGGGTTTCATTGGCTCGTCTATCCTTTTGATGAGTGTTGTTTTAAGGGCGGGGTCTTTTGCGTCGTCAAGATCTTACTGACCCTTAGGGCAACTTGCCAGGGGAGGCTTTTGTCTCTCCCGGGTTCACTAAAATGAATTATACTCCGGCATCGGCGCGTGTAAGTTAAGTTAGTGGCGAATCTCTACGGTGGCCAAAAACCAGGCCCATTATCTCGACGTGGCAGCCAAAGAATTAGATCTCCAGGAAATATTTCTGAATGCTATGAGAATTACACTCCCTGTGGGATGGGGCAACAAACGGGTTGATAAAATGGTATGATCCAATTCCAATTATTATTCTGAGTAAAAATCCCGGTCAAAGAAGTCCTGTAGCTCCCCTACTCTGTTGGGTCCCTCAACCACTACCAGCGCCCACAGGTCCATTTCGTTGATCACCCCGGAGACATCTTTAATCCTATCGTCAACCGTGTTGTTTTTTCTGGGTCCCCGAACCTTTATGTCTCCCGTTTTGAATTGCGGCGGATCTCCTTCAAAAAGAGAGTTCATCAAATTGGATTTCTGTCATCTTTTCCCCCTGGATGAAGCTATTGTTTTGATTAATCAAGCGCTGCTCATTTTTATTAGTGTTTTTGGATAAGGATTTTTATAATACTATATTGCCTATACGCAATACGTTAAAATGGTCGATGTTTCGGGGCAATCTAGCTATAGGCCGACGCTGACTGGTGCCTCTCCGGCCCTCCAGGCGCCTCACTTGCCGTCCAGAAGGTATCCTTTCCCCCGAACCGTGTGCAAATAGCGAGGATTCGCAGGATCTAGCTCGATCGCGCTCCGCAGAAAGTTGATGTGGGTATAGAGCGTGTTCAGGTCCTCAACGTAGGACGTTTTCCATATCTTCCTGAAAAGCTCCTCCCTGGTCACTGCAGCGCCTTGCTTTTTGATCAGGTACTTCAAAAGCTCGATTTCCTTGGTAGCCAGGTGAGTAACACCTTTAGGAGAAAAAACCCGCTGTTTCTTTTCATCCAGGTAAATATCACCATAATGCAGGCAGCTCTTTTTATCTAAAGGAGAATACAGCTCTACCCTATTGACCAGAATCCTGATGCTGGCGCCTGGGCTCAGCAGAACATCGGCCTGGGCCGGCTTTGCACGGTCAGAGATGATAAGGATTGGCAGATCAGGGATTGCCCTTTTTAAAGAGGAGCAGGTTCTGGCTCCGTTGGTTCTCATGGAAATGGCATTCAGGATAGCAGCATGGGTGATCTTGTGGCTGCCCAGAGCCTTCAGGGCGGCAGTTCCTGTTTCAGCCAGGCAAACAGAATACCCTTCTGCAGAGAGACGGCTTGTCAGCGAGCCCCTGGTATCTTTCTCAACAATCAACAGGTCCCTTTTCATCTCTTCCTTGGGATATTACCGGCTGAGTTCATGCCTTTATCTCATAGCTTGAATGCAAAGGCTTTTTCAAAAAGATTTCCTGGATAATCAGCAAGTGCTGCCATTCTTGACAACCTTTTGTTTTTCCCAATCATTCAGGACATGATACCTAATTTTATTTCTTTTGGGCGAAACCCCATATCCATTCGGCCTAGAGGTATTGTAATTTATAATTAGGTACAAATCTGGAAGAATACCCCGATCGTACTGCCGTTGTTCTTCTACCTTGGTGAAAACAAGGCACAGCAAAAGGAACTATCATGGACGAAACTGCCATCCTGAAACTAGTAAACGAGATTGACGAGGTTGATTTCAGAGAGTTTTGGTGGGGGAGCAGCCTGCTTGATAAATGCAGTCAAGTCAAGGATCCTCGAATTGTCAACATGCTGTTAGTTAGACATCAGCACCTGGGAAATAAGGAGGCGGATTCGGCACATTTGCTCAGAAACACAATCAAGGAAATTGAGGGGCCAGACTTCAGAACCCTCTGGTCGCACATAGATCATCCTGCGAAACAGAGAGAAGCGCGCTCAGATTATTGGCAACAAGACTTCTGGCAAAATGCCGCTGGCTTAGTCTTGGGGGAAATTGGAGGAGCACCTACCCTGAAAAAAACGAATGACCGACTGATACCTTCCTATTCATCACAATATGACATCCTTGGGAAATTGGCAGTGCATCTCTTGACAAGATACAGTCAAATAAGGCATCAAGGTGAACCAAGAATAGTGGTTCAGGATGTAAAAACCGGAAAAACATCCGAGGTTCCTTCTCGAAAAGTTGATCAAGAGATTTATGAAAGACAACTGCTCAGAAGGAAACAGGAAAATAGGCTTTTTGAGCCCGTTGACAAGGATCTGCTAGAGGGGCTTAGCAGGAATCTATCAATGATGCCACCTAATGTCATCCCTGCGCCGATGAATGCCATAAGAAAGATGTTATTGGGCGTGCCAACCATAAACGCGACCGAAACATCGTATCTAATAAATCAAGAAGGAGCCATAACTGGAGGCGTTACAAAGTTTCCCGACGGGAGACATCTTTTCATTGCTGGAGAAAACCCTGATGTACACACTATGATCATATTGTCATTTATCTTTTTCGCCTCCACAATTCCAAGATCTGATCAGGTTATATTCTCAAACTGGGCAGGATTGTCAGAGAAAGAGTGGTCACAAAATCACGGGGAAGCATTTGCTATGACGCTATACAATTATTTCTTAGAGATTAGAGAGCAAGGTAATGATTTGCCTCCTGAGATTACGGGACTTGTAAACACGCTCCTAGAAAAAGGCGCGGTTCCAAGCCTGGCAAAAGAGCTAACGCCAGAAGTAAGAGAGGTTTTTAGAAAGATGTTCGCTTTATAACGTGGGGTTCGCTCAATAATGTATCACCTATCTTCTCTCTGTCGAAGAAAGTTTTTAGGTCAATAATGAAATTTCTTTGCTTATCCTGGCTTTTGTATAAACCCTAAAATATATCTTTGATTCTTGAAATAAAGTTATCGGGAGCTGGGCTTTCTAGCTGGCCATAATTTTTATGTTTCGGGTTAACAACCCCAACCCATTCGCAAAAATGATATTCGGGAAGACCGCTATTATAATCCCGTCCCAATTCAAGAGAAAAATATCGAACATTCTTTACTTCAACTGTCAGAAGTGATTTTGTAACCCCCATAGCTACGCCAATCAGATATGCTTCTGGAACAAGGGAGGGCTCGGGCATATTAATTATGAAGACCATCTTGTTGTCACCTAATTTCGCTTCCTTGAGCAGATGCAATCCTCTATATTCGGCCGCTGTTCCTACTTTATTTTCTAATGATTTCCATAGATCAACCAAATAACTATTTGCTTTAGACCCAGAAAGCCTTCTAAAAGTCTCCTTGCTGTTACCTAGACAGATCATCGGAAAGACGTTGTGAGCAAATAAATATTTCATCTTCTGTTGTTCTGACGCTGAAGCCGAGTCTGTAGAGGGCTCAGTATCAAAGGGGGACTGGCGAAGGATTTTCGCCAAGGAGAGCAATCGTTCGGATAAGTCGTCGTCTTCAGAAATTAGTGTTAAATTATTGTTTTGTTCACTTTCTTTTTCACGTACTTCATCAAGCATAGCATTTTCTAGGGCTGGTACTAAATTGTCTCGCGTGAATTCCCATTTTTCGATTTCATCCATTAACTCCAATGGTTTTGTTCCGCTTTCTTTGTAGCCAGCATATGCCGTTTTAGTTTGTGCCAACAGGGAATTAAACTCGTCAATCGGTATTGTTTTTGGCTTTGCCAACTTATATCTGAGTGATCGGGAAAACGAGTCTGCTCTTAATCGAATCTCAAATGTTTTGAGTGAATAGCTATGATCATTTTCTTTTACCACCGTTGGAAGGACAACTAGAAAATAATTATGCATTATCAATAATAGATAATCTTTGATTAATCTTCGAAGTTCTGGCGTAGCAATATCAAAGATACTCATTATCAAGTTCAGAATAAAATTCTTTATACCCCTGTTTATTTCTTCGTTTCTCTCCTGATAATCTACATCGGGGATATATGAAATTTTGACACTGTTTGACTTGAAACACTGTAAACGTGCTCCTGAATAGTCTAATTCAATTGTTCTGGTTGGTATGGTTTCTGACCTCAGAAAGGTCAAGAGAGAATCACATAAAGAAAGCGCTTGTTGGAAATTCATTTCGCCTAATTCAGTGTTGACTATAATTGGCACACTGAGTGACAACACTCTGATCACCTCATCGTCTGAGAGGTCAGCATGGTTATGAATATCATACTGAATAGATCCGTTGGCTTCCCAGCCCACATAAACGTCTAATATCATCTTTGAGGTGCCCATATATTCACCGTCCGACTAATAAAATCTAATACCAGCTTTCTGCCAATCCGGATCCAAATGCCATGAGCTTTCCCATTTGATCATCAGACATCCGGTATACCATGCTCCTCTTATTAGGAAAGATCTCAGCAGCTTGCCATTCATGTTTCTGGACACATGTAGCTACCCCTATCTTCACACCTCTCGCATTCAGTTCAATCACCAGCTCAGCTGCGTTGATTAAAAACACGTAGTCGATCAACCAGGGCCGTATTCCGCCCTTAGAGGTAGGTTCTAGTGCTTTGGGGCCGGTCATGACCAGGAAAAAGTTTGGGAGAGCTTCTGGGTTGATGTCCAGCATGTATTCCAGTTTGCTGTACCATTTGATATTGACGGTCATGTTGCCGCTTCTAAAGCGGCCGTCATTCCCTTTTGCATTGGCCGATTCTTCTAGCTCGATATCAAAGATCTCAGCTGCAATGTACTCCCCGGTATGCCCAATGGTGGCCGGCCGCTGGGTGATCTCCGAGATCTTCTCTCCTATGGAGTTCAGCTCAGCAAGCAGATTGGATAGTTTGTCGAGATCTGATTGAGAGAATTCTTTCATGTATTATTGCCTGTATAGCACGATATAAAGAAATTATTCATTGGTGTTCATCAGACTGTCGTGTTTTGAACATAATCACGAATTATTCTTATCATAACCGAAACAAGTCTAAAATCACCGGAACTACTCCAATGAATGATTGTTTTTCATTTTCAACAGGCTTTACCTCTGCCTTTGTGAAAATGAACAAGAGTATAATGATAATTAAGGCACCGCATAATAATTCCATGAAAAGCTACTTATTAGGGATATGCAAATGGCTAAAAGAAGAAGTCCTTTATTGATGTTTCTGTTCGCCGTTGTAATCATGGTCGGATTGTGTATTGCGATTGGCTCGATACTTGGTGGAACAGTTGAGGGGATCGTCGGAGGAACCGGGAGCTCAACCGACCAAAGCGAAAATGCGACACCAGCACCAACGAAAGAAATTTCTGATATTACATATTATTCAATACTCAATAAATACAACACCCTAACTGATGTCCAATGGAAAGAATATGTTAGAAGTATTAATGGAGAAAGGGTACATTGGGTTGGTATTATAAATGACGTGGCGGAAAATGATTTTCTAGGGTCTGTATCATACCAGGTTAACATCTGCATGAATTCATACCCTTGCGTTCAGGATGTATGGTTCACTTTATCAAAAGAGGCTAGCCTTCAGCTGAATAAAGGCCAAGAGATAACTTTTGAAGGCGATATAGAGTCCTCAGGAATGGAAAAAACAGACACGTATCTTTATAGAGTGATAATCCATTTGGAAAACCCTTACATTGTTCCGTAGAAGAAAAGATATGGCTTAATACAAATAAGAACGCGGTCATTGTATTTCTTTTTCACCGCCCGTGCAGGCCAGGCATAAGTTGAAGGACATGTATGGGCACTTTCGATACCCTGGAACATACCCTTTGGGCAGATATACAAAATTTCCCAACTTGAGTTTTTTGATAATAGCACATTTATCATTGTCATAAAGGAAACATGGCCCTCTCCAAGTCTGATTACATGCTATTTCTCCGCCACCCTGCTTGGTTGTGGTTAAAAAAGCACGAGAAACACAAACTTCCCCCTATAGATGCAAATACTCAAGCGATGTTTGACGCAGGTCATAAGTTTGAAAGTATTGCAGAAAATCTATTTCCCAATGGTGTTAAATTGGGATTCAATAATTACCAAGAATACAAAAATCTTACTCAAAGAACCAAAGACGCTATACATAGTAGAGTCAAAACTATTTTCCAGGGCAGATTTGAATCAGGCGGCATCACCTGCATTTTTGATGTATTAGACAGAGTAGAAGGCAACACATTTGATTTATTCGAAATCAAGAGCAGCACCAAAGTAAAACCCGGACATGAGTACGACCTGGCTTTTCAATTAGAAGTTCTGGAAAAATCAGGGCTTACCATCCGAAGCCTCTCTATCGTTCATGTAAATAATGAATACATAAAAGAAGGCGAAATAGATCCAAAAAAATCTGTTCTGTCACCGATGTCACCGAAGCAATTAAGAGCCTTAGCCAAATCACCAAAGATCAAATTCAAGAAGCTTTCAAAGTTCTAAAAAAGGGGGAATTACCGGATATTTCGCCCAGATATGTTAATCGGCTCAACATTTCTAACACCTCGTGGTTCCAAGACTGGCTGGAAGTGCATAAAACCCTAAGCCCGGATATGGATGAGTACAGTATTTATCATCTGAGCTATCCAAACTCAGAGCAAATTGAAATACTGGAAGAAGCGGGGATCGAGCTTATTCAAGATGTTCCCGAGGAATACTCTCTCCGACCCAAACAGCTGGCTCAAATCCAAACTACCAAATCAAACCAGAGAATTGTTAACAAAGAACAGATCAAAGAATATATCAACAGTCTTGATTATCCCTTGTATTTTTTTGATTACGAAACCTTATCAAGCCTGGTTCCTTTCTTTGACGGAATGGGGCCATACAAAGATTACCCTTTCCAATACTCACTTCACATTATCCGGGAGCCTGGAGAACAGACAGAACATAAAGAATACTTACACCAGGAAAATTCCAATCCCATGCCAGGATTACTTTCGCAGCTCAAAAAAGACATTGGAAGTACAGGCACCATTCTTGCCTGGTACATGGGGTATGAAAAAAAGTGTAATCAAACTATGGCAGCTCTATACCCCCAACACAAAGAGTTTTTAGATAACATGAATGACAGAATGAATGATCTAATGCTTCCGTTTTCCAATATGTGGTTGGTGGATAAAGAGTTCTTTGGCAGTGCATCCCTTAAATCTGTTTTACCCGTCGTGGTTCCAGAGTTGAGTTATAAGGACTTGAAAGTTCAAGATGGCCTGTATGCCAGAAGACTTTGGGCCCAAACTATTCTGGAAAGTAAATACCAAGATTATAAAGGAGAAGTTCTAGAGGCTCTATCTGCATACTGCACCTTAGACACCTTTGCTATGGTACGAATATTTGAAGAGCTCAAAATGATTACTACAGAATAGGATTATTAAATATCAGATCATTCTTTTCCTGTCCCCTTAGGAGACCACAATGATTGCAGAGAAATGGCCCACTCTGGCAAAGTTCCTCAAGAACATCGTTGGCAGGACAACAATATGTGGAAAAAAAGAAAGAAACCCGGATTAGTAAAAAAGCCTGAACAGAGGCGAAGGGGCAAGGAGATCAAGCCTCGCGAGATCAATCTCGACGCTATCCCTTATTATCCCCTGCCCCCTGCACCATCCCAGTGGGATATCCATATCTATGCGCCCTGGGTACCCGCGGAAGATTTCTTTGAAGTCAGTACAGGGGACCAGTTAACCATTGAAAGCATCACCAAGATCGACATGGAGGACCGGCCGGATCCTGCTTTCCGGACCTCAAACCTGCAGGCCAGTGGGGTTATCTTCATAGACAAGACAGGGAAGTGCAAGGCTTTTCCTGATGCCCATGCTACACTGCTGAGAAGAGATTTCGAGGGGAAAATAACAGCCACGGCTGAACTAAAACATGATATCTACAGGATTGGAACAAATCCTTACGGGGACCATTCCGTTTTCTTGTCAGGAGAGGCCATTCTTCATGCTTATAACGGGGACTTTGAGCCTATTATGATCCATAACATGGCAAACGATAAAAGGATCCTCATGATCCGTGATTCTGAGATCTTCATGGATGGTCCACCCAGGCGCCAGATCCGGAGAGTGGATATCAATCCGGCTGGAGATAGGCTTCTGTTCACCATTGCGGACACAGCCTGGTGCATGAGTCCCAATCTGGATACATATTGGGCTGTTTGTATGCCGCTCAAAGATGGCTGGCAGCGAAGCTATACCAGGAGCACTCTGACAGGAAACAGGTCTGACGTGGAAGAATCCCTTCGCTTCTTAGACCTCAGACTCCCGGTCACCCAAGATGAGATCAAGAGTCAATACAGGAAACTTGCTTTCCGCTGGCACCCGGATTACGCTGGAAACACACCCGAAAATAACAAGAAAATGCAGGAGCTGAACAGGAATTTTTCCATCCTGACAGGGATCGATCCGCAGCAACTGGAAATCAGAGAGTCAGAGGTCATGAGCTTCAAGCGCACTAAGCCTGATATGAGTAATGATGTTGGCTATGGGATATCCATTGAAATAAGCAGCGATAGGCCGGCACTAGACTGGATCTATGCTGCAGATTTTTGCTCCAGCAGCAACGGGGTTTATATTGGGAGTTATGCCGGCAAGATCGTCAAAATCGACGAGAACGGGATCGCTCAATATGTTATTGATGTGGGCAACATTCCTGACACGATCCTGGAGATAGACAATTACCTGTATATCACAACAGATACCCGGCTGTACGTGCTGGGACCGGACCTGGAGTTGATCAACCTGCTCGACCTGACCCTGGAAGGGAGATTGATGGGCTCAAGGAAAGGTTTTTACCTGGTGGCTGAGAATAAGCTGTCTGTTCACAACCGGGAAGGCGAAGAACTGGGAGAAATCAAAAGCAAACACCCGATTCGGGCAGTGTATGAATCGGGTGATGAACTGATCGTGGAGTCCAGGCAGCACAGGGCGGTTATTCGGATGTGAGTTAACAAGCACTATGCAGGCATATATTCACACCTGCACCCAAAAGCATTCGCGTCGTGTAAACTACTCTATAATAAATATCAACATGAAGACTTTGACAAAATCCTGTTTCATCGTCCTGCTTACATTCCTGGTCATAGCTATTTTCCTGTCCCAGCTTCAGCCCTTCATCGTAAAGGCTGCTGGCTCTGTTGATGGCACGTTTGGTGTTCGCCCTGTTTCACATAGGTGCCTCGGCATTACCCATGTAGCCAACGAGGGAGATATCTGGCCGCCGGTGGGTGACGTAGAATTTACTCTATGGTTGTTCCAATTCCGCTATAACGTGAATGAATATGACCGATCCCAGCATAGGCTAATGTGTATAGGACAAGATTTATGGTTTGGAGAATAATCGTGAATAAGTTATAGGGGGGATGAGAGCAAGGAGTTTATGGATTCTAGATCAATTGTTTTTACCAAGGAAACAGAAATCTCAGGTTTTTGGTGGCCAGCGGATGATCCTGAGCAACGACTACCAGGAAAACTAGTGTTCTCTCCTGCAGAAGGCCTCACTTTAGAATTAATGGGAGCATTTCCGCACGACAAATTTGAAAATCCATTTGGGGTAACTGTTTTAGGCGAAAGCACATTTAAGGAAAATGTTACTTTGCATCAAGTGTACCTAAACGAAAGTAGAACGTTAGGTTCTTTGCCGGGAACAGGGTTGTCTACTTGCGTTGCGGTTCGAGCATACGTAGGCGCTCACATTCCTAACTCGACTGATGTGGAATTTAAAATAATCAAATATTATCCATTTTCTATTGAGCAGTGGTTAAGAAATAAGACGATTGACTACGACTTCCCACCTGGTGGTTTTGAAGTTAAATTTAACAACCCCGAACCTCTTAGCTTTAAACTTACGGACGATTTAACATTTGGCCTTAGCTATCAGTCTTCCGGCCTCAGCATAAATCCGTACGGCACAGATATCAATTTCAAATATGTTCCTATAATGTCCCTTGAAAGCAAACAACCCGTGTCTTGGAACAGGATAGGAGAATTGATTACTACACTAAATAATTTTCTATCCTTGCCAATAATGGAACCCGTATTTTCTCTTGATGTTCAGGGAACTATATTATTACCCTCAACAAAAGAAGGGGATGAAACCCAGGAAGAGGTGGAGATTAAAGTCTTGTTGCCTCTTTACGATACGCCAGTTGGAGAAAGTCCTCATCCCGTAGAAATGCTGTACACGTTTGACGATATTTCCGAGGTTTTTCCAGAATATCTCGCAAACTGGTTTGAAAAAGAGGCCCTGTTAGGCCCTGTTTATGACCTATTCTTTGATTCTTTCTCAGGCAAAAGAACAAACCTTGTCACAACTTTTCTTAATTATGCACAAGCCCTTGAGACCTACCATATTAGAACAATGGAGGGCGACATAGATCCCCCGAAAATCCACAAAAAGAGATTAGAAGAAATTCGTTCATCAGTGCCCGAAGAATATAAAGAGTGGGTTAGAGAAAACCTTATATCGTCTAATCGAAAAACTCTGAAAATGCGGTTGAAGGAACTAATTGAGCTGAACCCAACTGTCGTGAACGGGAGGGCAGGCGACCATGATGCGTTTATCAAGCGCGTAAAAGATACAAGGAACTACTATACTCATTACGTTCCCACGCTTGAAGAAAGAGCAGCGGCTGGCGGTAGATTAAAAGGTTTGATAATAACTCTTGGCTTGCTTATTGAAGGACTATTGTTGTATCAAATGGGGTTTGATATTCCTAAAATCCAAGAACTTCAGAGATCCAGGAAGCGATATCCACCTGTTTGGTACTAGAAACAAAACTAAAGCACGGGTGCTCGATCGTCGTTTTTGGAATGCTATATTGGGGGTATGTAAGGGTTAAAATGATTCTCCCCGGGTGCGGCTTACTACAAATCAATTCAAGTTCTTTTTTTTACAGACTCTCTAATAACTAATTCGGTTTTCAAAATAGTTTTTAGCGGAACATTTTCCCCCTGGATCAACTGAACCAGAATATCTGCAGCTGTTTTTCCCTTAAGTCGAATCGGTTGTGCCACTGTCGTCAAGGGTGGACTAATCAATCTGGCAATCGAAAGATCATCAAATCCAGAAATAGAATACTTATCAGGAATTTCGTAACCGTCTATTTTTGCTTGTTCAATAAAGCCAACCGCAATAATATCGCTCATCGAGATAACTGCAGTGGGTTGTTTTTTTGCGCTGCACAATTTAGTAAAAATAGACCTTCCCCCACTCAGTGTCGTACTATCACTTTCAATCAATTGTATACCTGGAGAAGAAAAATCCAATCCTTTTGATTTCAGCGCTCTTTCATAACCATCTAGGCGATTACGGAGAGTACCAACATATTCTTGATACCGCCCTTCCTTTCCCGACCTAATTCCAACAATAGCAATTTTTGTGTGGCCTTCACCTAATATATAGTTCATTAATGCTTCTGCGCCAACTTCATCGTCAACATTTACAGCCGGCACGCCTTCAACTGGATCACTATCTACTGTTACAAATGGAACGCCTCGCTGACGGATCAAGACCATTGTTGATTTTTCGCTTTCGAGTCCCAGGGTAATAAAACCATCGACGGCTGCATATTCAATTGCTCGTTTTATACTCCCCCGCAGGGGGGGCACTAACATTAGCGAATATCCATCTGCTGTACAAGTTTCACCAACTCCCTCTAAAAAATCAAGCAGGAATGGATTACTCAACATTTCATGAAGGGGTTGGGGGAGCAAAATTCCAAGTGTACCTGTTTTTCCAGTTGTCATACTCCGAGCAATCGGATTGGGTACATAACCTAATTCATCTGCAACCTCAAGAATTTTTTGAACAGTTTCTTTCCCTATTCGATTTGGATCGTTAAAAGCAAACGAAACAGATGTTGTAGAAACGCCTGCCAATCTCGCGATATCTTTTATTGTAACTTTCGGTTTTTTGTTAGCTGACATATTTATTACTGTTTGATCATTCATTTGCCAGATGCCTTTTTTATAAAGATGTGGGTACTCTGTGAAGGCACCTTGTCAAGGTTGAGGTGTCCTTGGGAATCTTGTACTTCTTTGTTCGACATAATATCAATCCAGGTATTGCCATCCAGATCGTTTTTTAGCGGAATTGCAATATTTTTACGTTCTTCCCTTGGATTCAATACTATTATAATTTCTTCGTCTCCAAGATGTCTTTTATAAGCATATATACCATTGAATACAAGTAAAGGTGTAAATTCTCCATAACGCAAAGATTTATATTCCTTTCTTGTATTAATTAGTAATCTGTAAATACTATTAAGCCTTTCATTCCATTTACTCGCATCCCATATCATCGGCCTA
>Ga0307421_1001133_pt1 | contig 16425 bp, 10 predicted proteins | sample SalMarWE160270MG_FD_202163 | JGI IMG/M metagenome (GOLD analysis project Ga0307421, IMG submission 202163) | Salt marsh sediment microbial communities from the Plum Island Ecosystem LTER, Massachusetts, United States - WE1602-70 | ecosystem: Environmental > Aquatic > Marine > Intertidal zone >...
CGAACCGGCAGGAACCAGCAGCCACACCGTTACGTATCGTGCATCATCCCGACCCCCTCAGCCATTTCTGCTACGCCTCCCTGCAGACAAAGCTCGAGTCTGCCGCCGCTCAGGCGATCCTGCCCCCGCCGACCCGTCCGCCGGGAGCGACTCCAGCAGCCACCAACAGGTCCTTACTCATGGCCTGATAGAACTCCCACCGGTACGGCGCTGACCTTCCGGTAGACCTCCTGGGGAGGCAGCTGCACTCCCTCCACTGCAAGCAGGTCGCGGTCTACGGAGATGCCGAAGTGGCGCTCGTTGGCCTGCAGATAGGGCAGAACCAGGCTCCAGTCGCGATCGTCCACCTGTCGGAACTCACCGCCGTTCAGCAGCGACGAATCCAGCTGCCGCTCCGGATCGCGGATGAAGATGGCCCCTCCAGAGGCAAGTGAGAACAGGTTCGACCCCGGGTATGGGCTGTCCTTCGGGCGCACGCGCCCCTGGCTGTCGAACTCGACTCCATTGAGAACCACAAAGCCGCCGCCGTTGTGCGGATCTCCGGCCATGAACGACTCGGCCAAGAAGTCGAGGCACGTACCGTTGATGACGACCCTGGGCTTGCCCACCGCGTTGATCAGCGGCCTGCCGGCCGCGTTGCCGGCGATGTACACCTCGCCGCCCTTCGCACCGTACATGAAGGTCTGACCAACGTCCCCGTGCACAACCAGGGTGCCGCGCTTCATGATTTGGCCCAGCTGATCCTGGCCGTTCCCGTGGACCCGGATCTCCATGCCGTCGATGCCCGAAGCCAGGTAGTCGCCAGAGCTGCCGAAGACGTCGATGCGCACGCCGTCCGTATCCGGGCCGAACCCGCAGCCCAGGAAGCGCTGGCCGCGCAGGCCGTAGACGATGAACCGCTTCCAGCCCAGCCGGTGCGCAGCCACCAGCAGCCGCGAATCGCACTCCTCACCCTCCGGGGGGAAGCCTTCTGCGAAGACGACGAGTGTCCGTTCCAGCCCGTAGGGGACACGCAGCGCGCTCTTCGTCTCCCAGTCGATGCGGCGGACAGAACCACCGCACGCCTCGCCTATCGACGACACTCTGTCGAGAACGTCCACGATTCCCTGCTGCACGAGCTGCTTCATCACGCTCCGCTTCATCTCGCCACAGTCGTAGCGGCGGTCGATGAGCAGAGCCAGCGTGTCAATCGCCCTATCGAAGCTTATATCCGATGCCTGGCTGTCCGCTGCCACCCGGCGAACGTACTCCCGCAATTGAGCCGCGTCCCAATCGCCGATTGCGCCGGCCACGCAGGCGAAGGCTTCGTCAGCATCGCCGGCCCCTAGGGCCTCTTCGGCGCGCACACCCAGCAGGGCCTTGCCGTTGGAGCCACCATTCCTCAAGATCGCCACGCCATTGCCGGGCGGCGGCTCGACCCGGTTGCCGAACTTGTCCACGCAGCTGATCGTGCAGCGGTCGTTGCCGCGCTTCACCGAGAAGGAGAAGGCGCCGCCATCGGTGTGACTCCCTCCCCTGGCGTTCCAGTAGCGATCAGCAACCAGCCTGAAGCGAGCGTCTTCGGCAGAGAGCGACCGGAGCGCGGCGTCGATGGCCTGTTTCTCCGATGCGATCAGGCCGATGGAGACCTCGCCGTCCTGCAGGGCAAAGACTTGGGGACGGAGCATCGAGGTATCGGTGATGCCCAGCAGCTCAAGCTTGTCTCTGTCGGGATCCGATCTGGCGATGATGAAGAACCAGGGGCCGTCCGGCGAGCCGTGCATATGGAGTGCCTGGATCGCTCTGTAAACGCGCCTCTTCTCCGGAGGCAACCGCTCGAAGTCGAACTCGGTCGTCGGAGCCAGCGCCTCGATGACGTACTCGATCGGATAGCCATAGACCCGGTGCCAGAGATCGAACAGAAGGACAGAGACTTCGGTGTCCGTCAGGAACAGCGGCGCGATGTTGTGCTGGCGCAGGTACTCGGAGATGCTGTAGTAGTTGGCGAAGTCTCCGTTGTGCACGAGGGCCTCATTCATCCCGATGAATGGATGTGCACCGGCCGGGTGCCAAACGCGCCCCTTCGTCGGATACCGTTGGTGGGCGATCCACACGTGGGCCTGCACGTCCTCCAAGCCGTAGTAGCGGACGACCTCCTCCGCGTAGCCCACGATCTTGAAGATCATCAGGTCGCGCCCGTGCGAGAGGACAAAGGCTCTCTTCTCCCCGAGCGATGCGTAGAAGCGCTGGTTGAGGCGGAAGCTATTGCGGTAGACGAACTCGTCCTCTAGCTCACGGGGCGGCGCGTCGGCCAGGTTGTTCTTCTCGCCAAACTCCCCCAGCACGGATTCCTTTACCCGCACGAAGTAGCGAACGACGTCAGGCGGCTTCACCTGCAGACCCAGATCGCGATAGTCGGCCACTGGCTCCAGCGCCTGCCTCTGGTCAACGACAAAACAGGGAAGGATGCATTCCCGCTCAACTTCGCCAGCCGCCTGCGGGTCCAACAGTGCAACCTGCAGCAGGTAGTCATTGCGCAGCGTAGCCTTGTCCACGAGCATCTGCTCTGGTACCAGGCCCGCCGCGGCGACGCCCCCGCCCTTGCCGTTGCCGCGGTTGTGCATCTGCATCGACGGCTCGAAGATGTGGCGCCCCCTCACGGGCACGCTGGCGGCGAAACCAACAACGCCGCAGCCGCCCTCCTCGGCCACCTTCTGCCCTCGCCCCGGCGCGCCGGCCATCATTCCGCTTCTCGAAGCCAGGATTCTCTCCGGGAGATCACTCATGGTCACACCCTCCCTCCTCGTGCTGCGCCCTGGTCGTGCACCGCGTTGTCATAGTCCAGGTGTACGAGCAGATCACTGCGTCCCACCAGCTCCCCCACACTTCCCATCCCGAAGCGCCACAGGATGTCCTGAAGTTGGACGCACCAGGAGTGGTACAGGTTGATCAGCCTCTGCGCGGCCCAGTCGACGTCGAGCAGCTGTGAAAGCTCGGGGTCAGTTGTGGCAATCCCGCGCGGGCATCCACGGCCGCTCTCGCAGGCCTTGCAGCGTATACACTCGAGCGCCACCAGGTCGGCCGTGCCGATCACCACGCCGTCGGCCCCCAGGGCGATCGCCTTCGCCACATCCCAGGCGGTGCGCAGCCCACCGGAGACGATGAGCGTCATCTGGTCGCGGATGCCTTCCTCGACCAGGAAACGGTGCACCTTGGGTATGGCGTACTCGATTGGCATGGCGATGCTCTTCTTGGCGATGTCCGGGGCCGCGCCGGTCCCCCCGTAGCTGCCGTCCATATGGATGATGTGAGCGCCGGCGTAATAGCTGCCCACCGCGACCATATCTACATCGCTCGGAGTAGACACCTTGACCGACACGAGTGCGTTGGGATTCATCTCCTTCGCCCAGTCAACGTGCTTCTTGTGATCCTCCACGGAGTAGACCGAGTGGAACGGGAAGGGCGAGAACAGGGCGGCGCCCTGCACGGCCTCGCGCATCTGCGCCACTGCAGGGGTGACCTTGTCACCCAGCAGGTGCCCTCCGAGCCCGGGCTTGGCGCCCTGGGCATACTTGAACTCGACGATGCGCGCTCGCTGGATCGTTTCCTCTCGCACGCCAAACAATCCAGTGGCCACCTGGGTGATCACATTCTCGCCATACTCCTGTAATGCGTCGGGATAGCCGCCCTCACCCGTGCAGGTGAAGGAATTGAAGGCCCGGTAGGCGCGGGCTCGGGCCAGCATCGTGGGCAGGCTTACCGAGCCGAAGCTCATCCCGCCCCCGTAGATCGGAAAGCCGATGACGACCTCGGGCCTCCCGTCGCCCCGCCGATTCAGAGGGATGCTCAGGTCCACATCTTCGGGCCTCACAGCATGGGGAGTGCGCTTCTTGGGGAAGGCCAGATCGATCCGGTCGAACCCCCCGCCCGAGGCCCCCACTCTGTACTCCAGGCCCAAGTCCGGCGGGTGACCCGTCTCCGCCTGCCGCCAGGTACTGACCAGGAGCTCCGCCGGCCAGCGCGCGTCGCCGAAGGACCGCCAGCTGGGCGCCTCCCCTACCCGCAGCGCCTGCTCCGGGCACTGATCGGCGCAGTAGGCACCCGCCGCCCGGCAGACCTCGGGCCCCCGGCACAGGTGCGACTGCGGCTTGCCCATGCGCTCCCCGGCACGCTCGAACACGCCGTATGAGCATACTTCGGCGCACTTGCCGCAGGCGGCGCAATCCGATGTCCGGGCTACCTTGTACTTGCCGAGCCGGTTGCGGAAACGCGGCGGGCACTCCTTCGCCAGGTCCGCGGCTGGTGGATAGAAGTGGTTGGGCGCCGAAGGCAGAGCGCCGTTGCCGGATATCGCTCCGTCATCCAGCGACTCCACCAGCGAGTGGATGCGCTTGCCGAACAGCGGAGCGAAGCTCTCCCGCTCCAGGTCATCGAAGAATAGCGTGCGTCCCAGCTCGCCGCGCAGGCGCCGCACCTCGCGCAAGCCCATGGCTCCCAGCACTTCGAGCAGCTGCGCGTGGTACGATCCGACCAGGTTGACGATCCGCTGCGTCGCCCAGTCAATCGCCGCCGCCTCCAGCTCAACCGGGCAGACCATGCGGTCCTCGCAGTCCGGACAAAGCCGGCACTCCAGAGCCGCCATCAGGGCAAGATCAAGGCCGACCCCATCCGCTCCGCAGGCCACCACCTTGGCCACGTGCTCCGCCAGGGCGATACCGCCGCTCACCAGCACGGTCACCTGATCGCGCCGCCCAGCCTCCAGCAGCGAGAAGTGGATCTCCTTGACCAGATCGATCACGAAATCCCCGCTGCGCTGCCCCAGGCCGTGGCCGTCCCGCCCCGCCTGTAGATGAATGACGCCAGCGTGGCTGCCGGCCAGGATCCGCGCCCGTTCAGCGGCACGCTCATCGGCGGGAAGGCGGACGGAGATGACCGTCTGTGGCCAGGACTGCCTGAGAGACGATATGGCTTCCTCCGCGACGTCCGAGTCCGCCAGCTCGACGATCGCTACGCCCTCCAGTCCTTGCGCGTCGTCGGTCCGTGGGTCGAACTGGACGATCAGGTTGGCCCGCCAGTCTGCCAGCAGACCGGCTGCATCGGCGTAGCTGGCCACGGCATAGGTGGACAGCATGTGGGCTGCCTTGCCAATTGCGGCAGGCACGTCGCCGCGGCCGAGACGGCGCAGGGGTGCGTCCAGGACGATCGGGATGGGGATCTCGACGCAGGGATACATCTCTGTGAGTAGCCGCCCCTTATCATCGAACTCGAGCCTGTTCGGCCGCCGCCCCAGCTCGATTGTGGTGCTGATGTACTCGCGGCCGTGGATCCCGTCCCTGGTCGGTCGCACTATCTCCGACATATCGGTCCACATCTGATCGAAGCCCGGCCCGGCGAAGAGGCCGTCGTAGCCGGCACCGGACACGGGGACTGCGCCCGTCGCCGCCTGCTTCCAGATGCTGGAGATCCACTCCGGCCTCCAATAGGTATCCCCCATCGCTGCGAAGCGGGGGTCGCGGGCGCGAGACAGAATGCCTTTCTTGCACTCCTGTACGCAGCGCATGCAGCTCACGCACTCTACGTCCACCGAATCCACAACTGCTTTGGCGTCGAACTCGCGGTTGGTGTAGACGTCATAGACGCACGAATCCCGCTTCACGCAGTCGCGGCAGCCCAGGCAGCCGTCGTCCTCGACAGCGATGAGCCTCGGCACAGGGTGATGCCTGGCCGGCGCGGGGTTGACCTGCACTTGATACTTGCCTTCCATAGCGGGCCCTGTCCCCATCAGGCCACCAGCGGGCGCGGCAGGAGGCCTGCAGCCTCCGCCACCTCAGGCAGCAAGTGCTCCGCCTCGATTGCCTGTAGATGTACGCCGCTGATGCCGGGAATCGCCCTCACCGCCTCGACGAGCTCAAGGGCGATCTTGATCCCCTCCGCCTTCCTGTCGGCGGCCGTTTGCATACGCTCGATCAAGGCGGATGGCACTTCTACTCCGGGCACGTTGGCATCCATATACCTGAGCATGCCCGCCGAGGTGGGGACGATGATTCCGGCGAGCACCGCTACCCGCTCCGTAAGTCCCATGTCCTCCGCCCGCCTGACCGCCCGGGCAAACCGGTCCACGTCGTAGACCGCCTGGGTCTGGATAAAGTCGGCGCCTGCGTCCACCTTCTTGGCCAGCCGCAGGGTCCTGAACTCCTCAGGCGTGGCCAGCGGCGTCCAGGCCGCGCCGATGAACAGGGGGGCATTCGGTTCGATGGAGTCGCCGCCCTGCTGCAAGCCTTCATCGCGCAGGCCGCGCAGGATCGACAGGAGCTGGACAGAGTCAACGTCATACACGTTCTTCGCCCCGGGATGCCCCTTCAGTTTCCCGCTGGCCCCGGCCACCTGGTGGTCACCCGATAGGCACAGGCAGTTCCGAATACCTAGAGCCGATGCGCCCAGCAGATCGGACTGCAAGGCGATGCGGTTGCGGTCCCGGCAGACCATCTGCATCACGGGCTCCAGTCCCTCGTCGATCAGCAGCTTGGAAGCGGCGATGCTCGACATCCGCACTACCGCGGTCTGGTTGTCGGTCACGTTGTAGGCATCGGCAATGCCCTTCACCAGGACGGCCTTGTTCTTCATCGCCTCTCGATCTGGACCCCTGGGCGGGCCGACCTCGGCAGTGACTGCGAAGTGGCCTGCGGCCAGGACCTTCTCGAGGTTGCTGCCGGAATAGGGCTTCACAGCCGCATCTCCTGGCGCACCACCCGCTTCGGGCCACCGTGTCCGGAGTTCGACCAGTCCTTGGGGGAGCGGTTCTGGCGCAGCGTGTCGAGTTGGCCGCGAGAGGCGGCCCTCTCTACGATCAGGTTCCAGACGCAGTCGATCTCCGGGTCTACTTCGCACTTGCCGTCTTTCCTTGTGCCACCGCAGGGCCCATTGAGCAGGCTCTTGGCGCAGCGGGCGATAGGGCAGAGGCCAAAGGTCTCCCCAACGAGGCAGTCACCGCAGGCGGCACAGCGCGACGCCCACACGCCGAGCTCCTCACGCATGGTCAGCGCCGAGGTGTTGACTCCCGGTATGACAGGAATGTCGGCATACCGTTCAGCCAGAGCCTGCACGCCGATACCGCAAGCCAGGCTCAGCACCGCGTCCGCCCCCCTCACCCGCTCGGCGATCTCCTCAACGAACTCCCACTCGCACTGCTTCTCCAGCATCGCCGTTGCGATCTCGATGGGACGGCCGGAATTCTCGAGCGCCAGCTGGAGCAACGGAGCGAGCGTTTCGACCTCCCGCTCGCCGCCTGCCGCGCACTCCGCGGCGCAGGTGGCGCAGCCGACGAGCAGGACGCGTCTGTAGCCGTTGAGGCTGTGGACGATCTCCTCCAGTGGCTTGCGCTCCGCGAAGATCACTGGTCCTCTCCCTTCGGCACCCCGGGCATCTCCGAGAAGACGGCCTTGGCCCTGGAGACAGCCAGCTCCAGTACTTCAGCTGAAGTCGCATCCGAGGCCAGAGTGTGGCCCACTCTCGCCGGATCGACACCAGCTTGGCCCAGGAGTTGGCGAGCGTATTCGACCCTCCGCTGGGCCCTGCGGCTGCCCAGCAAGGAGGAGCAGCAGTCGTCGGCGCAGGTAACCACTTCGACCGCCGCCGCGCCATCGGCCAGGATCTTGAGAATGTGGCTGACCTCTACGCTGCTCCCACAGGCGACGGCCACGGGCTGGATAGGCAGGCCGAAGGACGAATCGGCCGCAGCGCCCACAGACTCCCCCTGGCGCAAGACGCGATGGCAGTAGAGCAGGACCACCCTGCGGTTCTGTTCGCCGCCCGAGCCCTCTTTGGCCACAGCTTCCTCCCTCTGTCCGTCAGCCCTCACACCCACCGCCCAACGAGAACGGCCGGTCATTCAGGACCACCGAGACGTTGCGTGCCCCGCCCCCTGCGTGCGCTGAAACAACATAGCGATACAAATCCTCATATCCATACTATCTATTATATCGCTAAACGGGTTTCGTGTCAAGTCCACACCAACAGCACAAAGAAGAAGGGCCCCCGAGGTCTTGTGACCTGAGGGGCCCCTGGGCGGCCAGCTTCTGCACGCCTGGGAAGGGCTATCCCCTACCCGAGAGCGCCCAGCCGCTCCCTGAGCTTCTCCTCCTCCCCCTTCAGCGCCTCGACCTTATCCCGCTCGCGGGTCACGACCTCCTCGGGCGCCTTCCTGGCGAAGTCGCCGGCCAGGAGGGCCTCGCTGCGCGCTACCCGCTCTCGGATTCCCCTCAATTCGCCATTCAGCCTCTCTCGCTCGGCATCCACATCGAGCAGCGCGGCGAGCGGCACATAGCAGACCACCTCACCCGCCACGATGGTTGCCGCCTGCTGCGGAGCCGGGAGGGCTTCGTCGATCTGCAGCTCGGCATCGTTCAGTTTCGCCAGCGCGCTGAGCACCGCCCGCTGCTCCTCGAGCCACTCCGCGGCGTCGCCCGCAGCGACGAGAGCAGCGATCCTCTTCCCCGGCGTCACGCCGTACTCCGCCCGGACGTTGCGGATGCCGCGCACCAGGTCCATCAACAGCGCCATTCTGGACTCCGCCTCTTCGTCCAGCCGTGCCTCGTCGACCAGCGGCCAGGGGCTCATCATGACTGAGCCGGCAGGCCTCACCGGCTCGGGGAGCGCGTTCCAGATGGCCTCGGTGACGAATGGAGTGAAGGGATGCAGCAGCCGCAGCGCTGTGCTCAGTACCTGGAGCAGACAGGCGCGAGGGACCATCTTGTCGCTCGTTTCGTCGTAGAGGCGCACCTTGCTGGCCTCGATGTACCAATCGCAGTACTCCCCCCACAAGAAGTCGTAGATCTGCCGGCCTGCCTCTCCGTACTCGTGGACCTCGAACAGCCGGGTTACGCCCCCTGCCAGGCCATTCAGGCGCGAGAGGATCCAGCGATCGACCAGCTCCAGCGACAATCTCGTCAGCTGCTTCGCCTGCGGCACCGCGCGTCCAGGTTCCAGGTTGGACAGCACAAACCGGGCAGCCTGCCAGATCTTATTCGTGAAGTTGCGGGCTCCCTCCAGCCGCCGGGGATCCAGGTTCATATCCAGCCCCGGCGTGGAGCTCGTCAGCAGCGCATAGCGCAAGGCATCGGCTCCGTACTTGTCGATGATGTTCAGGGGATCATACTCGTCGATGTCTTCCATAGACTTGGAGATCTTCTGGCCCGCTTCATTTCTCACCAGCCCGTGCAGATAGACCGTGCTGTAGGGAGTCTCTCCCGTCATCTCACTGCCCAGCATCATCTCCCGGGCCACCCAGAAGAACAGGATGTCGTAGGCCGTCTCCCGCATGTCGGTAGGGTAGTAGCGTTGGTAGTCAGCCGAGTCCGTGTCCGGCCAGCCAAGCGTCGAGAACGGCCACAGCCCAGAGGAGAACCAGGTATCGAGCACGTCCTCATCCTGGTGCAGGTTCTTGCTCTTGCAGTGCGCGCACCCGCTGGGATCGCCGAGCTCGCACGTCTGCTCACCGCAATCGTCGCAGTACCAGACCGGTATGCGGTGGCCCCACCAGAGCTGGCGACTGATGCACCACTCGCGGATCTCCTCCATCCAGCCGAAGAAGCGCTTCTCTTCGCGCTTGGGGATTATGACCGTCCGCCCTTCGCGCACCGACTCCATCGCCGCCTCCGCCAGAGGCTTCGTGCTCACGAACCATTGGGTAGACACACGCGGCTCGATATCCGTACTGCAGCGCTGGCACGTACCCACAGCGTGGAAGTACGGCTCCTCCTTGACCAGCAGTCCCTCCCGCTTGAAGTCGGCCGCGATATTGGCCCGGCACTCAAACCGCTCCTGGCCCGCGTAGGCCCCGGCCAGATCATTCATCCGGCCGTCATCGGTCATCACGTCCGGCGCTTCGAGCCCGTGACGCAGCCCGATCTCATTGTCGGTCGGATCGTGAGCCGGCGTCACCTTCACCGCTCCGGTGCCGAACTCGGGGTCGACGGCATCGTCAGCGATGACCGGGATCTCCCGTCCGATCGCGGGCAGGAGCGCCACCCGCCCTACAAGCTGGCTCCACCGCTCGTCGCCGGGATTGACGGCCACAGCAGTGTCGCCCAGGATCGTCTCCGGACGGGTGGTAGCCATTTCGATGAACTCTGTCGCCCCGTCTGCCCAGTTGCCGCTGCCCCATTCCCCCGCCGGCCGCTCCCAGCCCTCGCCGAGGATCGGGTAGCGGATGTACCAGAGCCTGGAGCTGCGCTCTTCGGGGATAACCTCCAGATCGGAGATGGCAGACTCACACCGCGGACACCAGTTCACCAGGTAGGTACCGCGGTAGATCAGACCCTTCTTGTACAGGCGCACAAAGGCGGTCCGCACCGCCAGGCTGAGATCATCGTCCAGAGTGAAGCGCTCTCGTGTCCAGTCGCACGAGATGCCCAGCCTTCGGTGCTGCGCGGTGATTCGGCGGTGGTAGACTTCCTTCCACTCCCAGACCCGCTCGACAAACGCCTCCCGCCCCAGATCGTGGCGAGTCAACCCTTCCTTGCCCAGCTCGCGCTCGACCACGTTCTGGGTCGCGATTCCCGCGTGATCGCTGCCGGGCAGGAAGAGAGTCTGGTCCCCGCGCATGCGATGATAACGCGTCATCAGGTCCTCGACCGCCGCGGTCATGGCGTGCCCCAGGTGGAGCGCCCCGGTCACGTTCGGCGGCGGCATGGTTATGCACCAACGCGGCCCGTCGGCGGACGCCAAGCCGAGCTCAACCTGCGTCTCCGGCCGGAAGAAGCCCCGCTCCTCCCACCAGGCATAGAGACGCTCCTCGTGCTCGCCCGGGTTGTACGTCCTGCCCAGTTCTTCCTCCATCAGCTCCTCCTCCGCGCTCTCTGTCGGTAACAAGAAACCCCCTCCGTTCAAGGACGGAGGGGGTCATCTCCGCGGTACCACCTTGGTTCGAAGCCGCCCTGCCAGCCGGTCAGAGCAGCGTTCGCGCTCTGTGGCCCGATCGTACGGGCCCTCGCCCTAACGGGCGAACCCGGAGCGGCTTGCCCGACCCACTGGTTGAGCCGCTCGACTCCCAGGCGACCTTCGGCGGACGGCGCTGCGAGGGCTTGCAATCGGTGGCCCTCTTCCCTGCCCGGAATCGGTTCGCCAGGGCCGAGCCCGCCTACTCCTCCTGATCGCTGTCTCTATTCCTCAGATTGTGTGACGATTATACCACCCGGGTGCGCAGGCGTCAAACAATGTGGTTCAGCCCGGTGCCGAGAACGAAGCCCGCCGCCCGCAGGAGGGCCACGAAATCCCCCTGGTCCTCCGGAGAGGCGAAGCTCACTATCAGCTCCTCAGGCTTCTCCCGTCTCTGCCTGTGCACGAACCGAACAGCCCAGCGGTCCTTGAACCCGACCACCTTCCCGGGCTCGACCGACACGACGTTCATCGGGTCGAATACGAGCGCCCACTGAGTGTCGCTGACCTTGATCCCGCTGTAGCGGTAGATGTGGTGAATGTAGAGCATCACCCGCCGGTTCTGCAGAGGCACAACATTGGCAACCGCCTTGGTGAACTTCCGCCACCCCCTTCCGACCTCGATAGCCGGCTGCAGACTCTTCAGCCTCTGAAGTCGGCCTGAGGCCTGCACCCCTATCGTCTTCTCAACCTGCGGCCCGGTGCCGCCGGCATGCGCCGCTCCCGGCGTGAACACAACCGCGGGGAAGAAGAGCACACAGACACTCAGCAGACCGGCCACACCGAGGCCAATCGTCCACGCCAGAGCCGCCGTTTCGCTGCCTGGGGCCTCCCCCTCCTTGAGCACCAGCGTCGAAGCCAGCACCCACCCGTAGTCCGCTAACTCCTCGGCGTCTTCCTCCACCAGGGCCCTCAGGTCGCCGGGCATCGTCCAGGTGATGCCGGAGAGCGCCACGTCTGCATCCACTCTGCTCTCGAGGTTGGTCGCATCCGCCTCCACGACCAGGATGTATCCCTCGTCTTCATCGTAGAGGTAGTAGTAGACGACGGTGGTTCTGCCGTTCTCCTCGTATGAGTAGGCCCATTCGTACTCAGCGAAGCCCGCGACCACTACGTACTGCCTGGAATCGACGAGGCGCTCGGCGATCTCGCGAATCGACACGGGCTGTGGCCCCGTCGGGTTCGCCCGTGCCGTCGTCAGGCTCTCTACCGAGGCGACGAGGCCCAGGGCAGCGGCGATAATCACGAGCACCGCAAGGGGCTTGAGACTACCGATGCGTCCCTTCCAGCGAAGCGATGGCTCAGCCACTCGCGCACCTCCCCGCTCGCTTGTTCATAAGGGAAACACGATCATGCCAGTGCCGACCTGCTCCGCGGCCTGCCAGAACGCTTGTCTAGTCTCTAGATAGCGACCCGATCCAGTCGCCGCCCAGGGCAAAGAGTACGTTCTTGATGATCTTCCCGGCCAGGCAGCTGAGCAGGAACTTCCACAGGGGCAAGCGTAGCGCGCCAGCCGCCAGCCCGGCCACGTCGAATACGGGATTCGGTATCAAAGCCAGAACAAAGATTGTCAGCGTCCCGTGCCGCTGCATCCATCGAGCCAGGCGGTCATAGATCCTGTTCTCATCCACCCATGTCTGCCCACTGTAGCCGGCCAGGTAGCCCGTCAGCTCACCCAGCGCCTGGCCAGCACCGCCCACGACGCCTACTATCAGGGGATTGAACACCGCCCCCAGCACCGAGCTCACGGCCAGGCCGGGCAGGGGAAGAATCAACGTGGCGTTGCTGATCAGGCCGGCGAAGAAGACGGCGGCATAGCCGTACCCCTGCAGCTCTTCCAGGTTGTCGCGATAGTAGAACGCCGCCGCGAGAGCGGCGATGATAGCTACGACAGTGACAACACGAACCAGCCTGAGGTGGCGCGGCGGAGGAGGAGGCGGTACGGCAGATACGAGCTCTTCTCCTGGATCGGAGGGCTCTGGCGAGTCCATGTCAGCGCTTGATGGGCGCTCCCAGGCGCACGACGTTGGGCGCGCCGGAGCCCACGCCGGCTGTGGCGTTGCACGTGTCTACGACCAGACTCGCTTTCTTCACCACCTGCCCGTAGTCGACCGTTCGATGGCCGGTCACAATGACCACGCAGTCGTGCTCGCTCAGCTCCTTCGCCGTGAGCGGGATCGACTCCAGCACTGCCCTATCTCGACGAACAACGTCGCCGCCCACGGCGAAGCTGGGCACGAACGGGTCGTGGTAGCGCACCTCCGCCCCACGCGCCAGCAGCAGCTCGATCACCCGTTCTGCCGGCGAGTTGCGCGGATCATCGATCCCCGGCTTGAAGGACACGCCCAGTACCAGCACCTTCGCCTTCAGCAGCGCCTTCCCCTGCGAAGACAGTGCCTGCGAGACCAGGTCGACGACGTGATAGGGCATGGCCTGGTTGACCTCGCCAGCCAGCTCGATAAACTCAGTGTAGTAGTCGTATTCGCGCGCCTTCCAGCTTAGGTAGTAGGGATCGACCGGAATGCAGTGACCGCCGACGCCGGGCCCTGGATAGAACGGCATGTAGCCGAACGGCTTCGTGCTCGCCGCTTCGATCACCTCCCAGAAGTCGATGCTCATCCGCTCCGCCAGCAGTGCCAGCTCGTTCACCAGGGCGATGTTCACCGCCCGGAACGTGTTCTCCAGCAGCTTGGCCAGTTCGGCCACGCGGGGCGATGATACGGCGCAGACGGTGGCGCCCATCTGGCCCATCAATTCAGAGGCGAGCGCGGTGCACTCAGCCGTCATCCCTCCCACTATCTTCGGCGTGTTGTAGGCGTTCCACTGCCTGTTCCCCGGGTCGATCCGCTCGGGCGAGAAGGCGAGATAGAAGTCCTTGCCCACCTCGAGACCGCTCTTGGCCAAGATGGGATAGACCACCTCCTCCGTCGTTCCAGGGTAGGTGGTGCTCTGGAGGACGATCAACTGGCCCTTCTTCATCCGCGGCCGGATCCCATAGCTCGCCGCCTCGATGTAGGAGAGGTCAGGAGCCCGCTGCGCATCATACGGCGTGGGCACACAGATCAGGATGGCGTCCGCATCCCTCAGCATGTCGTAGTCGGTGGTAGGCGTGAAGAGGCCGGAAGCAACGTGAGGCGCAATGGCCTCATCCTCGACGTCGGTGATGTAGCTCTCGCCGGCCTTCAGGTGGTCGACTTTCGGCTGGTCTACGTCAACGCCGATGACTCTGAAGCCGGCCTTGGCGAAGGCGGCAGCAAGCGGCAGGCCCACGTAGCCAAGGCCGATGATGGCCACGTGCGCGCTCCGGTCCGCGATTCTCTTTCCCGTTGTGGACATGAACACCTCTGGTGGCCCGCGCCGGACGTAGTCTACTGCCTCTCCGGAAACGGCAGCTTCTCCGCCCACCAGAGACCGTAGACGCCAGCTGCGGCCACGAACCCCCCGACAGCGTACCCCTCCATCACCGAAGCGCGGGTGACAAAGACGGCCAGCATCCCCAGTACAAACGAGACGATGTACAGCGCAAGCACCGCCTCCCGCTGTGTCAGCCCCGCCGCCACCAGCCGATGCGAGATGTGATCCTGGCCGGGCGTGGTGAGCGGGTTAAGGCCTCTGCGCAGCCGGGAGACAATCACGAGCGTCGTATCGAAGATAGGCAAGCCCATCACGAGAACGGGCACCATCCACGTGACGAAGGTGACGTTGTCCGGAAAGCGCAGCTTGATGCCGACGGCGGCCAGCACAAACCCAAGGAACTGCGATCCCGAATCGCCCATGAAGATGCTCGCCGGGTTCAGGTTGTAGAAGAGGAAGCCGAGGCAGGCAGCTAGCACCGCGATCGACAGCGCACCCACCAGGGTCTGTTCGCTGAATGAGCACATCAGGGCGAAGTAGACCGCCGCTATTGCGGAGACGCCACCTGCCAAGCCGTCCATGTTGTCCAGGTTGTTGACGGCGTTGGTGATGAAGCCGACCCATAGCACCGTTGCCAGCAAGTCTAGCACCGTATTGTGGAAGGTTCCCACGTAGATGCCGCTCGAATAGAGCAGCAAAGCAGCCAGGACCTGGGCGCCCATCTTGACCAGCGGCCGGACGCCCCAGCGGTCGTCGATAATGCCCATGAACGACATGCCGGTCGCACCGATCAGTATGGCACTGAGCTCATTCACGTTGTACTGCTCGCCCAGGATGACGCCGGCCGCGACGACGGCCACGTATATCGCGATGCCACCCAGTCGCGGGACGGGCCGCTTATGGATCCGCCGTCTGTCGGGACGATCGAGGAAGCCAGCGCGGGGCGCCAGCCAGCGAGCCGCAGGCGTGGCGGCGACAGCAAGCACCAGCGCTCCACCGAATACGAGCAGATAGGCAATCACGTAGCTACTCTCCAGTCGAACCCTGCAGCTCCATCAGCAGTGCCTGCAGGCCGGGAACGTGCTCTTCGGGAGCCAGGGTAAGGGCTGTCTGGGCATTCAGGATCGCCTCGGCCGGCTGCTGGAGTCTGGCGTACGCGATCGCCAGCAGCCGATGGCAGTCCCAGGTATAGGCAACCGTTGGCGCCGACGCTACGAACGTCTCCAGCGCGGCTATGGCGTCCTCATACCGTTCCACCATCATCAAGGCCTGGCCGTAGGCATACCAGGCTGACGCCATCGGGTAGTATACGGGGATATCGCCATGCTGTGTGCTCCAGTGCCAGTGGGGACGCCCAGCCACCGGCTGGGCGCTAGCGTCCAGACCCAACGCCGCCTCCAGGTCCGGGATCGCCTCAGCCGCCTCTCCCTTGGCCAGATGCACATCTGCTTGGATCATCCAGGTCTCGTCGTAATCGCCGTCCAGCTCGAGCGACCGGCTGATCAACTCCTGGTAGCGAATCTCGTCGCCGAGGTAGTAGAACTGCAGGACGGCCCACTCGTTGATGAGCAACACGTTTCTCGGGCTCAACGATGTGGCGTATTCGTAGTTCTGGGACGACGCTTCGACCAGTCTATGCGCGAGATCTGTGTCGCTCGTCAACCCGCTCCACGATCTATACATCCTCGCCAGATTGGCGCTGTGATCGGTGTTGAGCGGGCTGATCTCCCGAGCCGCCAGAAGCACTTCTTCCGTGCGCTCCAGCAGCAAGTCGCGATCGGCCTGCTCCTGCACGCGCACAGCCCAGTCGAGGTAGGCCCTTCCCAGATCAAGGTAGTAGCGATCCTCGTAGGGGACAAGATCTATCGCCGCCTGGTAGATGCCGACCGCCACTTCTGAATAGCCGCCGCTCTCGTACCCAGCAGCCCGCTTCTGGATGATGTCGGCCCGGATCGGGGCCACGTTGGTAGCGGGAATGGCCACGACTGCAAGCACCATGACCAATGCAACCGCAAATCCGCCCGGCGCGTGCCCGCCCCGTAGCGGCGCGGGCCGGTCGCCGAAGTAAAGCGCTGCCGCGCCCATGACCACGACGGCTACTACGAAGACGTAGTAGCGGGACAGCTCAGTACCGGCACCCGCCGCCTCGTACTCAGC
>Ga0307421_1001134_pt1 | contig 16416 bp, 20 predicted proteins | sample SalMarWE160270MG_FD_202163 | JGI IMG/M metagenome (GOLD analysis project Ga0307421, IMG submission 202163) | Salt marsh sediment microbial communities from the Plum Island Ecosystem LTER, Massachusetts, United States - WE1602-70 | ecosystem: Environmental > Aquatic > Marine > Intertidal zone >...
TTTAAGTTTGCGATAGACATCAAGAATTTTCTTTAATTGTTTGTGGACGAATTCGTTATGTGCCATTGATTCCTCCAGCATGTTTAGTATAGGCTTCTTTTCTTTTTTGGCACCAAGTTTTTTTGCTTCCGTTATTGAGCTTCTGTAAACACTCGTGCCTTCTTGCCACTACAGACCTCAAAACCTTAATTGGATGTTCACGTTTTTGGTCCATTTTCTAGCCACTCCGCTATTTCGTCAATACTGTCAACTACCACCTATTGAAATAGGTGGTCTTCTTGCTGTCTCTCCTATAAAAGACCCTTCAGTTTTGCTTATTCATATTTTTCGGTTTTCTCTAGGTCTTTTCGCCATATTTCGTCTAGGGTCACCATCTTGGGACAGCCAAATATTGAACAGTCTCTAGGAAAGTTGCGGCTACAATAGAACATGTGTTTTCCCGTACTCACGTCCGTACCTTCGACGAGATTCACGCACACCTCAGTTGGATCAGGCAACCGATCAAAGCAGCCCTTCGCGGAAACAAACGCCCTATCCTTAAACATGGGATTATCCTATCCGAACTTGCATTTCACTAGAGCCTCCATTACTTTAGCATAAGCCCGGGGATGTTTTTTTCTGAATTTTTCGACGCTATCACAGATTCTGATTGCAGTTAAGGCGTCTGTTGGAACGATTTTCAGGATTGCCTTAAACTCCTCAACATCCATCTTTCACACCCGATCATAGCTCTTAGCTTCCTCAAAGGAATAGGAAGTTTTGCTTATTTAACGCTTTGGAGACCGGCATCGAAACAGGCATCAGGGTTTTTCAGCTATTTTTTTAGCATCCTTTAGACATTCTGAACATTGAAATGTTTCAGAGTGACCATGACGGTAATCTTCGTATAATCCATGTTTCTTGCATTTAACAGCGTAGATAGGAAGACTGGCATTCCATCCTTCTCGCTTCTCCCATCGCAGGAATCCAGATCCGTTAATTCGTAACTGAAGTTTCTGCCACAAACTTAACTTAATGTTTTTCACTCCCGACAAACATTCACCCTCCACATCATAACCGCCAGATTTTGCGTAATTCACAGATATGTTTTATGAATTTTTACTAAACATCCGTAATTCTCAAACTGCAGTTCGGGGTCTTATAATGACTCTGGGCAAATTCGGATAAGATTTTAAGATGTAGCCTTCCGGGTCAATAATACCAAAATCAACGAAGCGCCTAAATTCTTCTTGACTGATGCTGTCGAGCTGCGCCACATACTCTCTTCCTTGCTCTTCTAGGGTGGCCTCGCCCCAGATCCTGTAGGACACTAAACGTACGCGTTTAGCAACTGTTATAGTGACGTCATCGTCATCCATGATCCTGCCCTCTTAATTAGAGGGCCCGTTTTTGCGTGGGAAGCTCTCGGGGGGGCATGTCGCCTGGAGCTGTCCTCATGACCGTCAAAGCATATATCGTATGCAATAACATTTCTCTTTGGACATATGGTTTTTTATAAGGAAAGGAGTAACTTGACGAGATGGGGATTTAAAGTTGAAAAGCATCGTAATTGGAATGCTGATGGTTGCATCGATTCTCAGCGCAAACGCGGTTATTATCTTTGACGTTACCCAGAGCCAGATGCAGGAGCTGAACATAGAGTTCGATGAGATAATGACTGAATCACTAGACTTCCTAGACCACGCGTGGGATGTAGCGAAAAAGTTTCAAGACCCAAACTATGACTACGACCCTTCAGAACTGGGAAACTACACAACCCCAGAAAATCACACAGCAACAGCTAGTGCTAAATACGTTTTATGCGGTTAAACTCTTCACTTTGAAGCTTCCTCACTTTTGAAACGAGCAAATATCAATTTTGTATCCTCAAAAGTGAAAATAAAAAAAAGAGGGGGGAGGTTTTTAGCCTAGATCGACGAACGAGCTTGCTGGCATACCGCCTGGAGCGGTGCGCACAACGCTTAGAGCAGCGCCGACAGCGGTTTTAACTTCGATCTTCACAGCATCATAGTCAGCAATCGTGTGGCCTGCAGTTGCGTTTAACCTCATTACTAGGAACGCTTTCTCAGTGGATTCGAGAACGGTGTCGTTGTCGCCGTTGTATATTGCGAACTTCGCTTCGTCACCAGATAGGCTCAGAGTGTTGTTTAGACTGTCCCAGTCCGTTTTATTTGTTGAAATCGCACCTTCATACACGTTCATTAGTGTTGCGTTTGGCAGGTATACTGAAACTATGACTGATTGGTTACCGAGGTCTAACGCGGCTTTGCCTACTGAAAGTTTCACTGGAAAGATTATGTACTCAATCTTGCTGGTGGCTTCGGTTTTTCCTGTTACTACTCCGTCTAGCTGCAGTGCGCTTAATGATTCGTCAAGTCCTGACTGTATTGTTTCCTTTGTCTTCTGTGTGGTGTAGAAGCCCATGTTCACGACCACGTAGCTTAGGGCTGCAGCGATTATGATGAACGCTATCAGCACTATGGCGGCTTCGATGCCGACGATGGCTTTCTTATTTTTGTGTAGTTTGTTGAACATTGTTTTACACCGTTACCCAAGTGTCTTTCGGCATTGACTCTGGCATGGTGAACTCCAGTGAAAGCGGTGCAGTCTTCTCAAGTCTTATCTCAATGATTATTTGTGCTCTGACGGCGGCGGCATTTGTGTTGCCTAAGTTTATTACCATGTAGCCTTTCTCGAAGGCGTCCAATGACTCGTCGCCATTAGTGTTCCCAATGAAAAGTGTGGCGTTGCCCTCGCTTACACCTTCAACTAGTTCAGTGAAGTTTTTGCCAGTTGGATCTGTCTGGTTTACGCCGTCGTATACGTTTGCCAAAGCGTTTTTGCCCACTTTAAGAGTGACGGCTGTTTCGTTCCGCCACATTGCAACGTACTTGACTCCGTAAGCTCTCAGTGGAATAATCATCGCTGTTACGTTTTCGCCGCTGTCTGACGTTTTTACGAATATTGTTCCGTCAATGGCTAGTGGTGTGCTTGCCTGTTTCAGGCCTTCCTGGATTACTGTTTTGCCTCTTTCTGTTGCGAACAAGCCTTGGTTGACGACCATGAAGCTGAAGACTGCTGCGATTATGACGAATGCTATGAGTATTATTGCTGCTTCCAAGCCTACGATAGCTCTTTTCTGTTTTAGAAACCTCTTGATTTCTTTCTTCATTCTTTTTCACGACAAGTATCCAGATGCGCATTTGTTTATATTAAAACTTATGAAGTGGTAATTCACATATTAACTCCATATTCTGGCTAAAAAGGAGAGATATTGAATTGGAAAAGAAGCGTTATCTAAGCTTGAACTAACGGAAAAAGAAAAAAAGGGGGGAAGTTTTAGCCTAAGTCAATGTATGATTCTGGAAGCATGCCGCCTGGAGCCATCCTGACAACTGTTAGGGCTGCCCCTTTAGCCCCTTTAACCTCAACCTTCAGAATGTCATAGTCCATCATTGTATGTCGTCCGCCAATAGGTGGCGTTTCGTGTAAATGTATTATGAGGAAGGCTTTCTCTGTAGATTCAAGAACGGAGTCTCCGTCGTCATTGTAGATTACGGACAGGGCAAAATCTTGCTCTGGGCTAGCGGCGAATAGGGTTGTCATGTTATCCAACACCTTTTGTAAGTCAATAGGGTCTTCTCCGTATGTGGTTTCGTTGTATAAGCCCCTGTAAAGGTTTAGCAATGTTGCGTTTGGCAGGTAAACTGAAGCCACAATTGTTCCGTTCTTTAGATCTATTGCTGCTTTTCCGGCTGAAAGCTTCACTGGAAACACTATCCATTGAATATGGCCTGCGTCGTTTGTTTTTCCCGTTACCACTCCGTCAAGTTGTAGGGCTGCTAGAGATTCTTCAAGTCCCGACTGCATTGTTTCTTTCGTTTTCTGTGTTGTGTAGAATCCCATGTTGATGACGACGTAGCTTAGGGCAGCGGCAACTATGATGAAAGCTATTAGCACTATGGCGGCTTCTATGCCGACGATGCCTTTCTTATTCTTTAAGAGTTTTCTCATCACTTTTCATCTCTATAATGCGGGTACGTACGTGCCTTGGGGCATCGACTCTGGTATGCTGAATTCAAGTGAAAGCGTGGCGCTTTTCTCAAGTCTTACCTCAATGTTCATTTCGTCTCTGGCGAAAGCAGCGTCATCCTCTGCAAGCGTTACTATCAGGAAACCTTTCTCGCCCGTGTCTAAAGCTTCGTCTCCATTGCTGTTTGTAATGGCAAGGACAACCCCCGTGGTCAGCCCTTTACCATTAGTGTATGTCGTATTGTATGCGTTGCTGTATGTTTCATTCACGTAAATGTTGCACGGTTCACCAGTCATAGTTTGGTTAGCCAGTTGAAAACCTACGAAATCGTCGAATTCATACCCACTTGGGGCGCAGGTATCGCCTGTTGCATTGTAATGTGTGACAATTTGTGATGCGTTGATATTGGGTTGACCGATGTATAATACGCCTAGGTACACGTTTGCCCATGCCCTTTGACCTATCTTCAACGTCATAACCGTTTGATCTTTCCCCATTGCCACGTATTTGACTCCGAAGGCTTTCACTGGAATTATGATGACGTTTACCGTTTTGCCTTCAGGAGTTGTTCTCATAAACAGTGTTCCATCCACTGTTAGGGGTGTGCTTGCCTGCTTCAGACCTTCCTGGATCACTGTTTTGCCTCTTTCTGTTGCGAACAAGCCTTGGTTGACGACCATGAAGCTGAAGGCCGCCGCGATTATGACGAATGCTATCAGTACTATTGCTGCTTCTAAGCCGATGATTCCACGTTTCTGTTGTATGAGCTGTTTGACTAGACGGCGTAGTGTGGTGTTTGGGGTTTTCTGGTTGCAGGATGGGCATGTTACCTTTCTCAGCTTTGATGTTGTGTGCCATTGATATCCACATTTTTGGCATGTTACATCGGGTTTTTTCTTGTTCATTTTTTACTACCTACACCACTACTTAGACCAAATAAGTATTATGTATTAAGACTTAATAAATGTTTCTGAAATCAAGATTCAGAATAAACACTCAGAATACATGCCCAGAAAATCACACAGGTAGATCCATGCTCGGCAAAGTACCGAAAATACTTTCTATGAATACTTGGGCAGCCATCCACGTTACGCCACTCAGTATCAGAAGGATGCCTAGATTAAGAAAGAATGTTCCCCAGTACCCTGTTGAAACCTCCTTTAACGTTAGGGCGTTCACCACAGCCATTATGAAAATTAACGCTATGTTTCCAGCTTCAATCACTACTATGGGGATTTCGTTGAAGGCAAAATAGGGCAGTCCCACTAGGGATTGGGACATGAAGTTGGCGAGCACCCTTAAAACAACAAGTAAGACAACCATCATGGGCTGCATAACCATTATAATTGTTTGAAAGCTCTTAGCTACTGTTTCCCTTCTTTTCCTAAATTCGCGGAATTTTATAAATCGGTTTCCAAGGGCGTTACCTATTTCAAGCGGGTCTGCGCCTCTGCTTAATGATTCAAGCAAGATTCTGTTGCTTATGTGAACTTGATGTGACGCAGCTTCAGAAGAAAGAGTTTCTAAAGTTTGCGTATGGCTTAGTCCGAGTTTCAACCTTATCAAAGCCTCTTTAACAAGCTTCTGTAATGGTCCAAGCTCCATGTATAGAATGTACGCGAAAGCAGCCTTCAAGTCTGATGTGGAGGCTAAGTTTTCTCCCAGAGCCTTCAAGAATGTGGGGTAGTTATTGTCAATCTTGTTAATGTATCGTTCCAGCTGATACCCAAATATTCCCGGAAGTATGACTCCTAAGCCGAGTACAATAAAGGCTAATGAAGGACCTTTCGAAAAGTACAGGAAGAAAGCAAGCACAGCTGAGGATGGAACCAAAGCCAAAAAACTCCACTTTAACCTCAGATAAAGTTTAGGCGGATACTTCCCTATGTAAACAACATCTTCTCTAGGCGATGTCGATCTGAAGAGGACGTACATTAGTATGCTGGATATGGCTGCTATCACGTAACCGAATGCTATGGCGTTTGGGTCAATCATGAAAACTGCCATGATCGCTATAGTCATTATCATGAATACTGTGACGCTTTGAAAAGTTGTGGAAATTCCGCCAAGCGTCTTGAACATTTCAATCGCCCGCGTATAGTAGCCCGAGTATTCCTCCATCAACGTTGAGGATTCCATTTCCAAGTATGCTTTCGGTTTAACAGTTGAGAACACGGTTGTACAGCGGACAAGAATGTCTTTAAATGGAGGCTTCACTGTTTCAGCTAACTGAGCCGTAGCCTTTGTGAAGCCGTATCCGAAGTCCTCGGCTAAAATGCGGATTTTCTGGAAAGCGCTGCTGTAATATCCGTATTCTTTATTCTCAGCTATTGTTCTCACAAGATCAGCTGGTGATGTTTGTCCATGCGATAAACAGTACATGTGGAACATGACTGTGACGAGGCGGCAGTCAACTTTTGTTGGGACATATTTTTTTGCCACGCGTCTAAGCAAGTATGTTACGGCTATCCCTATGAATAAAACAAGCGCCGCATCTAACATTTTTCCGATTAACACGTAGTAGACTGAGAAAAGAAGGGAAGGAATTAACACTAGAATATGCTTTGGCGGTATCGCTATTTCCAAGGCACCTTCATCTCTTTTACTCTGCGGTAGACTTCCCACACGCCCTTATGCCGAACTTCTATAACTGTTTTCCACACATCCGTATATCTTGGAAAGTTTTCTGAAAGAAAACTGAGTATTTCAGCTCTAGCGTTCATTTCTTCATAAATTTCCTTCAATCTTTCCTTTCCCCAGCCCCTGAAAGAGAGAACTTTGGTTTCTAGGTGGTAGCTCGAACCCATGAAGCGTAGTCGATCCAAGTCTGAGTCGTAAATAAATGTGGGTAGGTAGTTCAGGCTAGCTTCATCCGGTTCGTACCCGATTATTTCGTTGATTGACGTAACCCTTCGTATAAACTTTTTTCCACGTTCCATCCGGGCTTGGAAAATAGCCAAGTTTAACCCGTCTATGTGCGTTTTCGGAACGTTGATTGGGTGAGATGTAAGCCTTTGAAAAAGCTGCCCTAAAGTTCCAGCGTGCATTGTTGACAAAACTGGGTGGCCTGTTTCGATGGCTTGAAAAGCCACTCTTCCCTCTTCACCCCTTATTTCTCCCAGTATAAGGTAGTCAGGTCTCTGTCTTAGAGCAGCCTTCAAAAGGTCGAACATTGTTACTTGCGTTCCAGTATGTAGCCTTGTAACTTCTCTAACCCAGTTTTGGTGAAATATGTTTATTTCAGGGGTTTCCTCAATGCTGACGATCTTTGAGTCTGAGTTAATAAAGCATGTGAAAGCGTTTAAGCTTGTGGTTTTGCCTGATGCTGTTTCTCCACAGATGAACGCGGCGACTCCTACGTCAAAGAGCATCCATAAGTATGCGGCTAACTCAGACGAAATTGTACCCCAATGAATTAGGTGTGAAACTGAAATGGGCTCTTTAGGGAATTTTCTTATTGTGCAGTTGCTTCCTTTAAGGCTTATGTCTTCTCCGAAGACTACGTTGAATCTTGAGCCGTCGGGCAAGTGAATGTCTATTATTGGGTGTGTGTAGCTTAAAACCCTCCCATACCTTTCAGATATGCTCATTAACAAACGGTCAATTTCACTTTTTGAAACTTCTACGTTGGTTTCGAGGTGGCCCAACATTTTGTGGTAGACGAAAACTTTGCCTTCTCCGGGGAGGCTGATGTCTTCCAGCCATGGGTCTGATAATAACCCGTCAAGGAATCCGTGTCTAATTTTCTCCCTTAAAAAGTAGTATAATACGGTGTTTTCATCAGTTTCTTCCGGGATTTTAACCCATTTCTTCCTGATGGCTTGCTTAAAAAGTGAAGCTAAAATCTTTTCCTTTTGTTCACCGTATTCTTTGTTTTCCACAAGCCTAGCAACTGCAGTTTCAATAGTATCCAGTAGTTCACGGTCTGGCTTCTCAGGCGCTATAAGGTAGTATTTACCAAGTTCTCCTCCAGCATGGATGTGAACGTAGACTCCTAAGCCTACAGGATACACTACATTGATTTCTGTTCCAGCCTCTTCTAAATCGAGGTTCAACACGTATTTGGGTTTGTCTGGTAACGTCTCCAAGTATGAAGCCAAGTATGGATGCTCTTTCACAGCTTCCTCCAAGGTTTCGCAAACGGTTTGTCTGAAGGGCCAAACTTCTTCCTCCTCTTCCTCTTTCTTTTTGAGTTTTAATAGAGTTTTCAGCTTGTACATAGGTGAGTCTCCTAAATTTTTACTCCGCCGAAGGGCATCACCCTTAAGCCGATTTGAGGGTTAATTTCAAGAGTTATAGAGCTTTTCCTTTCTCCGTTTACGCCCCAGAGCTTAACAATCCTAAGCAGTTTAACGTCGATTCCTGAAATATTTGTGTTTTTAAGTATGAGGTAAACGTCTGAACTTGCCCTAAGCTTCATTATGGTCTCTTCGGGCAGAAACTGTGGGTGAAAAGTGATGGCTACTGTTTTGCCGTCTGAAACCAGGTTTTTCATTCTGGTAATAAATGTTAAAAAGTCGTATGATTTAGTGTCTACCGTTAACACGCTTAGGCTGTCGATGATGACAACGTCATAATGCTTCTTTATTTCAAGAAAGTTTGATATAACTCTTAAGAAGAACGTGCTCAGAAACTCGCTCCACCTGCCGCCTTTAACATGTAAAGGATAAATGTTAAGTTGACCTGAAAGATAGTAGCTGTAAACATCCAGCTTAATGGATTCCATCATTGAAAGGTATTCTTTTACTGTGGCTTCGCTAGACATGACGTAAACTTTTAACCCGTTTTTAAGCAGCGCATAAACTATCTGTTGCACGAAAACGGTTTTTCCTGAACCATATTCTCCCTCAATTGATATCAGACTTGGATATGGAATCCCTCCACCGAGGTCTCTGTCTAACTCTGGAATCCCTAAGCTGACAACAGTCACGGTTGCATCACACCCTCCGCCTTTGCTGTTACGCCGTAATGCGTAACAAAAGCAACAGAAACCATGCTCTCTGGGGCTCCAGCTGAAATGTTAAAGGATATTAGTGCTTCTTCTCCAGGGTTTATGAAGTTGTGGCTGCTGGGGTTAAACGAACAGTTTGTGTTTGAAACTTTAACATCTAGAATGTCGTATTGTTCAATTATGTATGACTGCCAATCAGAGTTGTTTATGTAGGAAAGCAGTATGGTGTTCCATTGGAAACCGTTTTGGCTTCGTAGAAAAATGGTTTTGCATCCCGTGTTTTTTACAGTGATGTTGCATGAGCTTGCGTTAACCTCTTCCACTTCCAGCTGTAATTGCACGTCAAGTCTTTCCCGTTCACGGTTAAAGTAGTCTTTAGTTGCGTAGGAAAGCTCCCTTAAACTCTGGAACACAACTACTGAAACTGAGGTGAACGTAACCAGTAACCCTATTAAGATTATAACTGAGGAAATGGTTACTGAAAAACCCATTTAACCACCTCACGGTAGAGCTGGAAAGAGATAGCTGCTTCCAATTCCTCTGAAAGGAACAATTTTTGCTTCGAACATTACGCCTTCAACTGTGATGGATGGGTAGACTCTTATCGTGGCTGTTTCACGGGGCTCCCAGACTCCGTCTCCGCTCGCATCTGTAAGTTTGAATTGTCCGCTTCCCGGATCGGCAGTTGAATTGTAACTGTAAAGCTGGGCTTGGCCATACTCGCCTACATAAATGTCCAAGTAAGTGAAGTTGTTAACCGGGAGACATCCGACGCTTTTGACGTATATAACGAAGTGCGGCGGACCTGTTGAATTGTCCACCGTAGCGTAAACTATCTCCAATTGGAGATTATTCATTCTTTTGATGTCGCTCACGTTTTGCATCAATTCGTTTTGAACAATGTTGCCGCTGTAGAAAGCGTAGGCTGAGAAGCCGCTGGCTAAAGTCACGGAGGATATAATCATGATGATGTGGGATAATGTTACGGAAAAACCCATTATTTATTCCTTACCTTGTCATTCACCTTGTCCTCTTCAATCTGCCTTTCAGCTATGGAGATAAGCTCCTTCACATCTCCTGAACTTATTTTAATCTCTGAGATCGTCGCGGCTTTATACGTGTTCAGTAACATGCGATCCTTGCTGAAGCCTTTCGACTTAGCCTTCGCACACGCTATGGCTAAGGAATAAATGTACTCGCTGGATTTAGCTGGCAGATACCCCATAAACTCGTAGGACTTCGCAAGATGAAATATGTCATCTGAAGAGAACCCTGAATCGAGAAGATTCCAAACCCAGTCTAAGTAGCTGGATCCAGCCTTAGGCAGGCGCCCTTGCGGTTGAGGCGTAGTTTTAGGTTCAAGTTCAACTGGCTCAAGCGGGCTCTCTTCCTTAAACGGAGAAGGTTTCTCTTCAGGTTTTTCCTCTTTTACAGGAGACGGCTTCTCGGGCTTCCCTAAATCTAATGATTTAGCTCCTGAAGGCAGCCTTTTGCTGTCTAGTGCATTTATATCTTTCTCGCTTGATATGCCCCTTAGAAGGTTGAAGGGGTTTTCAATTTCGCTTACGGCTGAACGAATGTCAACAACGGATTTTTTAAGGTTAGTTACAGTGGTGCCCAACTCTTGAGACATGTTTTCAACGGTAGACTTAATCTCATCTATTTCCTTTCTTGTAACTTCTTTGGCAGTATTATCCGTCTGCGATTTAGTCGCCTCTTTTTCTTCGAGGCTACTATCTTTTTTTTCACTCATAGTAGCGACTTCCTTCTCTCTCTTGACATTAAATCAAATCCTATTTATCTCATATGAATTTGGAATCAGTATTCCAGATTTGTTACCAATATTAATATCTTAAATCGTAAGATTTATTATGGAGTGGTGTGTCATAATCTGTTGAAGGATGTGAATTGAGGAAAATACTCAAGAACAGGAAAGCTTTGAACCCAGTAGTTGCAGCCATTATACTCGTCGCAGTAACAGTCGCAGTCTCCATCGCAGTCGCAGCATGGATGGGATCACTAAGCATCGGCTTCATGGAAACAAAAGAAGTGACAATCACCAACATAGCCTTTACTGGAACTGGGGTATCCCCTGACCCTGCCGCCACCATCGTAGTATCCGTGATTAACACTGGAAGAACTAACGTAGCAATATCTATGATAGACATCAACGGCGAAAAAAGAATATTCACCCCCATGCCCGCTACAATCGTAGCAGATGCTCCAGCCACTAATATTACAATTCCTTACACAACTTGGGAAGCTGGAAGCAACTACATCGTAAGCTTGTTCGCAGCTGATAGCACAATGGTCGCCTCTTCCACGGCTAGCGTAAGCTTGATTGCAACTGATGGCACAATAATCGGCTCTTAGACGGCTACTGCATAACCCTCTACAACAATTTAATCCCCCATTTTTTGGCAAAATTCCTCCCTCTTTTTTTTGAGGACTGATTGATTCCAAATGTGAATTTACAATTCATAAATTCTAAATCGGCAAAACTGGCGCCTCTTTCTGTGGGGAAACAGGATGCGCCTACACATAATCGTCTACGCAGTCTTCGTCGTTTCTATCCTCTTCGACTTAGCTACAAGCATCCTCTGCTTTCAAGTAGGAGGACTCGCCGAAACAAATCTTATATATCAGATTGTTGGGGTTTGGGCGTTCCCCATTGTCTACCTCATCGACACGGGATTTCTCCTTACTATTGAATGGTACCGCAAATACACAAAATACGCTCCTATCATCCTCTTCATCCTCATCTTTTTCTACATTAATGCAGGAGCCACAAACCTGCAACTCGTATCTTAACCCCTCTTCTTGTTCTTCATCCATTACCGAAAAACAGGGTTTGCTGGGGCTCATGAAAGCGTATGAAAGGACTCCAATTCCCTCCACACCGTCACCGAGTGTGGACGCTTCCATGAACCCTTTCAGCTAACTAGCGGCGCTCAGATCTTCTGCTTGCTTAAGACGAACTTGAAGGATTTGTTGCAGCTGGGGCAGTCGAAAAGCCCTATTGTTAATTCGGTTCTTTTCCCTGTCTTATCTGGGCGGCCAGACATCTTCCAGCTTTTTCTAGGGTTGGCAACTTCGGCTCCACAGTGTCTACATTTAACCATTTCATACTCCTCCATTAAATTACATTCATGGTTTGCTTATGATACATAAAAGATTTGCCTTCAAGTTTGCTACGAAGAGGCTAGGGGATCCTAGAGACTCTTCGTTATTACTTGCTGTACCCGTTCATAAAGGATGTATAACAGATAAATCACCGCGAAAGCCGTCATGAACACTTCAAACATTAAAATCGCTGGGTTCTGTTCTTTAGCAGAAAATGTTCCGTCCTTGCAGATTGACCAGAAAACCAAGATTTGAAGGAAGACTGAAGCGCTTAGACAGCCGATGCCGAAACTATGGAAGAGCAACCAAGCCTTTTTCATAAATCTTTTTTGGTTATCTCAATGAATAAAAGATTTGCCTTCCATAATGTGTAGCTGAGTGGACATATATCGGTTTTTGTAATGTATTCTCAACCGAAGGGTATATATTAAGAGATAAGATATAATATATTGATGTGGAATATGGATTATGGCGCAATTAAGCGTTAAGGAACGTTACGCAACTGTTAGCGTAACGCTGCATCCGAAGGAGGTTCCGAGGGACTTTCTCAGGAGGGTTCTCTCGATCTCCGCGTCTAAGCTTGGAAGCAGGGACGTTTCCTTAGCCTCTCACATGATGGTTGTTTTGAATGTCCGGTTTAACGGTCGTGCTGGGCGTTTAGCGCCTGACGTGCTCCTAGTGAAGAACCCTGAAGTGTTCGCTGTCTCTCGTGCTGGGGATGCGAAAGCAAGCGAGCATAAGTGAGTGGTAAAAAGTTTTTCTCTCGTAAATCTTGGTTCGCTATTTTATTCTTTTTTGTTGCAGTGTTACTTTTGACTCGCCTTGACTATCTTATCAACAACACTTTTTACAGTTACGGATTAGTTTTCAGTTATGGTTGGTATCGTGAGTATACACTGTTGTATTCACTCTCGTATCAACTTGTTATCTTTCTCCTTTTGCTGTGGACCCACAACAAATACTTGCTATTGGCAACCGAAGCCTTCGTTTTCTCTGCAACGCAAGACCTCATCTTCTTTGGCTTATGGTGTGGACAGTTCCCTCCTGCAGATTGGACTTGGATGTTAAGCTATGAAATATTGGGTTTCTGGACTACTAACACTCAGCTTTTTGCTTCTATCTTAATTAACGGACTTGTTTTCGGATTCTGTGCTTGGCGATACAAAGCGTCAATTATCACCCATTGAAATGGGGGATCTCCTTGGAGGTTTTCTATGAAACACGCAAAACTGGCGCCTATTTTATCATGACCTCGCAAGAATACCACTGAGACCGATTGTTCAGAAATCAATCTACCAGAGTTAAATAGATTTTAAATATCTTATTAGTTGTTTTGCTCTTTTCTGAACAGTGTGATATTTTCGTACGGTTTCCATACCACGTAGCGCTATTTGACATCGTTCATCATCATGTCTTAGATAATAGCGAATTTTCTCTAGAATGTTTTTTTCATTTCCTTCAGAATATACTTAAACACTTCGATTCCGAGATCAAATCCAGGATGTCCACCATATTCATTCAACAGGGTATCATGCGCTGAAATAACTAACTCTCCATCGGGATACCAAATCTCTTCATCTGCTGGTTTTTCAGTCATTAAAATCTAGTTAATATCATTAGAAAAAGGAAATAAGAGTTTAGGCTAAACAAGGCAGATATGCCTCTCAGTAGCACCGAAAGCAATCACAAATAACTTAACAGTATCTTTTAGGTGTGTTAACGCGGGAGCTGCTGCGGGGCAGGTGTTGGAGATAACGCTTGAATCTACATAGAAGGGTCAAATCCAAAACACAGAAAGTTATGGTTCTTTTTCTATTTCTTTAAAGATATAGTCTAGAGTAAAGACAGGTTTTTGTTAATATTGGATGGTTGTTGAGGTGTTGTTATTAATTGGGTTTTGATTTTTTGGTGTTCTGCTATAACATTGAGGTGTTACTGAGAAGAGTATGCTTTGTTTTGGTTGTGTGGTGAGCTTGTAAAATTTGCATTTCTGTTTTGTGTAGGTTTAGTTTTTTGTGTTGTGAAGCTTTTAATTAATGGTCACCTCATTTATTTTGTGCTCTCGCCGATGTATGTCTGCTCTGCACGCGTAAATCCCAGACATGTATAATCTCAACAATGAGATACCCAAAATTTGACTTTATACGGGTGACGTGGTACAGGCTATGGTGAGAGCATCCCCCTTCTGACCAGAAAGAAGAAAAGTATGCATGGGCGGGGTTTTTATTTCTTTAATTTTTTGATTAGTGTTATCTCTAGATTTTGTTTAGAATTTTTTTCAGTGTTGAGGCGACGTCTTTGGTGTATGTGGGACTCATCCACATGTCGTCGATAACAGTGATGGACTCGTTTTTCTTTGCTTTTGTTATCATCGTCTCCACAACATTTCCTCCTTTACCGCTTGCCCCTGCTGCGCCGAAGACGCTTGCTATTCTGACGATGTAGTGTTTCGGGTTTTGTCTTGTGAAGTGTTCGCTGGCTAGCTTGGATATTCCGTAAGTGTTGATGGGGGCGGGTTCTTCGTGAGCTGCTTCTGCGAAGAGTCTCTGTATGACCCCTTAGATGACTCTATCATTAGAAGTAGTTGTGCGTGAATCTGTAGGGTTTCCGCACAACAACTTCTAACCTCATCCTCTCAATCTTACGCCTGACAGCTCCCTGACTTTTCCCCATCTTAGAAGCGATCTCTTTGATGCTTTCACCTGCTTCAACGAGCTTGATACTATCCTTTGCGAAGAGTCTCATAGACCCTCCTGATGTTGCGAAACGTCAACCCACGAAGAGTCTTCAGCATGTCATCAGCACACATCATTTTCTCAGGCAAAACAACATTAGAAGTAGATGAACAAGAGCCTACAGGCTGATGTTTAACTACTTCTAAACCCATCCATTCAATCTTGCGCCTAATAGCCTGCTGTTTATCAACTTCTAAACCTAACTGCTTAGTTTTTGTTCGCACAGCCTCAGAGCTCTTCTGCAGTTCCCGTGCAAACGATTTGAAACAACTATAGAGGAGACTCTTTGCAGTCGTTGAAAGATGAGAGCCAGAGGTATATCACTTGAAGACTCTTCGTAAGGTAACTCTTCCTAGCTGTTTTTCTGGTCTTGTTTGTTGCAATGGAGGGTAAATGATGAAAATTATTGTTGCTGAGGGGCTTAAAACTGTGTTGTTTTAATAAATGAAGCTGTTTTTGAGGATTTGGTGAAGGCGGGTATGATGGATGCCGCTGATGTGGAGGAAACAGGTAAAGAAAAGATAGGGCAGATTGTTCAGAAAATCTTGGAAAACAACGTTGTTGCATTACCGTATGGATCATCTGCAATTGAGGGAAAGAAAAAGCGTTCTCAAGCTGATAAAGTGGGCAAATTTCGTTACTTGAATAGTAAGGTTGATGGTCTCAAGGCTGATGTGCGTGAATTGAAAAAGATGGTGCGCATGGTTACGAATAGTCTAAGTCTATTTGTGGATGTTGACCGGGAAAGCCTTGAACGGCTAGTGTGTAAGGATGAGGTTGATTTGGCGCTGCTGGATTTGTTGAGGGCTAAAGGATGCTTGGGCACAACGCCGAATGAGGCGATCCGTGAAGATGAGCTGAAGCCGTATTGTCTCAAAGCTTTCCATATTACGCGGAGGATTCAGTATATGAACCGGAGATGGAAGGAGGCGCTTGACAGGGACCTGGCAGTTAGCGTTGACAGGAGATGGAAGCTAAGTTTGTTTGCTAGAAAAATGTTGGCTGATGACGTTGAAGAACCTGACGAATGAGATGCTGGTGCTGGATGAGTGAAGGGGGGTGAAATGAAAATGAGTAAATTAGTAAAGTTTCTTGAATCTGAATTGAAACTTGCATATGAAAAACACAAAATTCCAATAAATGATGTAACATTGATGGCTGGTGCTGTTGCATTAGAGTTAGCAGAACGATTATTTGTTGAAAACATCGAAAAAATTGCATTAGAAGACGGACACGATTTAACTAAAACTGCTATGCTTAAACATCGAATTTATACACAATTGGATGAGTGAAAGGGTTGAGGTTGCGGAAAACAAATAGGTGGCTTTTCATGATTTACTGCACAAACTGCCTACGAGAATGCGGCGACAAACGACCATACACCTACCTTAATGGAGAATTAGTTTGCATGAGTTGTTACAGAAGAAGTGTAGGCGACTTCAGACCAATTTACAGGTAGACTCTATCTATTCCGTCCTGTTCTTTTTCTTTCTATTCCATCGCAACCTTTTCCAGATTGTCCTCTTCCTTTTCCAGATCCGTCTTTTTTCGGTACTCCTTTTGTCATGTTCTCA
>Ga0307421_1001137_pt1 | contig 16394 bp, 15 predicted proteins | sample SalMarWE160270MG_FD_202163 | JGI IMG/M metagenome (GOLD analysis project Ga0307421, IMG submission 202163) | Salt marsh sediment microbial communities from the Plum Island Ecosystem LTER, Massachusetts, United States - WE1602-70 | ecosystem: Environmental > Aquatic > Marine > Intertidal zone >...
CCCCTCATAAAGACGGAACGGCAGGCTGATGAAACGGTTTACTTCTACTTTCGATTGCGTATCGATACGTTCAACCTTGATCATGTTCGCCTCTCGTCCCGGACACTTATGATTGTAGCATTCAAAAAAACCATCTACAATCTGCATCAACTCAAATCCTGGAGAGTCATTGTCATGTTTGCCCGCCTCCTGCGTTGGGTTTTCAATCTATTCTCCGCCTTACTTTCTCATCGAGATGTCCTGGGCCTCGAAAATCTCCCCCCTGACGGCCCTTACATCATAGTGATCAATCACCTGAGTTATTTCGATACCCCCTTTGCCTACGGGCTGCTCGGAGGAGATAAGGTAACTGGCTGGGCTGCCGAGAAATACGAACATCACCCCGTATTTGGGCTGATCCTGCGCATAGCCGGCGGCATCTTCATCCAGCGCGGCCAGGTTGACCGCACCGCTATCGCCGCCGCCGTTCAATGGCTTAAACATGGCGGCATTTTTGCTATAGCTCCGGAAGGGACGCGGAGTAAAACAGGCTCGCTTGCACGCGGTAAAACCGGGGCGGCTTTCCTAGCCAACGAAGCCGATGTTCCCATCGTCCCCGTCGGCCTCACCGGCACCGAGAATGTCCTCCAAGCCTGGCGGCAACTGCGACGCCCGCTGCTCACCATGCACATTTCTAAACCGTTCACGCTCCCTCCTCTCAATCCCGAAAACCGCTCCTCCGACTTGCGCCAGAACACCGATGAAATCATGTGCCACATAGCCGCTCTAGTACCACCCGAATATCGCGGAGTGTACGCCGATCACCCACGTCTGCAAGAACTCCTCCGTTCCACAACGGCCTAGACCCGCTCAACCTTTTAGCGCCCAGCTTATTCGTTTTCGCGATACGTTTTACTGCCCACCTCCCCCGCGCGGGTGACGGAGATATCCCCCGCGCGTCTCCACCACAAGCGGGATTGCCCTCCTGACCAACAACGATACACTATTAGCACGTTTGTTCTATCCAAGAACCTTCTATGCTTCCCTGTTTGTACCAGTGCGCTCCGTTCACGCACAACTTGTGCGAACGGCAGCCAATATGTGCACTGGCCTGCGCCCGGACGCTCTCTTTTTGGGACAGATCCAGGGGTCACCAACCCTGAAGAAAGGCATAGCAATGCAGCGAGAAATGGTATCCCCTCCTTATTCTGACCTACCTCTCCCCGCCGCCGACCCGGCCATGCTGGAGGCGCTGCTCCAGCCGCGTCTTTCCTTGTTTTGGGGAGCGCACACACCCACACGCGCCCTCCTGGCCTACCTCACGGTCCTGGCCACTCGCGGCCATCAAGTGCGCGTCTTCGACGGTGGCAACCGCTTCGACGGCTATTTCGTCGCCCGTCTGGCACGGCGTCTTAGCTCCGATCCGCACGCCACACTAGAGCATATCCGTCTTTCGCGCGCCTTTACCTGTTTCCAGTTGGCAGAGTTGGTTAAAACGGCGCCAACTGGGCTGGGGACGCAGGAAAGCGACGATGTCCTCGACTTGGATGCGGGCGTACCCGGCCCATCCGTGTTGTTTGTACTCGACATGCTTACCACCTTCTACGACGAGAGTGTATCCCTGAGCGACGCGGAGCGGCTGCTGACAAACACAATCGCACATCTAAAGCGGCTGGCATCTGCCGGGCCGGTGATCGTCGGGTCGCGCGAGCCGCGCGTCCTTGTCAAAGAACGTTGGACTTTGCTCGACCGTCTCCAGATCGCCGCCGATACTGCCTGGTTGCTGCAATCCCCCGAGGACCCTGGTCAAGAGCAATTGAAGTTGTTTTAGAGACGGCATCGACAAATCAGAAGCACCCGAGGCAACCATGGGACGAACCCTACCATCCATCACCCAGGCCTTTCTCCAGGAGCAGCAATCGCTGGCTCGTTTCCGCCGCGCCCTGCGCCGTGAGGACCAGCGCGCCCTCGACGACCTACTCGGCTCTTCGCGCCAGCATCTGGCCGCCGCAGCCTACGCCTCCCACCTTCTTCCTTTCGAAGTTATGCTGCTGGCCATGCTCGTCGAGCAGCATAAGCAGGTGCTACACCTGCAGCAAGAGATCGAGGTCATCCAATCGACACTGCGCGACATCTCCCCCGCTAATGGTGACAGAGAAAGGGAACAAGAGGGATGAACCCCCTCTTCGGCTGGTTGTTCGATGTCTACCCTTCCGGTGACGGGATGACCGTTTGGGTGATCGACCCCGACGGTCAGAGCCACCGCCTGCACGACACCTTCACCCCAACCTTTTATGCCCAAGGGGCGCGCCAAGAACTGCGTTCAGTGTGCCAGATGCTGCGCAATCGCGGTGCGCCCGTCACGCTGCGCCGCACTGAACGCATCGACCTTTTCCTCGATCGCCACATCGAGGTGCTCGAGGTCGGCGTCCTCATCCCCGACCTGCTTCCACGCCTATTCCGCCAGGTGGCCGACTTCCGCCCGAACCTGACCTACTACGACGCCGACATCTCCCTCCCGCAGCGGTATGTCCTGCGGCGCGGGATCTTTCCGCTCGCCTACTGCTCCATTGATAGAGAGGGGCGCCGTATTCAACGCATCGAAGCGCTCGACTCGCCCTGGGAGATCGATTATCCGCTTCCACCGCTGCGCACAATGAACTTGCGTCTTTCAGGCGAGATGCAGAATCCCGGGCGGGGTTACCGCGGCGATTTGCTGGTTGAAACCGAAGGGAACACATTCCATTTTCCGCGGGCACACAGCCGCCGCCTGGTGCTAGGTATACGCCACCTGCTCGAACACTACGATCCCGATGTGCTGATCAGCACCTACGGCGACAACTACATTCTCCCCCGCCTGCTCGAGCTGGCTCGCCACTACGGCATTCCTCTGCCGCTCAACCGCGATCACGGCGAGAGCGTACTGCGCAAATCGGCATCATCTTACTCATCTTATGGCCGGGTGGTATTCCGCAACGAGCAGCATCTACTCTTCGGCCGCTGGCACCTCGACCGCCAAAATGCCTTCCTAGCCAACGACTACGGGGTCGACGGAATTCTCGAAATCGCCCGCCTCTCGGGCCTGCCACCACAGACCGTCGCCCGCGTCTCCACCGGCACCGGCATCAGCGCCATGCAAGTCGCCACCGCGCTTCGGCGCGGCGTACTCGTGCCGTGGCAAAAGCGGCAACCCGAGTCGCTCAAAAGCGGCCTGGATCTGCTGTCAGCCGACAAAGGGGGATTGGTCTACACTCCCATAGCGGGGTTGCACGAACACGTCGCCGAACTCGACTTCACTGCCATGTATCCGAGCATCATGGTGCACTTTAATATCTCGCCCGAGACGGTGGGGGCAAAGTGCTGCAAGGGCGAACCGATCCCCGAGCTAGGCACGCCCGTCTGCCGCCATCGCCAGGGCCTGGTGCCCGAGACGCTCGAGCCGCTGCTCGAGAAGCGCAGCCGCTATAAGGCACTGATCCGCGAGTTACCCGAGGACGACCCACGCCTCGAGGCCTACCGCCGCCGCTACTCGGCTCACAAGTGGCTATTGGTGACCTGCTTCGGCTACCTGGGATATAAGAATGCCCGCTTCGGCCGCATTGAGGCTCACGAGGCGGTCAACGCCTACGGTCGCGAGGTGCTGCTGCGCACAAAGGAAATCGTCGAGGCGCGCGGCTTCCGCGTACTGCATCTCTATGTCGACGGACTCTGGATCCATAAACCGGAGGCTAGCGACAGGCCAGACTACGATGCGCTTCTGAATGAGATCCATGCCGAGACCGGTCTGCATATCGGGCTTGAGGGGGTTTATCGTTGGCTGGCATTTCTACCATCACGGACCGAACCGCGCGTTGCAGTCGCCAACCGCTATTTCGGCGCTTTCGAGGATGGTTCGCTCAAGGTGCGCGGGATCGAGGCCCGCCGCCGCGACACACCTCGCTACATCAAAGAGACCCAACTCGGGATGCTGGAAATCCTCTCCCGGGGGCGCGATGCGGCCGGCTTCTGCGCCGCGCTGCCCAAAGCCATCACCTTCGCCCGGCAACGCCTGCTGTCTTTACGAGCCGGCGTGGTCCAGACCAACCAGTTGGTGATCGCCCACAGGCTCTCACGCCGACCCGAGGAGTACACCGTGCGCACCGCTGCGGCGCGCGTGGCGCACCAGCTCGCCGCAACCGGGATTGAGCTGCACCCGGGCGAACGCATGAACTTCCTGCTGGTTCCCGGCCCGGAGAAAGCCCGCGCCTGGGAATTGCTCGAAGGGCAGGTACCCTATGACCGCGATGCTTACAGCAAGTTGATGTTGCGCGCCGTCGAAAGCATCCTGGCTCCCGTGGGCGCAGATCGATCGACGATCGAAATGTGGCTTCTGGGGAACGCCGGCTATTGGGGCCCTCCCGGCGCCCTTCCGCCGCCAGGAGTCGATATCGGAACGCCGATTCTGGCGCGCGGTCGGGTCCCCTCACAGGTCGGAATCCGTGTGCCCTCAGCGCTTGACAGGCAAAGGCGTGACCTCGTCTTGCGCCGCGAGGAACTCCTTCCTGCGGCATAACCAGCCCTGTTTCGCACTGCCGGGTCCAGCCTTCCGACATTGACACGACATTTGAGTCAACCCGGTCTATATAGCTTCAATAGATGATCTTCACACCATCTTCACGCTTCATCAATAAACTAGTGAGTGAAAGACCCTGATTCGAAGCCTTCGTCGTCATTAATTAGGACGTCAAGGGATAAGCTACTCGCTTCTGCCTTGTCGAGGCAGCTCTATCGGGTAAGATATGGAATTGGTGAATACGACAAACGCCCGTATCCTAGCGGGCACGAATCCGTCATATAGGTAAGTGATGGTATCTCAGGAAACAGAATGGTTGGAAGGCGCACGCCGGCTGGACGAGAGCACACTGGCAGTAATTTACGACTCTCTCAGCCCCGAGCTATATAACTACTCCTGCCGCCTCGTCGGGGATGCAGAAACCGCAGAAGATATTGTCAGCGAGACTTTCTTCCGCTTCTTACGCGCCCTGGGCGCCGGTGGAGGCCCCAAGGATCACCTTAGGGCTTATCTTTACCGGATCATCCACAACCTTGCGGTAGACCACCACCGCCGACGAGAAGAACCTTTAGAGAACCAGGACCTGGATGTGCAGCGATCACCTTCAGCAGAAAATCCCGATGATGCTGTCGAGCATAGCCTCGCACAGGCGCAGGCTCGCGAAGTGCTGTGGCGATTGACAGACGAACAGCGCCAGGTGATTGTGTTGAAATTCTTCCAAGGGTTGAGCAACGAAGAGATCGCCGCAGTGCTTAAGAAACCGGTGGGGGCGGTGAAATCACTTCAGCACCGAGGGTTAAAGTCTATGCGCAGAATCCTGGAAAAGGATTTTGCTTTTACGGAGGGCCCACAATGAGCAAACTAGAGGACCGCGTAGATCAAGCAGTATCCAGCTATCGCGCCGGCAAGCCAATCAAAGATCCGGATTTGCAATCTCTCTTAGAGACGATGGACACATTAAAACCATTAGAAGATGTCCCCGCCCCGGATCTCGTACGCTCTCAGCAATTACGCCAGGCGTTTCTGACACGGGCAAAAGAGACGCTGCCCGTATCTCTACCCGAACTTAAACGTCATATAGGGTGGAAAAACATATTGAAAAAGGAGCGTTCACCCATGTTTACATTTGTCCGTATTTTGATCTTGCTCGCAGTCGCGTTCGGCGGTACAACCGCAACCGCATTCGCCGCACAAGACAGCCTGCCTTCCGAAGCGCTGTATCCTGTCAAGTCGCTTATGGAGGACGTCCGATTAGCATTAACGTCCGATCCCGAAGCTGAAGTTGACTTGCTGCTGCAATTTTCCGATGAACGCATGGAAGAAATTGCGGCCCTGATGGAACAAGGTCTTCCCGTGCCAGACGCTGTGGCAACCCAACTCCAGAGTCATCTCAATTTGGCGCTGAAAACATGTGCTGAGCTGGACGATGCCGCATTACTTCAGCTCATGGCGCAAATTCAGACGCGCTCCCAGGAACAGCTCAAAGTCCTGGAAAAGCTTGGAGAAGGTTCCGGCAATCAACCCGAGGACGCCTTGCAGCTGGCAACACAGGCCATGAACAACGTCCGTGTCACTGCTGAGGGTGCCTTGGATGATCCCATAACTTTCCGGCTTCACCAGGGTAAAAATCGGTCCCCAGACGCTCCTGAATACCCCGACATGCTCCCAGCCAATGGCACGGGAGATTCACAAGGACCTGGAAACAAGGGTTCCAACGGCAAGAAAGGACCCGGTGATCAGGACGCTACTCCTTAGGGATCATAAGAAGCAATCCCCGCGCAACTAGCGCATAAAGAAAACAACCGTTGGCCTGACCTGGATGAATCCAAATAGGCCAACGGTTGCTTCTGTTCATATGAAGGAGGAGGCAATAATAGCCAGGATCATGTGATGATTCACAGAATACCCGGTTGTTTTACAACGATCATCCATGCCCAGTCTGTTGACGAACCGCCTTCTATCATGGTATCATCCGGCGGCCTTGAGACCGCTCTGATGAGTGCTGGGCGGCCAACGTGTTTTTCTCGGAGGAGAACAAGATCAGCGCATCACAATTTAGGATAAACAATCAAATTCGAGCCAATAACGTACGCCTTATCGGCGCCGATGGAAACAACGTCGGCGTGGTGACGATTGAGGAGGCGTTTGAAGCCGCCAGGACTGCAGATCTCGACCTGGTTGAAATTGCCCCAAACGCCGACCCACCTGTGTGCCGGGTGCTCGACTTCGGCAAGTTTCTCTACGAGAAATCGAAGAAGGACCGTGAGGCAAGAAAGGCGCAAACCAAAGTTGAGATCAAGGAAGTCCGGCTTCGCCCGAAAACCTCCGAACATCATCGGTCATTCAAAGTTCGAGATGCAAGGCGTTGGTTGATGGAAGGAAAGAAAGTCCGAGTGCGCATCCGCTTTCGTGGGCGTGAAATCACATTTCCCGAGATCGCGCTCGAGGATTTACAAGGCATAGCGGACGAACTCTCCGACGTCGGAATCGTTGAGCAATCCCCGACGATGGAAGGTCGCACGATGCTCATGACGCTAGCGCCGGGTAAACCAAAGCAGTAGTTATTGTAGACAATCAAGTTCGTGTCGATGTCCCCGTGGGCAGCGGTACCGTCTGCGGGGTTTGTGCCCTACAAGCGGGTCGCAAAGAACGAGATTGTCTTTATTAGAGGAGTAGGATTGTGGCCCGTAAAGCCAATAAGAAGGGTAAATATAAACTCAAGACGCATAAAGCAACCGCCAAGCGCTTCCGCTTAACGGGTTCTGGGAAGCTGGTACGCACTAAGGGAAACAAGAGTCACCTGCGCCGAAAGAAATCCGCCCGTTCCAAGCGGCTGTTCTCAAAAATGCTTCCTGTAGAATCGAAGGGTATCGCCAAGCGCGTTAACCGCTTAGCTCCTTACCTGAAGAAGTATAAGTCCAACCCGAACGCCCGTACGGGGGGCTCTTCCAAATAGCCTACCCATTGTTGTGGCTGTTGAGTGTATGCAACGGGTGTCCTAGAGACATCGGCGCTCAGGGGTCCACAGGAGAGTGAAACGTGCCACGAGTTAAAGGCGGTACCATCACACGCCGTCGCCATAAAAAAGTATTAAAACTTACCAAGGGAATGTACGGCTCTCGCAGCAGCCTATACCGCCGTGCCAACGAGGCGATGCTAAAGAGCCTGTGGTATGCATATCGAGATCGCCGCACACGCAAACGCGATCTTCGTCGTCTTTGGATTGCGCGTATCAACGCCGCCGCGCGTCTCAACGGAACTACCTACAGCCGTTTGATCTACGATCTGAAGCAATCGGGGATTGGTTTGAACCGGAAGATCCTCGCCGATCTTGCAGTCCGTGATCCAAAGGCTTTCAGCGAGGTCGTGAAGACCGCAACCAAAGGGTAGCGAATAACTTCAATCTAATCCATAAAAGGGACGCTGACGCGTCCTTTTTGTTTATCTCCAAAATAAAGGTTCGCGGAATAAACCTCCCGCAGGTTTCGAACCTGCGGGAGGTCAGCTAAGTGTTGAGCTCGCAGGTGCAGCTCCGGACGGAGCGGAGCGCTGCAAATCCGCTTGATCACCGTCACAACTTGGAGAAGAACCCTAGCAGTTGCAGCTCATAAGAGTTTTCCTTATGCTCTCCGTGCCCGGTGGCTATAGCGGACCGCGGTGATACAATCAAACGGAGGGGAACAATAGAGAACTACCTGGAGTGTTATATGACAACGCTGGTCTTGCAGCGAACGCTACCCCAAGGGCAAAAAATCCGCATAATCCACGGCGACGCACAATGATTACATCAAAATCCAATCCACGCGTGCAGTGGGTACGAACACTGCAAAGTAAGCGGCGCGCTCGCAAGCGTGAAGGTCTCTTTATCATTGAGGGTTCTCGACTAGCAAGCGAGGTTGTTTCCTCCCGCTCACCGGTTAAACTCGTTTTCTACACGGACACAGTCAAACAGGGTGACCGGCGTCTACTAGATGCGTTGATCAATCTAGGAGCAGAGGCCGAAGAAGTCTCTGAGCAGGTTATGAAGGCCTGTTCCGACACCGAAGCGCCACAAGGGCTTCTCGCGGTTCTTCCCATTCCCTTAGTTGCGCCGCCCGACAATCTGAGCCTGGCGCTCATCGCAGACCGGATCTCCGACCCCGGTAATCTCGGAACGATCTTGCGCACTGCGCAAGCTGCGGGCGCAGAAGCCGTTTTCCTCAACGCGGGCTCAGTCGACCCCTTTAACCCGAAAGTTGTGCGCGGCGCCATGGGGGCACATTTCCACCTTCCCATTATCCAGAAGCAAACCTCCGAGATCGAGAAACATCTTCGCGGAATCGATATTTGGGTCGCTGAAGTTGGCTTGGGGCCTCCATACTACGCTGTGGATTGGAACAAGCCTTCCGCGATAGTGATTGGTAGCGAAGCACACGGCCCCAGCGATGAGTTCCGCTCCATCGCCAAAGGCAGCACACACATTCCCATGCAAGATTCGACCGAGTCGCTGAATGCCTCTGCCGCTGCTGCGGTCATCCTATTCGAAATTGCCCGAATGCGAGGAGAAGAATGAGAATTCGTGCGCTCACCGGCTTCATCGATCCGGGCTGGCCAATCGATAGCAAGTTCATCGCCAAGACAGCCCAATGCCTGAAGGATTGTCGATCAGCGCTTCGGGACGCAGGCTCTGAAGTCCAGACTCTGCGCATTGCCACCCCTCCGCCTTCAGAAATGTCAACCCCTGTTGCCCCTGCCGATCGACCAGATCTGGCTCGCCGGCTTGAAGCTGAAATATTCATTCAGGGAATTGACTATGCGTCGATAGGACCCGCCCTGCCTGATGAGCCGGATGGCTTTGACATGCTGCCTAAAGTGTTGGAGGCGACGGACACGGTCTTCTCCTCGGGGCTCTATGCGGATCCAACAGTCGGGCTGTCGCTCACCGCGGCTCGGGCGTGTGCCCGAGCCATCCACGAGATATCAACCATAGGCGACAACGGTTTTGGTAACTTGCGCTTCGCCGCTCTGGTCAATGTGCCATCAGGTGTCCCCTTCTTCCCCGCAGCATATCACCGCGGCGGACCGCCCTCACTCGCGATCGCGACCGAATCGGCCGACCTCGCGGTCAGCATTGTAAAAGACGCGGATACGCCCCAATCGGCGAAGAAACAATTAATCGCGGCGATCGAGACGCACGCGGCAAATTTCGCCCGAATCGCCGACGCCGTCGCGAGCAACCATGACTTTCGCTTCCTTGGAATCGATTTCTCCTTCGCCCCGTATCCTGAAACACAGCGTTCGATCGGCACGGCGCTCGAGGCAATCGGCGCCTCCACTTTCGGCCAATCTGGCAGCGCAGCAGCGGCAGCCTTCCTGACCGACTGCCTTGACAGCGCCCGATTCCAGCGCGCTGGCTTCTGTGGACTCTTCCTTCCTGTTCTGGAGGATACCGTCCTGGCTGCGCGCGCCAGTGAAGGGATCCTGACGATCTCTGATCTACTGCTCTACTCCACCCTTTGCGGAACTGGCTTGGATACAATCCCGCTTCCTGGAGATGCAAGCATAGAAGCATTAACCGGGCTTCTGCTCGACCTCGGCGCAATCGGCCTGCGCCACACTAAGCCACTCACAGCACGGCTTATGCCCATTCCCGGAAAAACCGCTGGAGACGCTGTTCATTTTGATTTTCCTTACTTTGCGGACAGTCGGGTTATGCCGCTCCCTGATGCGCCTCTCGCGGGGTTTCTCATTAGCTCTGACACACTTGATATCGGCCCTTATAATTTTGAATGAACTATCTAAATGTGGTCAGACGACCGTGCAACGATAAAGGTCACATATCTCAATGACTCCGCCTGAAAATTTAAACACATCCCAGAATGAAGCGGTCACAGCCCCGCTGGGGCCGGTACTGGTGTTGGCCGGACCGGGTTCCGGGAAGACGCGTGTCCTAACCCGCCGCGTAGCCCATCTCATCACTGCAATGGGGGTAGTACCGCGATCGATTGTCGCCGTCACCTTCACGAACAAGGCCGCGAAAGAGATGAGCAAACGGGTGCAGGAGCTGCTTACACCTGACACGAAAGCAGGAGACGGACTACCAAACCTGGGCACTTTCCATGCACTTTGTGCACGCATCATCCGTCAGGAAGCCGATCATCTGCCGCTAACGCGCGACTATGTGATCTATGATGACTCCGATCAACTGTCCTTGGTTCGAGAGGTAATTAAGGATTTACGGCTTGATCCCAAACAGACCCGGGCGGGACGTATTCTCAATGCAATCTCGAAAGCCAAAAACGAGTTGATTGAGCTGGAAGACTACGACACCGACACGTACGCCCATGAGGTCGTGCGCCAGGTGTACGATCGTTACCAACAGGCTCTGCTGGCGAATAACGCACTAGATTTCGATGATCTCCTTTTCTGGGTTTTTCGCCTGCTGCGAGATCACGATGATATACGAAGCGCCTACCGCCGTCGTTTCCAACATCTTCTCGTTGATGAGTTTCAGGATACCAATACCGCGCAATATTCGTTGCTGCGTCTATTGGCGGGGGAAAGTCCAGATCTGTTCGTCGTCGGCGATCCTGACCAGTCGATCTACCGCTGGCGAGGGGCCGATTACCGCAATGTGCACCGCTTCCAAGAGGACTACCCTCAGACGCTCACGATTCTCCTCGAGCAAAACTACAGATCCACCCAGACCATTTTGGATGTTGCTACCGCGGTGATTGACCGCAACCCTCGTCGTCAGCGGAAGCGGCTATTTACGGATCGAGGCCCCGGGACCCCCGTCGTCCTTCACGAATCCTATAACGAAAACGATGAGGCCGATTTCGCAGTGGACATCATCTCAACCCTGACGGATTCCGGCGAGGCTGACCCTGGAGATTGCGCCGTGATGTACCGCACAAACGCTCAATCCCGAGCCTTAGAGGAGGCTTTCCTGCGAGCCAGCCTTTCCTATCGCATCGTCGGCGCACAGCGGTTCTACGGCCGTCGAGAAATCAAGGACCTGATCGCCTATTTACGCCTGATACACAACCCTGTCGATCGCGTCAGCCTGCTGCGGGCGCTAAACACACCTCCGCGCGGCATTGGCGCAAAAACCGTCAAACTCTTGCTCGAGAACTCCCGGCAGCGCGGCGTTGACCCGGCAAAGATCCTGTTCGCTCTTGCCCGCGAAAAAGATCCTGCCTTGATGGATATTTTCACCCCGCGTACCCGACGCGCGCTAGTGAACTTCGCTGATTCCTGGCTCCATTGGATCGAGATGAAAGTGGACGGCGGGCTGGTCTCTCTCATCGATCTCATCATCGAAGAGACCGGCTACCGGACATACATCGATGATGGGACAGAAGAAGGTGAAGCGCGTTGGGAGAACATTCAGGAACTGCGTCGGGTGGCTTATGAATATGAAGACGTCGACCTGGCATCATTCCTCGAGAGCATCGCCCTCATCTCCGACCAGGATACCTTATCTGACGAACAGAACGCCCCCACCCTGCTAACCCTGCATGCCGCAAAGGGGTTGGAATTCCCTGTTGTGATCATCATCGGACTTGACGATGGGGTCCTGCCTCATCAGCGCTCCTTCGATGACCCTGAGGGTATAGCGGAGGAAAGGCGTCTGTTTTACGTTGGTGTTACCCGCACAAAAGATCGCTTGTATCTTCTGCGCTCATTTCGCCGGCGCTTCGCTGGTCCTTCTACTTTGAGCGAACCATCACGCTTCTTGCACAGCATTCCACCAAAGCTCCTGGATGGCGACCTTCTAGGCTCCCAGAACTGGGAACAAACTGCCTATAAACAGAAGACTACCTGGGATTTGTCCCCCAAAATCCCGCTCGAGCCTCAATATCAGCCGGGGATGCGTGTTCGGCATAAAGTCTTCGGCGAGGGCATAGTCATGTCTACCAGAATCGACCACGATGATGAGGAAATTCAGGTTGAGTTTGAGGAGCTAGGAACAAAGCACCTTGACGCCTCGATGGCGCAGTTGGAAATTCTTGATGGTTGAATTTTTTCAAAATATAGAGAACAATCTATTCGGGTCTTCTCTCTACTATGCACACTCATTCTTTACTTCGCTGGAGATAAAGAGATGAATATCTTCTTAACGGGTGGAGCGGGTTATATTGGGTCCGCCGCCGCCGCAACATTATTACATGCTGGACATTCAGTGACCGTTTTCGACTCCCTGGTCACAGGACATCGTGAAGCCATCCCGCACGAGGCCCGGTTTATCCAAGCCGACCTCGGCGACCGCGCCGCGCTTGATGCTGCACTAAACGCGGAACAATACGACGCGGCGATGCATTTCGCCGCCTTCATCGAGGCCGGCGAGAGCATGGAGGACCCCGGTAAATACTTCTACAATAATCTAGTGCTCTCGGTGGGCTTTATCGAGGCCTGTATTCGCGCCAACGTGAAGCGTTTCGTGCTCTCTTCTACCGCGGCTGTTTATGCCTCGAGCGACCAACCCCTCTCGGAAGAATCGCCCCTCGGTCCATCAAACGTATATGGTCAAACCAAGTTGATGATCGAGCAAACTCTCGAGTGGTACCGCCAGATATACGGCTTGCGCTATGCCGCGCTGCGCTACTTCAACGCCGCTGGCGCTCTTCTCGATCGTGGCGAGGCGCATCAACCCGAAAGCCATCTCATCCCACTTGTCTTGCAGGTTGCCCTTGGCCAGCGGAACGATATTAAAGTCTTCGGCGATGACTACCCCACACCAGATGGTACCTGCATCCGAGATTACATCCACATCGCCGATCTCATCGATGCTCACTTGCTCTGCTTAGCGGCGCTCGATGATCAAGAATGTCTGGTATACAACCTTGGGAACGGGGCTGGCTACTCCGTCCGTGAAGTCATCGAAGCATCCCGCCACGTTACTGAACAAGTGATCTCGGCCCTTGACGCTCCCCGACGGCCCGGCGATGCCCCCCGACTCGTAGCAAGCTCTGAGAAAATCCGTCGCGATCTCGGTTGGTCGCCTAAGTACCCCAAGCTCGAGCAGATCATCGCCAGCTCCTGGGAATGGCACAAGACGCATCCGCAGGGTTATAAAAATCCAACGGAGTAACGGCAGCGAATTCATCGTCTCTCCGCGAAAGTTACCTTGGCCGCGCAGGTGGGCGGAATGGGATTCGCTCCAGGGATGACAACAGTTACAACGCCCGGTGACAGTATAAGAACCTGTGCAATAGATCACAGGGGGTATAATCGCAAGGTGAAATCACAGAAGAAACGTGCGACCGAAGTGCGTACTCGACTACTAGAGACGTATGGCCAGCCGGTCTGGCGAAATCCACTACCACCACTCGACGAGCTGGTCTCCACAATCCTCTCTCAAAACACAAACGACGCAAATCGCGACCGCGCTTTCGAAGCCCTTCGGGGGCGTTTCCCTACCTGGCAGGAGGTGCGTGACGCGGAACCGTCAGATGTTGTTGCCGCCATCCGCCCCGCGGGTCTTGCCAATCAAAAAGGGCCTCGTATCCAACTCGCCCTGCAGCGAATTAGCGAGGAACAGGGTGATCTCAATCTTGACTTCCTTGAAGATATGCCACTTGAAGAGGCGAAGGAATGGCTGCTTCGCTTCAAGGGCGTCGGTTCAAAGACCGCGGCCATCGTGCTGCTCTTCTCGCTCGGCAAACCGGCTTTCCCCGTAGATACACATATCTACCGCGTGACGGGGCGTCTGGGCTTGCGTCCTGGTAATATTACTGCCGAGCGAGCACACATCCACCTCGCAGCACTTTTCGACCCGGCGATGTATTATGATGTTCATCTCAACCTTATCCGTCATGGGCGCGAGATCTGTCATGCCCGTTCCCCACAATGCGAGCGCTGCTCATTGAGCGATCTCTGTCCACATTTTCAAACTCGTCCCCAGGAAAGCATGCATGAGTGATTCGCGAAAACAGACCGACCCCGCCAAGAACTTACTTAAGGTCCGTCGCGCTCTGGAGACACTTGCTGGAAATTGCGAAGAGTCACAAGCCGTAATCGCCCGCGATGCGCTGAAGGAACTCGAACATAATGAGGGACACCAGGGCACAGGCGAACAAGCACGTCTGGCTGCGCTATTTAAAGTCTGCCGTGCGCTGGGGTCATCTCTCGAGCTTAGCGAAGTATTGAGCGAGACGATGGATTCGGTTATTCAACTAACGGGCGCTGAGCGTGGCTGTCTAGTACTCGTCAACCAGGAAACCAACGAACTAGCGTTCCGAGCAGCACGGAACTTCCAGCAGGAGAATCTAAACAAGAACGAAATGGAAGTCAGCCGTTCGATAATCCAGGATGTCATCCGTTCCGGCGAGGGGGTTTTAACCACGAACGCGCAGGTCGATGATCGCTTCTCCACACATGATTCTATAACTCGGTTTGCGCTCCGCTCCGTTCTCTGCCTACCCCTGCGAACGCGGGGCGAAGTTATCGGCGTTATCTATATTGACAACAAAATCAAGTCAGGCGCCTTCAATAGAGACGATCAGAAACTGCTGGAGGTCTTCGCCGCTCAAGCAGCAGTCGCGATCGAAAATGCGCGCCTTTATACCCAGGTGGATACTGAATTAGCCAAACGGGTATCCGAGCTGGAAACGCTCCGCCACATCGATAAAGAGCTCAACACCGGCCTTGATTTCAAGCGCGTTTTAGAACTCACGCTGGAATGGGCTTTGCGCAGCACGGGATCGGAGGATGGATGCATCGGCCTTCTGGACACAGCCGGCTCACTGTCTATCCTCGCCGGCGAGTGTGTGGATGATTTAATGGACGCTAGCGATCCGCGCCTCGCTCCAGCCGTGCATGAGGGCCATGCGGTTACACTTCAACTGGATGGTAATTTCAATGCCTTGATCGTGCCCGCCCGGCGCGAGGAGCGCACAATCGCACTCATCGGCGTTAGGCGAAGGGAAAAAGCATACTCCAAGGATGCGGAAAGTTTCCTCTTCCGCATCGCCGAACGCGCCGCCCTCGCCATCGAAAACACACGCTTGTTTGACGCTGCCCGGGCCGTAGACGATGCCAAATCTCAATTTATCTCGATCGTAACGCATGAACTAAAAATCCCAATGACATCGATCCGAGGATACGCCGACCTTATCAAACAAGGTACAGTCGGCCCGGTCACGGATCAGCAAATGAAATTCCTCGACACAATCCGCTCCAATGTAGATCGTATGGCCAATCTGGTATCGGATATATCCGATATCTCGCGAATTGAAACCGGGCGACTCAAGATCGACCTTGCGGCCATCCCGATCGGCGATTACATCTATGAAATCGCAACGGGTTTCCAGCCCCAATTCGACGCCAAGAAACAATCTGTTGAATTTTCCATTGAAGATAATCTTCCAATGGTGCGTGCAGATCGAAACCGATTGGCTCAAATCCTGACCAACCTGCTTAGCAATGCCAATAAATACACGCCCGAAGGTGGCTCCATTACCATTGCTGCTTCGCGCTCTACTATTTTCATTCGAACCGAAATACGCGATACTGGCATCGGATTAAATGAAGATGATCGGGCGAGGGTCTTTTCACAGTTTTTCCGCTCCGAGGAGCCAGCCGTACGTAATGAGATTGGTTGGGGCCTTGGTTTGCACGTAACTCATCGACTCGTCAAGCTTATGGGCGGAGAAATAGGCGTTCAGAGTGAACCCGGTGAGGGCAGCACTTTCTGGTTCATGCTTCCGGCGATAAACAAAAAAACCTGAAATCCGACATCATGAGCAAAAAACAAAGAAGTGACCGCTACTGCCTGCTTCTCTACCGCGAGATTGTCGGCCGTCATGCACGGAAAGCTCTCCTCCTCGCGTGTCTTTTCCTCGGCTTGTGGATTCTCGTGGATAGAGGCTACGCTCACTGG
>Ga0307421_1001138_pt1 | contig 16393 bp, 20 predicted proteins | sample SalMarWE160270MG_FD_202163 | JGI IMG/M metagenome (GOLD analysis project Ga0307421, IMG submission 202163) | Salt marsh sediment microbial communities from the Plum Island Ecosystem LTER, Massachusetts, United States - WE1602-70 | ecosystem: Environmental > Aquatic > Marine > Intertidal zone >...
ACCTAAGCTGCCTCCGAAGAGGTCTTACTCTTAGTACGCCATAAGCGAATGCCCTCGCTCAAAATATTTTTACTTGCTAAATCGTCCCTTTTATTAATTCTTCTGCCGTTGTTCCTAATTTTAGAGCCAATTTTTCTACTGCTTTTAAAACTTCTTTTGTATCCATTTTTATTGATTTATGTCAATACTTAAAAAATAGTTATTGACTGGTTAGTATTAAAGTATTTACATTTAATTTGTTTATTGATTGTATATTTATGTTATAGTGCATTTGCCTACATACACTTCTTTTCAAGTGCTGAATATTTACCTATTAAATCATTTCTCATATGTATAAGTTGTTTTATTTTTTCTCGTTGTTTTCTGGTTTCCTTAACTTTCATACGGTAAAGTTCCTCTTTTCGTGCTTCTACTTTTGCGAGTCTGTTGATCTCTTTTTGTTCCTTATCACTTTGCAATTCATTTTGCAAATAATCTATTTCGGCATTTAGTTTCCCTATCTCCGTTTCAGCATCACTAAGTTTTTTAATTAAAGCAGCTACTACTTCGTCTTTAGCATATTGCCTCTTTAATTTAATTAATGTTCTATCATAAAAATCCATATCATATTAATTCAATTACCTCATCAGACAGACTTTCAAATGTCAATAATTCGTAAACATCATCCTGATTGGTTTCTTTAATCCAAAAAGGAATATGCCGATATGTTTCTCCTTTTGCTGTATGTACTATTGTCCCTATTTGATTAAATAAAGATACCTGTTCTTTTGAAAATTTAACTTTCATGGTTTTCACATTTTAAATTGTATATATCTCGGATATGTTAAATACACCCTTCCCGTGCGTTTTTCAGTTACTACACCATATATATCCCGGTATCCACCATTATCCTGCTGTCCCCAATATTCAAAATATGCATCAATCTTTTTTAATGCATTACCTTCTTTCTTTACAAATTCTTCTCTTATTTTCGCTGACTCTTCCTCATCCAGGTTAATCATTTCAAATGGATCCGGAAACATATGTACAATAGCTTTACACTCTCTTTTTGGCATTATATTCTTAATTAAATAAGTTTAAATCTAATTTATCAATCTCTGCTCTTACTTTTTCAGCATCAGGAGCAAAACGTATATTATTCCTAAAAGTTGGATTTTTCTTGTTAGCATCTTTCATTAATGAAACATAACCAGCTTCATCAAAATCAATCTTCTCAGCAGCGTAATCTTTCATTATTTGTATCAAATGATTCTTACAATATTGCTGTTCACCCTTAATTGCTTTGATGTATTCAGCACAAGTTTTATATTTAATAGCTAAATCATAATGATCAAAATCCCCTGAAATCTTATCTACTTCTTTATAATATCTTTCTTTTAAATATTCCTCTGCTGCTTCCGTGTCCCCTATATCCGGTTCACAACTATCTATCTCTGCCCTCAATCGTTCAGCATTCTCAGCATTGCCTGATTCATAACTCTTGTATATCATTTTAAGTTTCTCTCTTCCTTCCATTATCTGTTCCCAAAACTCACGTCCTTTTATTAATATCAATTTACAAATACGGTCATCCCTCTCTACTGGATAAATATTGAAGTATCTACCATCAACAAGTGCGGCGATCTCACAATAATCTGTTTCAGTTATCAGCATTTGTTGTTGAGCTTGTATAATATGATATTCAGGTAAACCACTCTCCCACATTCTTGCATACTTACCGTTTACCGTTTTACATTCAAGAGGGAACCCATTTGGCTTCAATACACCAGTCAATGCTAGAGTTTCCTTTTCAGCATGATAATCCAATGATGCAAAAAGAAAAGGGAAGTCACTATTTACCAAATAGGCATTCACCCTTCGAGCCCTTCTTACATACAATTTGTTTCTTTCACCAGGTGTTCCATATATATATTTAATAACTGAATCCCACAATTCATTATCTACTCCATTATATAATGACCAGTATAATTTAATTTTTTCCTCATCATAAAGCCCATTGACAGTAAATGCGTTATTTTCTAATGAAGGTGTCTCTGTACCTATTTTGAAGTGATACAACTCTGGGAGAACCGGCCTCCATTTATTTCCTGATTGGGGAAATAGTTTTGATATCTCACTTGCACCTATACCCCCGGAATAAGGATCAGAATTATACTTTATACAATCTTCTTCAGTAAGTCCTGCTCTCCTGAAATTATGCCATGCTATGCTATGTGTCGGAATGTTATACCTTATTATCTTTCCCATTGTAATAGACTTTTATTGATTTATAGAATTGTTCCAATACTTCTCTTTGTTCATCAAATAAGTGGTTATCCATGTTTCCATCCTTATCAAAGATATCAAATTCTTTATTATTTTCCATCAACTCCCTAACAGAATTATCTATTGCTCTGGCAGCACCCACCATATCACTCATCATTGACATATTTTCTATCCCGGTTAAATAGCGTTCCGTCTCATCAATAGTCATCTCTTTACTTTTAAACTTTGCAGAACGCTTCTCTAATCTCTCTACATAAGGATCCAATATGCTACTTTGAAACATCATCAATAAATCTTTAAGCGTATGCATATCTACATATTACGGTTTTCAGGTGAAATGTATTTTGCTCTTATAATTTTAAACAAATCTTTTTCTTCGGGGATAATTATTTTTTTTCCATTTTTAAACAAATAACCTCCTTCACTCTTATACCCATGTTTACACCGTAAACTACCCACCCACGCAAAGCGATGGGATGGGTAGTTTACTTTTATAGTTGTTTAGCATAATTCACTCATTTTTTAAAAAGGAGCATCCTCATCTGAAATGTTGTCGGCTCCAAATATGTCAGCTACAACTGCTTCATGTGATTGTATTTCTTTCATGTCATTTTCCCTATATTCCCTGATATTCCTAATTCCTGTATCATACCGGAATTTTACACTGCCTATTGGTCCATCCCTGTGCTTATCAATTAATAGTTCACCCACGCCTACAAGTGAATTCCCCTTGTCATCCTCTTTTACTCCGTAATATTCCGGACGACGTATAAATATAACCATATCAGCATCTTCTTCTATATTCCCACTTTCCCGCAAATGACTTAAACGAGGTCTTTTATCTGATGAATCTTCAACTTTCCTGTTTAATTGAGATAATAATATAATGGGAATATCCAATTCCTTTGCCAATGCTTTAAGTTCTTTTGTTATCTTACCTAATTCATCATATTTATCATATCTTCCTTTTGAAATAATTTTAATATAAGTAAGATAATCAATCACTATCAATTTTATCCCGTATTTCTTATGCAATAATCTTGCCTGTGTCTTTATATAAGTAATATTAGCCCTTGAATAGTCATCAATATATATAGGTAGTTTTTCCAAGTTTTTTATTTCCTTATCAACATAAGCCCATGTTTCGGTTTTCATCAATCCTTTATTGTAATCCCGAAGATTAATTGATCCATCTGCTGTTATGGATCTATTACCTAAGCTTACATCTGACATTTCCAATGAAAATGATAAGCACGGTACTCCTGCTAAACCAGCTTCTTTTAATATTTTTATCATCATTTGGGTTTTACCCATTGACGGCCTTGCTGCTATTATTATCAATCCTGTTTGCCATCCATTTGTCATATCATCTAAGCTGCTTAGGGGAGTTTTTACGCCATTTAAAATATTCTGCTTAGCATTTGCTTCCCTTGCTTGTAATTCTTTCTTAGCTTTCTTTAAAACAACTGATATGTGCTTGTCATATTTCTTCGATACTGATAATTCATTAATTGCAGCAAGTTGATCATTGGCATAATCAATTAATTCTCCTGGATCATTATCATTATCATATCCTATGTTGGCAAGCTCGGAACCTATTCTTATAATCTCTCTTTGTATGTAAGCATTCAATATTATCTTTGCATGTGTTTGTACATGAGCTGCAGATGCTACATGCCCCATAAGTTTTGTAAGATAATAAGCACCCCCTATTTCATCAAGCTCTCCTTTCTTATTTAATTCATTGGTTACTATTGCTACATCAACATCCTTCCCATCAATATACAATTGTGATATTGCTGTAAATATCTTTTGATGATTGTCCTTATAGAAACTCTCTGGTTTTAATATATCAAATACCTCGGATATTGCATCTGGCTCCAATAATAATGCACCTAATACTGTTTCTTCAATTTCCACAGCTTGCGGTAGTATCTTTCCATAATCAATGCTTAGAGGTAGTTTATTCATTAATAATTATTTTGTTTAATTATCTATATTTACATGTATATCCATCTGAGTCTATCTCAACAAACCCAGTTACACACTTATGAAATAAATTATTTGGGGCAGCACTATTTACAAATTCTTTATCATCTGCATCCCATCTTGCAACACTATATCCCTCATCACACCAATTAGGGCATCGAGTTAACACTAACTGGTCATGCCTAAGGTTTATTGCTTCTTCTAAATCTTTATACATATTCTCTTTTTTCATGATTCTGTTTTTTTATATTACCAGAAGGGGGCATGTCTGTAAGCTTATCCCCGGCAGGTATTGTTTCTATGTCTATGTAGATGTTCATTTGATCTTAGTTTTAAAGTTCCTGATATTACCTGTTAGTAATCAGTTTGCTCTTTTAAATCACCTTCTCTACAAGTATGGCAAGGGTCAACCCATTGCGAAGTGCCTTCATGTATGCAATCGGAGCAAACCGAATTGCTAACATCAAATATAGGTAATGCAACGAACATTTAATTATATGGCTTTTTTGTAGGTTTGTCTATCGCACAAGATTTTAATGTGCATTTAAGATTTGTTTCGAGGCAAAAAACTAATACGCCAAGAGCCAATCTTCAATGCTTTTGTAATTCCGTTTCTTTCAGAAAAAAACATCCTGTGACGTGATGTGTCTTTCCATCGTAATCCTACACCAAAAAGCTTAAAAAACCCTAATCCAGGTTCCAAACTAAATTCTAAGACTTTTCTATCTGATTTAAATACCATCGTTCAATTTTTTATTTTTAATGGATAAAGTATTTCATTTAATTGATACAACCTTGCTTTAGGTACCCTGTTATTCTTTCTCCATTCATGGATAGCCTGACGACTTACTCCCATTACCTTTGCTAAACCTGATAAGTTCGGCTTATATTGCTCAATATATTCACAAAATGTCATATAATTATTTTTACACTACTTGACAAATGTAAAGTAATTATAATTAAAAGTCAAATAAAATCGTAAATTTTTACAGGGAGATCACTCAAAATTAATCTGTGTGGCAACAGAAATACGGGAATTGGGGTTTTCTGGTATAACATATGTTCTATCCACCCATGGACGTAGCCATCTCCACAACCAAAAGACCTGATTACCATTCTTATTAGGCTTGCGGATCATGTTCATTACTACATCAATTTCTTCCTCATAGGTGTAATCATAATCAATAGTGTCATCATAAATATAAAGATCCTGAAACAAATACCCATCATTTATTTCAGCATACTTCAGATCGCTTTCTTCATCAGTTATCGTATCAATAAATACAGTATCAACTATTTCTACTGTTCCTTGCCCCACTGCTTCCAATTTTGTCATTATTACCTTCTGCAACCGTTTATTTGTTTTGTCAAGATTATCAATAACACTACGAGCCCTGATTAAAGCACTATCTTTGTTGTTGATCAATCTTTTCATGTCCTTAATGGTAAATGTCAATTGACGTGCTTCAGTTGCTAAATTGCCGTTTTTTGTCAATAAATGATTTGTGGTGTCATTCAATTGCCAATAATTTTCTTCCCACCTTGTATGATGTCCTCTCTCATTTCTCCATAATTTAAACAAAACAACTCCTGCTATAAGAAATAGCAAGTTCATTATAACAAGTACCAATATTAATTTTGACTTATTTATTATCATCTTTCTCTGATTTAATTAACGTGCTTTTTACTTTTAGTATAGAATCAAATGAAAATCCGGCAAGAAAAGCCGTCCATTTAGTAATTTCCTGATCCGGGAGTACAGTCAATGTTATAAGGCTAAGTATCAATCCGAGTATTGTACGGATACCATTCTTCCCCCACCAAACAGAAAAAGAAAAAGCCTTTGGGAAATCCTTTAATCCCAAAAGCTTCTTTAATGCATGTGCCAATGCACCGAGTAAACAATATATGTAAAACTCAATGGCAGGCATTTTTTACAGTTCTTCGGCATTCAATGTGAATCCATACTTATCGGCTGCTTCCTCACAAATCTGGATGGCTTCTTCAAGAAGTTGATCGTCAATATCTGTTTCCGTTGATTCCACAAGATCCGCACCATAGGTTTTAGCTACAGCATAAACTGGGACAGCAAGTTTTTGAACTTTTTCCTTTTCTTCTTCGGTAATCTCATCAGGAGTGAACTTGTTTACCAAATCGCTGATTGATCCAATCAGCATAACAGCAATTGCACTAATTTTAAATTCCATAGTCTATTTGTTTTTAATGAATAATATGATTATAACCTCAAAAGCCTTCTAATGATTGATTATCACTAAGACAATATATTTCTTCATTGTTATTATATCCTAAATATAGACCAACGTGTCCTTATTTATAAAACATGAACACCATTAGAAGATTATGTTTGGCGCCAACTATCTCCTGCAATCCAATAAATTGCATAGCAAATTTTAATGTTGCTTCCGGAACCGTTAAATCTCTATATATAATCATTTTATCTTTGTTGAATCAATTGTACTTCTTTTCTTGGCATCATCAATATTTAAACTATCAAGAAGCTCCAATACGTTTCTCTGTCTCTGCTGTAATTCTATTAATGATGAATCAATATCTGCAGGAACCGGTACTTTCCTCTGCTTAACACTATCGCAAGGAAATAAACTAATCAGAATCACGATAAAGTTTATTCTCAAAACGTTCATTTTTTACCCTTTGATCTTGATAAAATTTCGTCAAACTTTCGATTGCTTGTGTATTATTCTTAATCGTTTCAACATACTCTTTAGTCATAAAATCAGGCAATCGCTGTTTTATATATCTAATGTCCGCGTTATATGTAGCCATACTCCAAATAAGAGTACCGGTCTCAACAATAACTAATACGACAATAGTAAATATTATACGGTTATAAAAAGACTTTAAAGTTTCTATTTTCTTATCAAATTCCCTAAAAAATTTATTCTCATTAGTCATTTTCTTATCTTTATCTTTTTATGTGTGGAAATACTACTAATTTTCCTTCAATCTCCCCTGTTTTATTTATATGTATAACCAAATATTTTGCAAATACAAAACTGCCAGACCAAAACATTTTTGATTTGCTATAAGCAGATGTATTATATTCTACACGTCTGCGGCTATCATTAGTAAATGCTGTGCCATTAACATAAGATGAATCCTGCCTCACCTGATACGGTAATGTTATTCCACTTAGTGTCGCTGGCACATTCAATGATCTTCCGGAATTTGAAAAGCCAATGGTAATATTCAGACTATCCGTAGTTAAACTATCTTCAACTATATCAATTGACCCCCAATTACCCCCTGAAAAGTTTTGATAGAATAGTGTGCTATCATCGGGCCACGTTGAATCTATCTCAATGACAATTTCTTCTGTATAATATATTTGTGCTTGAACATATAATACAGAAAACATTAATGCTAAAATGAAAATTAATCTTTTCATGATCTAAAGTTTTACAAGTTTATTAAATATTTATCTCATTTCAAAGTTATATACAATATTTTATTAATCATCTCCTCCTTAATATTATCGTATTATCTTTAGGAACATCCTTAAATAATTCCCTGTTTATCTTCCTTTTTAATGGATCTGATATTATTTTGTTATCATTCATAAATGATACCATATCCCTTGCCTGTTCATCACCATGAACCTGCATATATTTTTCGACTACTGCTTGCTTATGATCATTTGAAACATAAATAAGGTTCGTGGCTACTTTACTATATGGACTATCTATACCATAGATCATAGTTATATTGAACCTTCTTTTTATGTAGGAAAAATCTTTCCTTTCTTCTGCATTTAATGGACCTTCTCCATATAGTTCTTCCTTGACTTTTTCATAATATGGTTTTGCCCCGGGTACCTGCTTACCATCTTTTAATGCTTCTACAACATATTTATCAATTACTTTTTGCTCCTTACGTGATTCCTTGGCCTTTATCTTGTCTGTCCTCTCTAATTCATTTGAATACATTTCTATCTCACCATATCCACCAACCTTAATAGCTCTATTTAATATTGGTATGTTTTTCATGATATGTTCAGTTGTTTTATCTCTTATTGGATCATAGTCGAAAAAACGGATAATAGGATACCCCCCAGTTTTTTCTATTGTCCATGTAAGCATCTTTTTTATTGCCGGCCATCCTCCCTCTTTATATTCTCTTTGTGTCAATATATCCCTGCCATAAAACCTGTCTCTTGGGTTTATGTCAGCTATAAATTGACCCCATCCATCGGCCACAGTCAACATAGGAGATCTACTTGGTGTCATCGTACTACCAACAGCTAATAATTGTTGTACATCCTTCCATGACACACCCCCTTTAATGGCAGTAACGGCTTTAAACATAGCTGTATATGCTATACGGCTAAATTCAGGCATCGGTACTCTTGCATACACTGGTTTACCATCATCTCTCTTACCAAAAACAATACATAAATAATTGCTCTTATCATAATCACTTATCTGTCCATATAGTTCTTCAAGTTCATCTCCGAAGAGACCAATAGACGCAACACCAACCATCAATGCAGGTGCCATAACTCCTATTGCAGTATGCATCCAATATGATGATGCTGTTTCGGGGCTAAAAGCCAATTCTGAATCTGTCCTTAAAGCCTGTAATATAACATTTGAGAAAGTCCATACTTCATTTGTCACTTTAGTAATATATCCTTTATCCCTATAATTAGGAGTACCAGAATAATTCCTTGTATAGAAGGCAGCCGTCTTTTTATCTCCAAGTTTCTTCTTGTATAATTGATATGCATTAATCTTTGCAGAAGCTTCAAATAAACTACCCCAATATTCAATTTTATCCAATACTGTTATTAGAGCACCTACCCCCTTGTTTCGCTCTTTCATCTGTTGTCTCCATGACTGAGCTTGTTTTATTAAGCCGGTTTGTTTAAATATAGGTCCAAGCAATTCATTTGCTCTTGAATCATAACTACCAAAAAATCCTGTTGGTAGAGCTCCCTCTTTCATCATTTCTTTTAATGTATCATTCAATTCTCCCTTAACGAATTTTCTTGCTAAACTACTTTTTTTGACAACTGCTTCTTTTAAAAACATACCGATAAACTGAGGTATTGTTTTTAAGTATTCGGCCCTGCTTACATCTTTTGTGGCTTTAAGAATAGTCATCATATTTAACAATGACCTCGGATGATCCCTGAATACGTTTGAATAAAATGCCCATCCAACATTCCATGTCGTAACAAGTGGTTTAAATACTTTATTAAATGCACCAAAAGACTTTATTACCATCTCCCATTCACGAGACATATCACTTATTTTAAATGCATCATATATGTAATTATCTACATATAAATATTTGTTCCTACCATCTTCGGCAATAATCAATGGCTTTTTATCTTTAACATAACTCTCTCTATCCTTCAATACGAAATCATCCGGATGAAATTCTTTTAATGAATTAAAAACATTTTTTATCGCATTATTTCTCCGGGTAAGCCATATCATTGATGAAGCTTTCATAACTGTAGAAACAAAAGGATTTTCTATTTCTTCAATCGTACCGTGCGCTTCTTTTATTTTAGGTGATATGTAATTTTTATCAATATAATCTACTACAGAAAATGTTGCATAATTATCTTTGTTAGGTTCAATTATTTCTTCAAATACTTTATCACTTATTATTCCAGAATCTCGTGCTTCCGTCATCACTTCATATACTCCATCATGAAAAATTTTTATCCTTTTCTCTATTTCTTCTATTTGTTCCTTTGAATATTTTTGTTTAATAAATTCCCTCAACTCATAATCTACCTGTTCAAGAAAACCTAACGGTTCTGCCTGGTACACTTTCTCTCCCCCTCTATTTCGGAATATATTCCGATCTACAGTCAATAATCCTCCCAAATCGGCAAGATTAATACCTATTTCTTTTAATGGATCAATAACTCCGTGCTGCATATCCATAATAAATACAGATACTTCTTCATTCAAATAAGCAAGTTGTTCTAATGAATTTCTTAGTGCATTTCTATTGCTCAATGCTTTTTCTAATTTTTTAGTATCTCCTTTAGGCACTCTTTTATAAATAGGAATATTCTTTGAAAACAACGTAGCTAAAAATCTATCCCATCTGCTTATTTTTTCCTTTTTCTTTTCATTTGCAATTTTTTCCCTTTTTTGTTCTGCTCTTTTAAATCCCTCATAGAGTTTATTTAAACGCTCCTGAAACAGCACTTCTTTAGGCTGCTTATATAACTCTTGTAATTCATCATAAACTTCTTTAAATGATTTTTTTGTTGGCATATAATTCTGGAATGCCCTATTAAAATGTGGAGCTCGTTCAGCCAATTCCTGTGGTTTATTTAAAAACACACTTAATGCCTCCGCATATAGTTCCCTTGATCTATACCGGTATTCAGTATATAAAGGGTCAATTGTTTCATCAAAAGGATTCCACCATTTAGTTAATTTTATTAGTTCGTCGCGGATTACTTCTGCTTCAAATAACCTTCTTTTCTGTATTTCTTCATTAAGCAATTCCTTATATTTTTTCCTGATATTTTCTTTAGTCACTGGATCCGGATATATTACCCGTTTAATAGTCTCTTTAATTGTTTTGGTGCCTACCTGTTTTGCTTTACTAAATTTCTTTACTATCTCATCTTCTACAAGACCTTTAAGAGCCTTAGACATTATACCTTTTTTCTGTGCGGATGAAAGTCCTGCTATATATTGATATAAAGCTGGATTTTTCTCCCTGGCTTCATTATCCCTCCAAATCATTGTAATATCATCAGCAGAAAGTACAGCATCATCATAAATAGGAATTTCCTTAATAACATCTTCAATTATTTCTCTTATACCTTTATTATATTCCTCTTTCAATTCTTTTTCAGCCAACCTTCTGAACCTTGCCCTATCATTAGGTGTCAATATATTATCAATCTTTTCTGGACTTTCTTTTAACAATGTCACCATATATTCGCTGGCCGATGCTATACGTCCTAATATGTTGCCCCTACGCATCGTTTTATCCATTATGAAATCTATCATATGACCTATCTCATGAGCAATAACTTTCCCCAATTCAGCTTCATTCCCCTCTTTGAATAACTCTCTGGATAAAGCAATATAAAAATCACCCCCCTCTTGATAATAAAATTTACCTAACGATCTTCTAAAATCTTTTAATATAGGCATTTTGCCAGAAAGCTTCTTAACTATCTGGACTAATTCCGGAAATTGAATACCCATGAACCCTTCATTGGTCAATTTATCTTCATCAACCCAATCCTTCGCTCTTTTCCCTTTGGGTTCTTCCTTTGTTTTCCTTTCCTTTTTGGTTGTAGGTTTTTTAACACCTTTCTCACCTGTTCCCTTTTTTTTCTTCTTGCCCTTTCCCCCTTTTGGTTCTTTGCTGAATGATTCTTCTTCCCATAAATCTTTTTGCCCTCCCGCTTCTTTTACTTTGGCATCAATATTCTTCTCCATCTTATCAATCTCGGCTTCTAATCTCTTTATCTGATTATCTTCCGGTTGTATATACTTATTTAAAGATTCCTGTGAAAAATCAGTCTGCGAATCAAATAATCTCTCTTTTTTACTTAATTTTTTTGTATCACCAAAAAATCCCCTCCTGTCATTAAATTCCGCAATTTTTTTCTGCTTCCTTTCTTTCACCTCCTGCAACTCATCCTTCTTGTCTTGTATTTCTTCCAGCAATTGTTTTCTTATTTTCTCTGCCCTTACTTCTTCTGCTCTTCCTTCTTCTGCCTTTCCTTCTTCTCTCTCTCCCTGATCTCCTTGAACCTCTTTTTCACCAAAGATATCTTTTCCTGTTTTGATAGCTTCTTCTTCTGCTGCTTTTTCATTTTCGTATAGTTTTAATAATCTTTCATATTTATCTTTTGATATTTCATCCTTATGTTTGTCTAATTCAGTCTTAATATCATCTACTTTAAACCAATAAGGATTATATTCTTGCATAAAATCATATAATTCATCACCGTGTTTTTCTATAGGCTCATAGTTTTTTATAGAATATCCATGTACATCCCTGAATCTCGCTGCTGCAGTATTTTGAAGGTCTGTAGTTTTCCTTGTCGATACACGTTTATGAATTACATCTTCCAAGAAGTTTGCTACCTCTTGTGCATCTGTATTATTTTCTTCTGCAAATACGTCAATCCTCTGCCCACCTTTATTTACCACCATCCCACGAGCCGCAAGTGAGTTAATATCATCTTTGGATAAATATCTGCTTAATGATGATTTATTAAATTGTGTGCTTATTGATGTTCTTTTGGTTTTACCATCAATCTTACCTAATTTTTTGAGTTGTTTATCAATAATACTCTGTTGCCATTCTGAAAGACCTTGATATGGGGCTTGTTCTTTACCTTTTTCATATAGTTCATATAACCTTTGTTCATCCTCGGTATGTTCAGCTTCCCACATATCCAAATCTGCTTCTTCTGTTATCGGATTTACTTTTGATTTATCAAAAACGACTAATTCACCCTCACCTTCACCGGTAAAATTTATTGAATCATATCCCTTATCTTGCAAATCTTTAGTTACTATTCCGGCTAATTTCTTTGTACCGGCATCCGATAAATCATCTACTGTGATTTTTCCCTTTTTGGGAACTTCTGCTTCTGCAAAATCTCCTTCATTAAACTTCTCTTTATTTTTATTAAGAATTTCTCTTTGATAATCACTAAATTCCCCCTTATTCTGATCAAACTCAATAGGATTTTCCACTTCTACTTTAACAGGCTGAGGTGGATTATCTTCTGTAGCATATCTGTTCTCCTTTTCTGTAGAAACATAAACCCCCTCTGCCTGATTCTCTCCCATTTCTAATCCCTCAACCCTTGTTAATGGTTTGGATTGAATTTTTTCTACACGTCCTTTCTTTAGTGTTTCTTCCTTCTCTGGTACTTCACCTTCTTTACCTTCTTTTGTTTCCTTAGCGGCTTTCTCTGCCTCTTCTACATCAATGTTAAGTTGATTCTTTATCTTTTTAATATATACAGAATCTTTGATCTTACGTTGCATATATTCCGATAACCAGGCAATGTCTCTCTTTGAATATTCTTCGCTTTTTATTCCTTCTGAAATAATAGAAGCTAACTCGGTTCCCGCTTTTTCAACATCCTTTACTTCCTGCACTGAATCAATTATTTTATCAATCTTTTGTTTCGTGCTTTCATTGATAGTTAATCCTAAATCAATTAATTTTTGCCTGTTTCTATAAATATCAGGCTGTGCTGCATCCGAAACGGCTATAACTCCTTTCATGGCTCCATGCATTATGCCAACTATTAATGCAGTTGTTAATATTTGATCCGGGGTATATACCTCTTTCAAAGGCTCACCCTCAATAAGATGTTCTCGAAAAAAGGCTGTTACCATTTCTTCTCCAAATTGCTCTATAAAACCATCCCATGCTGTTGCATCCTGAATTATCTTTCCTATGTTTTTAAGACCCTTTTCAATACCTCCCCTAAATACATTACTCATAAAATTTTCAACCCCGACCTCAGATAACGTTGATAAAAATGATTTAACATAAGCCTTAGCCGGTTTTTCCCCTCCTATCATTTCTTGCGCACCCTTTTCCCAAAACATAGGAAATGCTGGTGTAACTGATGCTGATCCTACTATATGAGATAAAACTTTATTAGCATATTTAGCAACTGTTTTCTTCCCTAATTTAGTTCCCATTAATTTAGTTATAGCTCCTTCTGTTGCTCTTGACACACCTCTGGATAATGGTTGTGCCGCTGCAAACATAGCCATGTAAGGTATCATGTCAATTACACCAACAGCAACATCATAGGATATCGGAGTGTCTACATTACTCATTATCTGACTTTTCAGACCATACATTGCTAATGCAAGTTGTTCTTCTTCACTTATTGCCTCTCCTTTTTCACTTTTCTTGTATATACCTAAGATATTGTAATTGTCAAATACCTTTGACCATCCCAAAGAAAAAAAATCTTCTGCGGTCTTAGTCTTTAATTTTAATGCACTAATAACACCCTTTCCATCATGTGCATTCAGAACACTCTCCATTTCATCCAAATACTTATCGGCAAGGTCTAATTGTCTTGATGCTTGTGAATATGTTTTATTGGTTTGTATTTGCGGATACAAAGGATCCCCTGTCTGAATGATTTGTGTCGATCCGGAAAATTTATCTTGTAAGTCCTCCCTTGCTGAATTGATTATACTCCTGCTATTCTTAAATACTTCTTTATAAACAGGGAGCATAGCTTCTTTATAATGCTTCTCTGCTACATTAGCCTTCTCACTCTCTGATTTTGCTCTTTCCATCAATTTATTATCTGGCAATGGGAAAGGAGCTTCTGTGCCTTGTGTCTTTAAAGAAGCTTCATATTGATCTTTTACCGGATTAATACCTAAATTTCTCTCATCCGGAGCAGTATAGCTATTTTTGAATATTTCTTTCTGTTCTTTTTCTGTTGGCTTTTTCTTGTCAAAAGGCTTATCTTCGGAAGGTAACTCTGTATCTGTCTCCCTCATCTCTGACTCTTGGGATGATGGTTTTAAAGATTCGGGTAATAGAAATGAAGGACGTTCTACCTTTGGTATTCTCGGTAAAAGAGGTTTTTCTTCTTCCTTCTCTCCTATATCTTTTTTTTTTACATATCCTTCAAGATCAAACTCATCGGCATCCTTGCCCGCGCTATCTTCCATTCCTACATATTTCTTAAGATTAAATGCCATGCTTATTTGTTTATATTTTTTAATAGTTTATAAAGAGCTTCTTGCGCATACTCTTGATCAGGATTCTTCTTTATTGCCTCATAAGCTTTTTTATCAATACCCGATAATTGACTTTCATCTATATCATCAAGATCTGTTAATATAATTTGCCGCCTTAACCCTTTATACTCAGGTTCAAGATCAGAGGCCACTTCTTCATAAGGAATGAATATTTTATCGCTAATTTCCGTTTCTCCTTTTTTATAATTGGCCATACCTTCAACAAATCTTTTGTATACATAATTATTCCCTGCTAATCCTAATTGATCATCAGGAATAATATCCCCTTCTTTTGCTATTACCTCCCGGAATAAACCAAGTCCAAATTCATCTTCTCCGTATGGTTTTTTAATTGTCTTTGTCGCAATTGGATACTTAGTAACATGTCTTGGCATAAATTCTACATTCTTATTAGGAATGCCAGCCGGTTTACCATTACTGGCATCAATAGCATTCACGGGAATGGATATTTGCATATCTGATTCTTTTAGCTCAATACCCTTAACGCCTGTTAGATCGTATACATAGTTATTTTTGCCTATCGTTGTTTTTGTCGTAACAGGTACATTTGAAAATCCATTTTTATTAAATGTTGTGGCACCACCTCCACCACCAGGAGCCGCCTTAACATTTCTGAACACATTTGTAAATGCTTTATCCTTACCCATTTGATTGTATAAATATTCTACACTCGCATCAATACTCATATCATCACCACGTACAATATCATCCTTCTTCCTCTGTTGTTCAACGCTTTTGGCAAATTCTTTATCAAATTTTAATTTATTCCTTATAGTGGATTTTACCTGATCCGGGGTAACTTGTTTTATCTTTTGAGTATAAATCCTTCCATCTTTCTCTTGTATTGTAGAACCTTCTTTGGGCTCAATCCAATCTTTAAATGTACTGGCTAACTCACCTAATATATCAGTTTGTTTTTCTTTAGGAACAATGATACCCTGACTACCATATTCATTGATAAGTTTTTTCATCTCATCAATGGACTTAGCTTCTATCAGTTTGCGTCTCCTCTCGTTGGTTTTTTCAATATCTATACGTGGATTTTCCTGTAATAATTCACTTTTCACTAACTTATCTGCTTCTTGTATCGCTTTTCTGGCAGAATTATAAAAATCAACATCACCCTCATATTGCTTGTATGCGCTGTTCCATGCTGCTGCTGCCCTCCTATTTTCAGGCTTACTTAAATCCTTCATATCATACCCCTTCATCATTAACGACGTTCCAAACTGATCAAGTTTGTACCTCATATCTAATAATGGTTCAAACTTAAGATCATCCCATCTCTCTGGTGTTTCCAAGTCTACATCATAAGCTGCCTGACGCTCCTTTTCGCCCTCGGCTCT
>Ga0307421_1001139_pt1 | contig 16385 bp, 13 predicted proteins | sample SalMarWE160270MG_FD_202163 | JGI IMG/M metagenome (GOLD analysis project Ga0307421, IMG submission 202163) | Salt marsh sediment microbial communities from the Plum Island Ecosystem LTER, Massachusetts, United States - WE1602-70 | ecosystem: Environmental > Aquatic > Marine > Intertidal zone >...
GATAATGAAGCCCAGGATGCTGTTCAGGAAGTATACATTAAATTGTGGAATATGAGGGATGAACTGGCCAATATTAAGAATATTGAAGCTTTTGCCATGAGAATAACAAGAAACTGGTGCCTCGATAGGTTAAAGTCGAAGAAACCAACCCTGATAAGTGATTATAGCGATGGATATGATCACATGCATGATTCGGCAACACCTGATGGTTTGCTTGAAGAAAATGAAAAAATGTTAAACTTCAGAAGAATTATTGAAGATATTCCTGAACCGCAAAAGACTGTTCTTCAGTTGCGTGATATGGAAGGATATGAATATGAAGACATTGCAAGGACAACAGGCATGAAGGTAAATGCTGTACGGGTAGCTTTATCACGTGCCAGGAAAAAGGTCAGGGAAAGTTTTTTAAAAATTGAACAATATGAAGACAGAAAAAATCAGGGATCTGCTTAGAAAGTATTACCATGGCGAAACTTCTCTTGAGGAAGAAAATCAGCTGCGTCATTACTTTTTGTATCATGATGATGTCCCGGGTGATCTTTCAGGTGACAAATTGTTGTTTGAATATTATGACTCAGGAATACATGACGAAGTGCCGGAAGGTTTTATGGATAGGATTGAAGTAACAATTGACCAGACTGAAAAGCAATTCCTTGTCGTGAAAAAAAGGAAGATCATAGTGCAAACACTAACCGTTGCAGCTGGTATATTACTTTTGGCAGGATTGTTTTTACTTGTTTATCCTGACCGGGAAAAACATCTTTCTTCCACGGGTACATTTGATAATCCAGAGTTGGCCTACGAGGAAACCAAAAAAGTATTGCTCTATGTATCCCGGCAAATGAATAAAGGTACAGAAGGACTTAACAATATATCAAAGCTGAATACTGCCACAGAACCTTTAAAAAACATTAATAAACTGGAAAATGGATTTGAAGTGCTTAATGAACTATTAAATACTGATAATCAAGAAGAGAATTAACAAAACATAAAATATACAAAAATGAAACTGTTATCAATTATTTTGGTTTTCCTGTCAATTAGTATACTTCAGGGATATGCCCAGCTTTCACCGGCTGATAAGTTGTTTGATAAGTATTCGGGTAAAGAAGGATTTACATCCGTTTTTATTTCCGAATATATGTTCAATCTGATCATGAATATTGAAACAGAAGATCCGGAAAGTAAAGAAATTATGGATGTTGTAAGTAACCTTACGGGAATAAAAATAATTACAGCTGCTGATCCATCCAAAACAGCCGGAGTGAATTTCTATGAAGAGATCATGAATAACTTCCCAAAAAATGAATATAAAGAATTGATGGTTATCAGGGAAGAAGGCCAGGATGTAAAATTTTTGCTCAGGGAACGTGGCGGCAAAATAGCCGAACTCTTATTAATTGTGGGAGGAAAGGATGAAAATGTACTGATCAGTATACAGGGAAATATCGACATGAAAAATATTTCAAAAATTGCCAAATCACTGGATATTGATGGTATGGAACAGCTTGAACTGATTGAAGAAGAAAAATAAAGTTGCTTTAATGTATATTACTTCAACATAGTTTTATTAAAACTATTTTTTCCTGTGGTTAATAAACAAAGGGTAAATAATAGCTAACTTTGCAGTGAAAATTATTTATCTGATTGAAATGTTACGAGATGGAACTGCAGGTAAACTTTTCCAGGAAAGTGGAAGAACGATTTGAAAGACTTATACAAGTCCTGGAAGATAGCAAAGGGAAATCTGACCGCAAGAAAATTGTCAAAGTCTTTTCACTCCTGTTTGGTCATTCCGGCGATCGCGTATCCGGCATAAATGAAAAACACATCCTGTCCATTGTCGATTCCGCGATAATTGCTGTTAAAGAAATCGGACTTGGTGAAATTTCCGTTATTGCTGTTTTTTTGAGTGAAGCAGTTATTAGCAACAATACTGACCTGGTTGCCATCGAAAAAAAATACGGTAAAGATATTCGTATTATAACCGAAGGACTTACAAAAATTGAACATTTTGGCTCAACCACTACCTCATCACAAGCAGATAATTATCGAAAGTTACTAATAAACCTGGCCAGTGACGTACGGGTGATATTAATAAAACTGGCCCGGCAACTTGAATTAATGCGTCGCATGAAAGAACTGCCTGATGATGTGCAATTGCAAACTGCTTTTGAAGCATCCTATTTATATGCACCCTTAGCACACCGTCTGGGCCTGTACAATATAAAATCTGAAATGGAAGATCTGGCGCTTAAATATACCGACAGGAAAACTTACGATACTATCGCGCGGAAGCTGGCAGAAACCATGAGGGCCCGGAACACCTTCATTAAAGATTTTGTTTCCCCTATCGAAAAATTACTTAAGGAAAGCGGGTTTTCTTTTGAAATTAAAGGCAGGCCGAAATCCATTCACTCCATATGGAACAAAATGATTAATAAGGGTGTTGAATTTGAAGATATTTATGATTTGTTTGCTATTCGTATCATTATTGACAGTGGGACCGGTAAGGAAAAATCCGATTGCTGGCAGGTATATTCTGCTGTTACTGATATATATCAGCCCAATCCTTTGAGGTTGCGTGACTGGATATCAGTACCCAAAACCAATGGTTATGAATCCTTGCATACCACAGTGGTCGGTCCCGGTGGTAAATGGGTGGAAGTACAGATACGTACCAGACGTATGAATGAGATCGCTGAGAAAGGATTTGCTGCTCACTGGAAATATAAGGGGCTTAAAGACGAACAGGGGTTGGATGAATGGCTGATTAAAATGCGGGAGATACTGGAAACCCCTGAACCCGGTACAGCGGAGTTTGTCGATGACTTCAAGCTTAGTCTTTATTCAAAAGAAATATTTGTTTTTACACCGGCCGGCGATTTGAAAAAATTTCCGAAAGGAGCTACGGTTCTTGATTTTGCATATGATATACACAGTGATCTTGGAGCAACATGTTCAGGTGCTAAAATTAACGGGAAAGTTGTGCCTATAAGGCATCTGATGAAGAATGGGGACCGGGTGGAAATACTTGGTTCAAAAAACCAGTCACCCAAACTTGACTGGCTTAATTTTGTTGTTACTTCAAAAGCCAAATCGAAGATACGCCAGCGCCTGAATGAAGAAAAGGCAAAATCTGCAGAACATGGAAAGGAACTGTTAAAGCGCCGTTTAAAAAACTGGAAGATTACATATGATGATGACATTGTTCGAAGACTATTAAGAAAGTACAAACTAAAAACTTCACAGGATCTGTATTACCTGTTATCCGTGGAGAAAATCGACCTGGTGCAGGTGAAAGAGTTTTTAACTGAAGAAACAGAAGAAGAAAATGAACAGGCAACCCTTCAACGGGATATTGAAGGGACGGTATTCCCTGAAACTGCCATGCAAGGAAAAGGGGATGATTTTCTGATTATTGATGAAAAAGTCTCGAATGTAGATTATAAACTTGCCAAATGCTGTAGTCCTGTTTATGGCGATCCTGTTTTCGGTTTTGTGACAGTAAGTTCCGGGATCAAGATCCACAGGATGAACTGTCCGAATGCAGCACAAATGTTTTCGCGGTACAATTACAGGATAGTAAAAGCCAAATGGGCGAGGACGGACAAAGAATCCTCTTTTCCCACCGAGATCAGAATCAGCGGAGAAGAAACAACAGGTATTCTTAACGATATCTCCGATGTGATCGCAACTGATACCAGGGTGCATTTGAGGGGAATTAAACTCGACAGCGAAAAGGGGATGTTCACCGGAAAGATCAAACTTACCGTGAAAGACATACAGCACCTTGATTCCATTATTGCACGGTTAAACCTGATCAGGGGTATATACAAAGTAAACAGAACACACGGGTAATTGTTATTTATTTTGTAAATTGGCACATAATTATGAAAAAGTTATCATTCATCATAGCAGGTGTATTTCTGTCAATAATTGTTATTGCCCAGACACCGGATGCCAGGCAACAGAATAAGGATTATATTATTCAGGATGCAGTCCTGCCGTGTCAGAATTATGATCCGAACAGTCTGCGCGTTCCGGAACTTAAAAAGTTAAAATTCAGCATATCAAGCGGCATGATCATTGGTTCAGGAGGACAAGCACAATCATTTAGCCGTTATTATCTGGCACCCGAGTTATATGCACAGTTAACACCACGCTGGCGGCTGAGGGGAGGAGTTATGATATCGAATACTGCTTTTAAAGGCTACAATATTTTTTCCAGTGAAGCATATTCGTCAGATCAATATTCATCACCGGGATATTGTATGACTGTTTTTGCCGGAGGTGATTACCAGGTCAATGACCGGCTAATACTCACCGGCATGTTATTGAAAGATATCAATCCGGCAAATCAGCGTGAATTAAATGCTGCATATTCCAATCTGAACAGGCAACAATGGATGATAGGACTGGATTATAAAGTAACCGATAATTTTCATGTGGGTGCTCAAATCCTTCATTCCAAAGGATATTCACCTATCATGCGCCCAAATATCCAACCTTTGTATAGCCCGTATCCTTTTGGGATTATCAGGTAGGTTTTATAGGATTTTTTTTACCTTTGCACTTCAGAATATTTTTAAAAGCGGTCTGTAGCTCAGTTGGCAGAGCACGTGACTCTTAATCATGGGGTCGAGGGTTCGAGCCCCTCCGGACCGGCTAAAAAAACAGTGTTAATATAAACTTAACATTATACTTAATTAGGATTTCCTGCTTTTTCCTTATTATGCCTGAAATCCAGGAAGATTATAAATGAATCCGGTGTCGATCTATAACCAAATACCTTTGCAAGGCAGTTAGAAATTCCGGCCCGTTGGAAGAAATTTAAAAAACAATTTTATTCCATATAGTGGTTTTCGCAAAGCACACAATCTTTAAAATCAGCATATAGTAATGCAGTTTTAATCGGTAGCTGGTATAATTTTATTGCAGGCTTATGGATTCTGCACTTAGTCAAGCTCCACTACCATACATAAAGTCCATATGATAGATCCGTTGTCAGTATTAACAGAAACTACTGATCCGTCAACAATGGCATCATCCATATCAAAGAGAAGCTCGGAATAAGGAGTATGACCGCTAAAGTCAGTCTCGTTAACCATTATCCAGTTTCCTGAATTATCTTTGGCGTAAATTTTTTGTATATCATTTTCGGTAATTAATCCCGCATCAATAAATAAATCAGGATGATCAATATCACCCTTGAGTTCACCATTTGGATTGATTGACCAGCTTCCGGTCCTTTCAATTTTAGAGTCTTCGGAAACCAGTGTTTCGCCTGAATAATTTAGTGTTGTACTGCTTATTGTTACAGTCCCTAGTTCTTTCTCTATTTCCACATCCATTTGTGTTGAAACATCCCATTCAGGATAACTGTTTGTATATTCTACCTTAAGAGTACCGGCATAACTATGATCAAGCCAGTTTTCAGGTGCCATATCCGGGGGATCATTTTCCTTTTTTTCGCATCCTGATAATAGGAAACACGCGGTTAGCAATAATAATAAACCGGTGATCTGTTTTTGTAATGATTTATATTTCATGATTTGATCTTTTGAATTACATTTTGACAAATTCAACCCGTCGGTTACTTGCCTTACCTTCAGGAGTATTATTTGAAGCAATGGGAACGGATTCCCCGAAGCCTTTTGAAACAAGCCTGTCTTTTGAAATACCCATTAATACCAGTCTGTTCATCACTGATTCAGCCCGTTCTTCTGACAATTCCTGATTGAAATCATCATTGCCGTCACTATCCGTGTGTCCTTCAACGCTAAAACTCAGATCAGGATGGTCATTCAATAATTTGTAAATTTCGTTAATTATCCCCATCGATTCGGGCTTTATTGTTGATTTTCCTACATCAAAGCGAATGCCGTTCGACACGATCTTACCATCCTGTAAAACACGGTCATAATATTTCACTCCCCCTTCAGCCAGCCTGAAGTTTCTGATATAGAATTTGTATTTATCACTGGCATGATAAACTTCAAGCGATACACCAGTAGGATCAAACCCAAGATGAGGAATATTAATAAGCCTGGTTTCATCAATATAAGCTTTCATTTTACCATTTGTATAAGCAATGGCAATATGTGCCCATCTGTTATTTATGGCCCTACCATCAGGTATGCTGCTTTTGGCAGGACGGAGTTCCATTTCTTTTGAATGAATATTCAGGTAGTTATGCCCGGAGGGAGAATTCTGGTTTTTCCTGTCGTAAAAAAAAATCCTGAAATAATTATTTGGAAGGTAAAGATCAAATTCAATGGTAAAAATATCAGGGAGATAATCGACATCTGTATTCTTCATATAGGGAGTAATCATTGGTTGGCCATCCCTGAACATTATCACATTTTCTCCTCCAAACACTGCATTCTCGATCGTTCCGCGCACAAGATCCCATCTTGAAGGAAATTCACCGTTCTCTTCTCCAATCAGGTTATCTTCAAAAATAATCTTATCTCCCGGAACAAAATCATATTTGCTCCACAATAACTCCGGCTCACCTGTTGCAGTTTCGGATTGCCCGTCCTTCTGATCTGTTTTTGGGTTTTCATTTGATTCATTATTGTGATACTCTTTTCCGGTGTTTTCGTTTTCCTTGTTATCCTTTTTGAATATATTGACAATTCCTTCTTCTGTCTTGTCCAAACCTTTATCAATCGCCTGGTCGGTTCTGCGGTTTGCCCGTTGGTTTGTTTTTTTCTTTATCTTGTCTTTTAGATTGACCTGACCGTAGTTATTCATTACTATTGTGAAACACAGTAATGCTAATGCTATTATTTTCTTCATGATATTTAAAGTTAATAGTTTAACATTTTTATAATAAATAGTAAGATCAGGATTTCCTGATCTCAAGTACATCAATACAATAATCTGTGCCTGCATCACGGAGTCTTGTCCTGAAACAGTTTTTTCTCCCCGATATAAGAATCGGATTTTGTTTTGAGGGATACGCTAAGGGTTCTCCTGCAACAACAAGATTATCTGAAAATTGAATTTCAATTGTTTCTGTATTAATAATTCTTATTAGTCTAAAATATTTGGGATCTCCTCTACCTCCGAATTCTTCTCCCGCAGATATTTCAATTATTAAAGTATCGGTAGCTGAATAATTCCAGGAATTTCCAGACCAGCTTATTCTGACAACTCTAAGCTTTACACACTCCGGATGAGTTGATGTATTACCTGCATGTAAAGGTAAAAGATAAAGGATAATTCCGGCAGCGATCGTTCTGCTAATTATTTTCAGAGTGTAATAAGCACTTATACAATAATATTTACCAATATTTATGAACATGCCAATTATAAAATCACATGACCAGTATGGACAGAAATTTAGAGTTTGTCCATAAACTCATAGTGTTTGTTCAGAATGTTCGAGATCAAGGCGCGTGATCATTTAAACCCGCGGTATACTAAAGTATTCGAGGATTTAAAAAGTTTTCACAACGTGTTTAAATTTTAAAGGTGTTCAAGAGCTCACTTCGTTCGGTTGAGCAGCAACGCGGATATCGGACATTATGAACAGACACATATCAGTATGAATTTATAATAAGTTATCGCTTATATACTTATTGAATGAGTATTCGCGGAAAGCATGTGAGAATTCACTGTTTCTGAATTAGAATATGAATGTTTCAATAAACAGAAGGATCTGCTAATACAGGAGGAAGATCTTATTTATTTGATTTGCCGAAAGACATAGAACCAAGTTTTTTTAATATTTCCTGTTTTCTGTTCAGGGCAATGGGGATATTTGAATTATCTTTCATCTGCAGATACCCGCCCTCGGATTTTATGTATTTATCAAGAAAAGCCGTGTTAATTAAATGTGACTGATGAACACGTAAAAATCCCGAGTGCTGTAATAAGTCAGCAAATTCTTTAATTGTTTTGGACACCAGTATTTTTCTGTTGCCGGTGAGGTAAAAGAAAGTATAATTACTGTCGGCTTCACACCGGATGATCTCATCAATATTAACAAAATGCAAGCATTCAGATGTGTGCAAAACCAGATGCTTCGGCACTTTTTCCCCTTTAATATTATTGATCAGGTTGTTGATCTTAAGTTGTTCTTCCTCCTCGTTTATTATCTTCCTTGCCTTATTGACAGCTTCATATAATTCTTCTGCATCAACTGGTTTTAGAATATAATCAAGAGCGCTGACCTTAATGGCTTGCACAGCATACTCTTCATATGCAGTAATAAATATGATCCTGAAGTCGATTGTTTGTATTTTCTTCAGCAAATCAAAACCTGTACCATCGGGCAAATTAATATCCAGGAACACTAAATCAGGCTTATGTTCATTAATTGAATGATATCCTTCTTTAATATCACCTGCAGTTGCAACTATTTCAATATCAGTAAATCCAGTTGTTATTAAATTACTGATAATATTTAAGACCCTGTTGTCATCATCTATAATAATTACCTTCATAGCTTGCATTTTCCTTTTATAAAAATACAAAAATGACAGCTGTTAAGGCAATTTATAATCAAATATTGTCTTGCCGGTAAGGTATTAAAAAAATAATCTTTGTTCCTGTTGCATCTGAAATGTTTTCAAGATCCACAATTTTGAAACGGGTTTTTCTGTTAGCTGATTCTTGAAGGTATTTAATTCTCTCGAATGTCAGGGGAGTAGTAAGGGAATGCTTTTTATAAGCAGTTTGTGTATTAATCGCGGAAGAATTTTTTCGGCCTATGCCGTTGTCTTCGATCTCAAGCCTGATTAGCCCGCTATTAAGTTTATATCGAATGAATATTGAACCCTTATCTTTTTTCGGCAGCAGGCCGTGTTCAATAGCGTTTTCAATAAATGGTTGTGCCAGCATTGGTGGGATTGAAACGGTTTCGGTATCGATATTTTCATCTATATAGAAATGGTAACTAAAATCAGTTTCAAAACGCATTTTTTGTATGTCCATATAATTTTTCAATACATTAATTTCCTGTTCCAGTATAACATAATCCTCCTTTGAAGTCTCGAGAATGGAACGGACAAGGGAGGCAAATTTTGTAAGAAATGCATTTGCTTCAAGCTTCTTATTATTTAATATATAATCCTGTATGGCGCACAGGGAATTAAAGATGAAGTGAGGATTCATCTGTACCCTTAGAAGTTTTTGTTCAAGATCGATGGTCTTAAATTTCAGCGCGAGATTTTTTTGCCTGATAATCAATACAGCTGACAGGATGATAAATATAATAAACACGATCGCCATAAGTAAATATATTCTTTGCTGTTTCATAGCAGCCAAATGTGCAAGCTTCTCCTGTTTCTGAATATATTGGTTTTTACGCTGCTTTTTGTCAAATTCATACTGCATTTCAAGCTGTGCAATTTTTCTGATATTTTCATCCTGCTTTATGCTGTCCTGTAATTGCTTGTAGTGCAACAGGTAGTTATATGCTTTCTTAAAATTACCAATTCGTTTGTATTCCTGACTTAGAATTTTTGATGCCTCGGCAAGGATATCAGGTATCTTTAAACGGCTGGCTAATTTGTATCCCTTTAATAAATTTTTCATTGCTGAAATTTCATCATTAATTGCCAGTTGTATCTTTCCCTGTAAGACATAGTTGCCTGCAAGATTGGATCTGGCATTAATACTGTCTGCTAAAAAAATACTTTTGTTTACATAATATAGGGCAGAATCGTATGCAGCTTTGAGAAAAAAAGTGTTTGCAAGATTATGATAAGACTCTGTAATACCTGGAGGATAAGTCATCGATTTATTAAGGTTCAGGCCTTTCCGGTAATAGGTAAGAGCTGTATCGTGTTTATTTACAGAAAGGTAAACGGATCCTATATTATTATAAGTGCGGCTTTCTTCCCAAGTATTTTTCGATCTTATTGATACGGGCAATTTCTTTTTATAAAATTCGAGAGCTTTCGAATAGTCATTCAGATAATAATACATAAGTCCGATATTCCCGTATGCAATAGAAATGCCGCTTGAATCCCCTTTGGATTCCCATAGGGTTAAAGCAGTATAGTATGCGTCAATGGCATGTTTAAAAAGATACTGGTCTTTATAAATATTTCCCAGACTGTTACTGCCATCTGCAATAAGTGCTGTATCCTTCATTTCTTCTGCTGTAAGAATAGCATTAATAATATTATCGTATGCAGGTCCGTAATTTTTAAGTTTCTGATGGATATATGCCAGTGAATTATAGGCGTTGTATATACCTCTTTTATCATCAACTTTTCTGAAAAGCCCAAGGCAATCATTTAAATATTTCTCAGATTCGTAAAGATTTCCTTTGAAACTTTGAACATAAGCCATTCCGAAAGAAACCATTCCCTTCCCGAAAATATCTTTTATAGATGAAAAAACTGAATCTGCTTTCCGAAAAAAAAATGATGCACTATCATTCTTACTGTAGTTTATCAAATGTGTAAATCCCATTGTTAGAAACGCGTTTCCAATACCTTTCTTATAACCGGTTTGTTTGGATAAGGCATATGCCTTGCAGGAAAGATAAAAAGCACTGTCCGGATAGGTTCTCCGGAGTTGATATGCATGTGAATTTAAATGATTGATATGGGATGTATCTGAATTATCAGCCTGGATTGTTTTGTTGTAAATATTGTTTTCCTGAACAGGATCAACCCCGGGTTGATCTATACAACCCGAAACAGAAAAGAAAATTACCACGTAAAACAATAAATGGTTGGTTGGCAGCATCATAACACGGGAGATGAATTATAATCCGCATGATTAATACAGGGCAATTTAATAATTATAAAAGACAAGTTGTCAATAAGAAATCTGAAATTGATAAATTACAAATTTGGAATTGACCCTTTTTATAGTAAACTGCCAGATCACTCTGTTTCCTCAACCGGTTCCCCGTTATTATAGGTTCCTTCCTGACTTGTTCCGTCTTTCCAGATATATGTTCCTTTTCCGTGAAACTGATTATTTTTGAAATATCCTTTGTACTTATCACCATTTGCATAAAAGTAAATACCATAGCCTTCGCGTATTCCGTTTTTCCAGGCACCGGTATACTTGTCACCGCTTGACCAGATATAGGTTCCCTGTCCCTCAAACTGATCATCAACCCACATACCGTCATAGGTTTCTCCTTCAGGACTGGTCAGTATTCCACGTCCCTCACGCACGCTGTCGATGAACTGACCTGTATAGGTATATCCGTTTGTATACAAATAAGTACCTTTACCGTTATGACAATTTCCCTCAATACAGCCTGTTTCCTGGGCTGACAAAAAACCTGTCATTGAGATGGCCGCTAAAAATACTATAAGTGTTTTCATACTGTATGGGATCAAAATATTAAATGTTTAACTTCCTTCCCAGCCTGCAATTCTGGCCAGTATCCACCACATGGCATAAGCTTTCCTGTTAGCGGTAATATATTGTGAATTGTGGGAACCATATTCTGCATTTCCCCCGGGAGATGATTTACTTTCGAAAAAATCTGTCCCCTGAACATGACTGTTCTGCCAGTCCCTGTAAAAATTACCTCCATAAGCAGCCGAATTACCATCATCACCGGCATCTTCCCAGTAATTATCATTCATGCAGCGCGTGTCAATACTGTAATAATCAAGACAAAACTGTTTGTTTTGTTTACAGAATTCCGTGATCACTCCAGCCTGATTTTTTGGTTTGCCTTCGCCAACATTATTATTGGTTTCCGCATGTCCGGTCATGAAAATAAATGTAACCGGTGTTTCACGCTGATCCGGGCCTTTACCAATTTTTGAACCACCCTGACCATATTCATTGATCAGGGTTTGCATTCCCGGAATATAATTACCGGACACATTGTGCCCTGTTATGCTGCACCAGGACCACATAACTACGTTAATCGCCGCGTTTTCCGGATCATCCAGGTAATTACGCGTGGCCTGAATAAAGGCAGTTTCATTCCGGCTCAGGTCAGAAGCATCATCACCGTCTGCTGCATATGATGATATGGCATAATCATGAAAATCAAGCTTATTGCTTGTTGAATTGTTATTTGTTATACCAAATAACAGATCATCTCCTTCTTTATAGTCCTGAAGTCCGAATAATCCGCGTGATACATGTGTGCCATGTGAAGTATGCTGATAGGCTATATGCAGTGTTGTTCTTGCCTTGTTGATATATTCCACTGGTATATTACGTAAAACGCTTTCTTTTGCTGTTTCGTGTCCTGCAATATAATCATTAGCGGCAGGGATTGACTGTTCCGTTGACCCGGAGTTGTCTTTTTCACAACTTGCAGCTAATATTATTAGCAATGCAGTATGAAAGAATAATCTGGTATTAAACATGACTAAAAATGATTTAATTAGTGTCTGTCCATAATGTCCAATATCCGCGTTGCTGCCAAAATTTTAAATCCTCGAATACCTTAGTATACCGCGGTTTAAAATTTTTGAGCACCTTGATCTTGAACATTCTGAACAAACACATGGCCAATTAGACATTTTGACGACTTTATTGATAGACTCTAATTATTTATTAAGTTTTGTTTTTAATTTTTTGATTTCTTTTTCTCTGCTTTTTATTGTGTTTTGAAGATCAACAACTTCTTTTTCTTTATCCATTAGTTTCTTTTCGATCTCTTTAACATTAGTGATATTTTTTGAGATTCCGAAAGTTCCTATAATATTACCATCCTGATCCCTGAGCGGCATTTTGGATGTGCTAACCCATTTTTCCCTGCCATCGGTGAACGTTTCCTTTTCCAGTTTATCAATAAGGGGCTTGCCTGATCGGATTATACGCATTTCATCATTGAATGCCGGTTTGGCATGTTCCTCATCAAAAAAATCAAAGTCAGTCTTACCATATAATTCTTCTACATTTTTTACCTTGAACATTTCGGCCATTGAATAACTGGCCTTGATAAACCTGCTGTCAATATCTTTAAAATAGATACTTTCTTTTGCATTTTTTAACAAGGTATCCATGAGTGCCTGTTCTTTTGCCAGTTCTTCCTGCTGCCTCTGAAGTTCCTCCTGGGTGGCTTTCATTTCTTCAATGTTAACTTTCATCATTTCTTCCTGTGCCTTCATTTCTTCCGATTGTTCAAGGGCATCCAGCTCGGCTTTTTTGAGTTTGGTAATATCTTTTGTTATTCCGAAAAGACCAATTACTTTACCTTCCTTATTGATCAATGGCAGTTTCGTAGTTGATACCCATTGTTCAACTCCATTTTTCATTATTTCATGTTGTATATCATCGATAAATCCTTTCCGGTCTTTCATGATCTTCTGCTCATCATTATAATATTTTTGGGCAATATCTTTAGGTTGAAAGTCAAAATCAGATTTACCGATCATGTCATCTAATTTATCAACCGGGAATAATTTTAACATTGACTGACTGATCCTGACAAATTTGCAATCAGTGTCTTTGAAATATATATAATCCGGCAGATAATTCATCATAGCGTCCATAAGGGCTTTCTCCTTCTCCAGTTCCACTTTTTGACGTTGCAGCTCATCATGGGTAGCCTGCATTTCTTCAAGGTTCTGACGTAATTCCTCCTCTGCAGATCTGAGCTCTTCCGATTGCCGTTTAGACTCTTCAAGCAACCGGTTTGTTTTATCATTTGCCCTGGTTGTAATGATAACTGATATAATGTTTTCAGCCAGCTTTTCGATAAAGCGTATCTTATAATTTTCAAGTTCATTGAATGAAGCCAGTTCAATAACACCTTGTGCTTCTCCATCCTGTTGTAACGGAATAAGGAGCAAATGTTTCGGGCTTGTCTCTCCCAGGCCCGAACCTATTCGTGTATAGTCTTCAGGCAGGTTGTTAATAACGATCTGCTTGCGCTCTTTGAAACATATACCCACCTGGCCTTCCCCGGGATAAAATCTTTTTTTAGCTAAAGTTTCAGGGGCAGGAGCGTAAGATGCTGCCGATTCAAGAAAAACATCCCCCTCGTCATTGTCATTGGCCAGAAAAATGTTGCCCTGGTTGGCTCCGACATATTCCACCAGATTTGTAATGATCCGCTGTGACAATTTTTCCAGATTGTCCTTTTCCTTGCTAAGGATATCCGAAAACCTGGCCAGACCTTCATTATGCCATTTATACTCGTATTCCTTTTCTTCCTTTTTCTGAATGGCCGATTGCTGTTCCTTTATGCGTTCTTCCTGATCGGCCAGTTCTTTTTCTGAATTATGCAGCTTTTTCTGCAACTGTTCCCTTTTCAGCTCATACCTTAACTTCAATCGTTGGTTAACATAAAAGGAAACAACAATTGTTGCAAGGATAATAAGGGATGACGGCAGGTTGATGATCGTATTAATAATCATTGTATATATTTTTGTTTTTTTACGGACTATTGTCTTTTTTGTTTATGTTTTATCAATATTTTATAGTAAAATCTATAATTTTCGCGTTTGTCTGAAAAAAAAGGGCAGGCAATAACACTAATAATACCTTTCTGATTAATAACGGGGATCTTTATGATAGGGCAGTTTTGCCATTTTTTTTACCTCTATACACGGAAAACCAAATTCTTCAACAACCTTTCCGAGGATCAGGTAGATCCCATATCCCCTGAAAGGATAATTTTTTATTGAGCCGGGAAAATGCACAGTATCAAAAAACTCACCATAGACATCAAGAAAGCACCCGAAGTGCATCCATTCTTTTCTTACGGTTCTCACATATTTTATGGTTACCAGGTTGCCCAGTATACGGATCTTTTTTCCGATATTCTTCACCAGGTCTGCTGAAAAATAATCACCCCGGTAGCTGGTTTGCAACAGATCAAAGTGGGAAAGACTGACCGGGAATCCCAGTAATTCGATTTCATCATATGCATCTTCAATACCTGTTTGTGTAAGCTCAGGAAGATTAAATTTTTTTGGTTTATCATTAAACAATTGCAGATTGTGGGACTGTATATTCTTTTTCCCGGTCAGCATATGGGCATTCCAGAGCAGTTGTTTTTTTGTTTGTTCCGTAAAGCGAAGGGCATCAAGGCTTATGAGCAGGATCAGCTGTTCAATTCCAATGGGGATACGACTGATTAAATCCCGGAGGCTTTTAAATTCCCCGTTTTCCTCACGTTCTTTAATAATATTATGAGCTGTTTTTGATTCCAGGTTAAGTACGTGCACAAAGCCCAGAAAAATGTCGGAACCGTTAATACAGGTTTTGTATTCACTTCGGTTGACACAGGGCAGGTGTATAGTTGCCCCGCTTCGTTTTGCCTCGTTCACATAAACCCATGTATGGTAGAATCCCCCGAAATTATTAATTACGGCAACCATGAATTCTGTCGGAAAATATGTTTTAAGATAAAGGCTTTGATAGCTTTCCACTGCATAAGAAGCTGAATGGGCTTTTGAGAATGCATAACCGGCAAACGAGGCGATCTGTCGCCATACCTCGTCAGTGAGGTTTTGAGAATAGCCGCGTTCATTGCAATTGCTGAAAAACTTAGTACGTATACGGTCAAACTCCTTTTTCGACCGGAATTTACCGGCCATGGCCCTTCGGAGAATATCGGCATCGGACAGGTCAAGCCCGGCAAAATGATGACATATCCTTATCACATCTTCCTGATATACCATAATCCCGTAGGTTTCCTGTAACTGCTCTTCCATCACCGGATGCAGGTATTTAAAACCATCCGGCTGATGAAAGCGTTTAATATACTCTTTCATCATACCCGATTTGGCTACGCCGGGCCGGATGATAGAACTGGCTGCTACAAGACTGAGATAATTATTGCAGTGAAGCTTTTTTAGTAAGCCTCGCATGGCCGGACTTTCGATATAAAAGCAACCGTTTGTTTCGCCATTGTATAACTGCCGGTTAACATTATCATCTTCCTTGAATTGCTCTATCCGGTGTACATCTACTCTTACATTTCTGTTTTTCAGAATGATCTCCACGCTTTCATTAATGTGACCTATTCCGCGCTGACTTAGAATGTCAAGTTTTTCGAAACCCAGTTCTTCAGCAACGTACATATCCCACTGTGTAGTGGGGAATCCTTTAGGAGGAAGGTCAACGGCCGTGTAACAACTGATGGGCTTCTCAGAGACCAGGATACCGCCGGCATGAATACTTCTGTTATTCGGAAAGTTCACCAGCTTGCCGGCAAGAGCGAACATTTTTTCCGTGATCCAGTTCCGGTTATTCTCTGCTGAAGGATCTTTTACCATTTCATCGATCTCGTCTTTCGGAAGCCCGTATACTTTGCCAAGTTCACGGTATATCGACCGGTCTTTGAAGGTAGTAAGCATTCCCAGCAAAGCGGTATGTTTTTTACCATAGCGTTTGAAAATATAATCCTGCACATGATCGCGGTCTTTCCATGAATAGTCTAAGTCGAAATCAGGCGGACTGGTCCGTTTGGGGTTTATAAAACG
>Ga0307421_1001140_pt1 | contig 16373 bp, 13 predicted proteins | sample SalMarWE160270MG_FD_202163 | JGI IMG/M metagenome (GOLD analysis project Ga0307421, IMG submission 202163) | Salt marsh sediment microbial communities from the Plum Island Ecosystem LTER, Massachusetts, United States - WE1602-70 | ecosystem: Environmental > Aquatic > Marine > Intertidal zone >...
GATGGTCATTATTTTCGGCAAAAATTATCGAATTAAAGAGAAAAAGAGAAATGGATCTGCTCAAAGAAAGAATTAAGACCACTGTTGTTTCCCTTTTAGAGGCCGTTGTTTTCTATATTTTGGTGGTAGTACCAACAGAATATTTTTTAACAGAACGGTTTCTGATTATTCCTAATTTATCTTCGGAGATTAAAACTTTCATCTTTTTTGCTATTTTAGTCATTATCTTTATTATTAATTATTTCTCTGAACCACCGAAAAGATACAGCTGGTTTTTTATGATTAGTGTTTTCCTTTTAACCTGTGTTTCGGTTTTCGGCTATAGGAAGTATTTAAACTACTACGCTGAACTACAGACTTTTCCTAAGATTTACCATATTTCTCAGAAGTGGGGGATCCAAGCTATTCTAGTCAATATTGAAGGTAAGAATTTTGGCCCCACCTCGCAACCAGGCGAGGTTTTTGTTAACGATGTCGAGTTTAATATTAAATATTGGTCACCCTTTCTTGTTGTCGCTGAACAGCCGGTACCACCTAAATTCTTCAAAGGCAAACTTTACCTAAAAGATGCTAATAATATAGTCAGTAATAGTAGAGACTTTGAAATTAGAGATCCGGATTCTTTAAAATAGAACCAAAAGATGTCAAAGATAAAAAACCTTTTCAACTTTTTAACTTTCGGAACTTTCTTTTCGGTGATTATTCTTTTCGTCGCTGATCTTCTTGGTTTTTCCTTAAACATTAACTTTAATCTCTTTAGTAGAATTCTAGTTGCTCTTCTGGTTTTGGGTTTACTAATTAATATAAGAGACATCAAAAATCTTTTTTTTGGTCTCAAAGACTTCAAGAAATTTATTCTTCTTTCGTTAATTAATATCTTACTGATCTCGTTATTTCTCATGTTTTATCCGATGTTCCGTTTTGGTAGCCCTTTAGTTTGGGAAGATCGAATTCCTAATTTTAAAGCGGCCAAAAAGGTAGAAATAAACTTAAATAAACCTTTAAGACGAAGCTTCCAGGCTAAATCAAATAATTTTGGCACCATTGGTTTAAAAATTATCAGCCAAGATATTATTATTGGAGAAGAGGAAGAGATAAATAATAAAGAAAAAGCAGATTTAGTCCAAGGGATGAAGATAGAAGGAGGAGATTTAAATGAAGAATTTAATGAAAAGCTATTTCTTGGAGAACCGGATAAAATTGTTTTCCGAATCAGAAAAGAAGAAAGCAAGGATTATTTTTATGAGAATACTTATGAACTTAATCAATATTGGCAAACCAATTACTTTTTATTCGGTTTTCCTATTCAATATAGCTCCGAAGGTAAAAGTTATGTTTTTGAAATAGAAAAAATTGAAGAAGGGGAAACCGGAAAAAGATTTTTACTGGAAATAAATTCAGAAGGCAATTTTAATTTTTATCCCAGATATATTTATAATCTTGCTTCTTTAAAGACTGACTGGGAGCCAATTTGGAAAAATATCGGATGCAAAACCAATCAATTTCTTGAAGAACGAACCACCCAAGTTAATCTGATTGTAATTTTCCTTCTGATAGAAGTCTTTATTATTTTCTTTTTGAAAAAAGAAGAAAAATATTTTAAAGAGAAAATAGTTCCTATTTTAGACTACTTTCTTTTCTTTTCTTTATTTTTGACAATATTACCTTCTTTGTGTTTTTTAAATTTTAATTTTCTAAACACAACTTTTTGTAGAAAAGCTATAGACCTTTTCCTATATTATGGGGTAAATCTAATTTTAATTATTTTTTCTATTGTCCTTTTTGCTATTTTGTTAAATAAAGAAAAAATTGAGAAAGTTTTACCAGAAGAATTTTTTTTGAAAATTAGAAAATGGAGATATCTAATCTTGTTTTTTATTTTGGTAATTGGTGGATTTTTTTACTTCTATAAAATTGGAAGCTTTAGCTTACAAATGGATGAATTTTTTCATGCTAGAGCTGTTAAAGCTTATTTTGAAGATGGGCAACTTTTTAGCTATAATCGTTCAAGGTTTACGACATTACTTGGTATTATTTCAACACATTTCTTTCGTATTCTTAATCTTAATTTTTCAGATGAGTTTGTTTTAAGATTTCCTATAGCATTCTTCGGGTTAATTAATGTCATTTTAATATATTTGATTTCAAAATTGTATACAAATAAAAAATTAGCCCTTTTTATCTCTTTGATATTTGCTACAGAGATATGGATTATTTATTTTGCTAGATATCTTCGTTTCTATACACCGGCGATAACTTTAATTTTGCTAGTAATGTTTTTAATTAAAAGATATAAATTTTCAATTAAGTTTATATCTTTATCGTTTTTTATGGCAATTATTGGTTATTTTTATATAGAAAATTATTTATTGATATTGATAATATGGTTATGTTTTCTTTTGATTATTAGGCTTGTTGAAGAAAAGAAAATCTTAATGGCTATCCCTATATTTTTTATAGGAGGATATTTAGTTTTGAACAGGATAGTAAACGCGTTTGCTTCCGGGTCTGTGTATAACTTAATCTCCTGGTCTTTTAATCCTACTAATATGAAAGTTTTCTTTCTTTGGCTTTCTTTTAATTATGGTTTTTGTTTTATCTTATCATTAGCAATAGTGCCTATCTTAATATTTTCTTTATTTAAAAAAGGCTTTATTAAACAAATTAAAAAGTATTTCCTTGAATATTACCTTTTAATCAATTTAATTTTATTATTCTTTTATATTGCTCATGTGCCTTTTAACTTTACCTTTAGACCAATATTATTTTTTCTCCCCTTAATGTTTATCGTTGGCTTAAATTATCTTTATAAGTGTTTGAAAGATAAAAAATTTTTCTATATCTTTTTTAGTTTTGTCTTAATTTTAAATTTAGCTTTTGGTATTAAATATAAAGTTGATTCTAATGGAGATAAGTATTTCCCAACGAAATTAGTTTATGAAAGAATTGATATCGCTACCGGCAACAATGATATGGCTAACTTTTTAAATAGTTATATAGAGCATAATAATATGCAAAATCATTTAATACATTATATTGGCTTAGGTGGTGATAACTTAAGATATTACCTAAATGAAGATATAGCTAAAAATGATTTATTAACTTATCGTTATTCTGCTCGCAGTGATAGTAAACTAAGTGATTTTACTAATTTTTTAGAAGAGCACCCAGATAAAAAACATATTATTGTAATTAATGCTAATGCTTATCCAAACAGAATAAATTATACATATAGTATATTTTTAAATAGAAAAATAGTAACAGAGGCAAACTCGGATTTTGTGAATTATGTTGAAAATAATGAAGAATTTAAGAATATTTATGTTTCAAAAGATAATTATTCAAAAATTTTTGAATTTAATCCTCAAACTTCAATTAAAGAATCTTTCTAAGGAATCTAATAAGCTTAATATTTAGGAAAGTGACTATGAAGTATATTAGAAATATATTAAGACGGCCATGGTATCTAAAATATTTTCTACAAAATCTTCTTACCCTCTTAAAGTTATTTAATTTAAAACTTGCCTTAATTTCAGATTCAAGGACTATCTTATCTATTGATTTTTTAACATCAATATTCAAAATTTCATTAGGATCAAATTTATCGTATTCATCCTTTCCGTATTTTAATCTTTGATGATAAAATTCTTTAGCTTTTTCGGCAAATAATTTTTGTTTAGCTGTTTGTGAAAAAGAAACTGCTTTAGAGCTAATACGATATTTTATTAAAAGATTAGGAATGTTAGTTAATTTTTTTTTCTCGAAAATCAATCTTAGGTAAAAATCATAATCTTGACTATAAATAAACTTTTCTCTGTATAAATAATCTTCATTTCTAAACATTATTGTTGGATGATAAATACAGTTTTTATGATAGAGAGTTTTTTTTATCAAATCGGAGTTCGTGAGTGGTTTTTTTATACTTTTAACATTGTCCTTTTCGTCAATATTATAAGCGCCTGTCCCTGCTAGGAAAATATCTTTATGTTTTTCCAAATAGTCGTATTGTTTTTCTAATCTTTCAGGTAAGGCAATATCATCGGCATCAATCCTAGCAATATATTTCCCTTTGGCTAATTTTAAACCTTTATTTAAAGACTTAGTTAGACCTAATTTTTTTTTATTTTTTAATAAAATTATTCTTTTATCAACTTTGGCATATCTTTTAATTTTTTCTAAAGATTTATCAGTTGAGCAGTCATTAATAATAATAAATTCAAAGTCTTTAAATGTCTGATTTAAAATACTTTGAATGCTTTCATTTAAGAATTCTTTTCCATTATAAACAGACATTACTACCGATATTTTTGTCGTAGACATATTAAAGGAATTTTTTAAAAAAATTAGTAATTAATGGATGTTTATTTTTAAATTCCAATAGATTTTCTTCGCCTATGATTTTTTTTAGAAGTGCAATTTTCCATTTTTCTTTGCCAACATTATCATAATAAAGATCTGTTACTTCATCTGCCGATAAATATTTTGTTGCAGGAATAATAATATTTTCAAATTTATATGCGTCCAATTTATTTTTAATAATAAAATTATACATTGCAGACTTCGGAATTGCCCATACTCTATTGTAAAAAACTATATCCAGTCCTAACTTTTTCGATTCTTTTATAGTTCTCAGAATATCTTCCTTTTTTTCATGTTTTTCATGAGGGAAACCAAGCATAAAACCTCCACCAGTTTTTATTTTGTATTTTTTACAAAGATTTATTGTCTTTATGGCTGTTTCAATTTTAAATCCCTTATTAATTAATTGAAGTGTTTTATTATTTGTGGACTCTATCCCAAACCAAATTGCATCACAGCCGCTATTTTTCATTTTTTTGATCATTTCTTCGTCTAAAGTATCTACCCTCGATTCACACATCCATTTTATCTTTAAATCTTTTATTTTATCGCAAAATTCTAGAACTCTTTTTTTTGAAATAGTAAAATTATCTTCCCTAAAGTAAATACCTTTAGTTTTATACTTTTTTATCATCATTTTTATCTCATCAATAACATTGTCCACTGATCTGAGAGTATATCTTCTATTCCAGATATAAGAAGAAGAGCAAAAAGTGCAATCAAAAGGACAACCTCTACTGCTGGCTACGGTATCGAGAGGAAAGATATTTGGCAAATAGGAACTTTCAATTCTTTTATATTTTAACAGATCAATTAAATCTCTATCAGGGAATTTAAGCTTATTCAAGTTTTCGATCCTGTTGATGTTTTTACTGACGTAAGCCCCTTTTTTGTATACAAATTCCTTATTTTTTGAATTAACTTTACTCAATAGTTTATCAATTAACTCTTCTGCTTCTCCTCTAATGATGTAGGAAAATTTTCCCAGATATAATTCCCAATTAACTGTCGCATTTGGCCCGCCATAAATAGTAATTATACCTAATTTATTTAACCGACAAGATATATCCACTGCCTGTTTAGTTTCAAAAATAGTACCGCCAAAACCAACGACATTATATTTTCTTAATTTCCTAAAAAGTTCATTATCATTTAATCTTTCAACTCTATTATCTAAAATATCTATTTTGTATTTTGAATTAGAAGCTACATAGAGTAAACCTAAAGGAGGCAATAAAACTGGGTTTTTAGGAATATTTGTGACTTTATCAAAAAAAGAGGGAAGTTCTGTTTGATCAGGATAGACAAAACATATTTTAAATTTTTTATTTTTCATAATTTTTTTGCTACCATTATCAATATTCTTGTATTTTCTGAAGTCTTTAGGTATCTCTTTTTAATAATTTTTAATTTTTTTTCAGTAAAAATCTCAATAAACTCTCCTTCCTTATATTCACAGAGATGATAAGGATTTCCCGAATGAAACTTGTTTTTCCTTAATATTGGAGAAGATACAATTAATAGTCCATTTTTCTTTAAGATTCTTCTTGCTTCCAATAAAAATTTTTGCCCCTCTCTGTAGGTGATATGCTCTATGCCTTCTAAGCAGATAACTACATTAAAGAAATTATCCCCAAAATCTATTGATGTCATGTTTCCTTGTGTAAATTTTAGATTCCCCCTTTTAAATCTTTTATTTGCCTCAATGATAGAATCTTTATCTATATCAATACCATAACAAAGCTTGTATTTTTTTAATAAAGAGGTCCCCCATCCCATTCCGCAAGGTATATCTAAAATAATTTTATTTTTTATGTACTTATTGCAAAATAAATAACGCTTAAATAAGTTTTCTTTATATTTACTTTTTATTAAGCCAAAAAATTTGTCTTTAAATCCTTTTAAATCTGGGTGTGCTCTTTCAGCCATTTTATCTGCAAACTACATTTTTATCCAATTATTAAGGAGAATCCTTTTCGATGACTCTTTGTCTTGTTTATTCCATATTTTCGGTGCAATAATAATTTTGTCGGATTGTTGATCGAGCCAGGCCCCCCACCAACTAAAGCTGCTATTAGCAATAATATGATTTTGGCAATTGCTCATTAAAATCATGTCATAATAAGCATTTTTACCCTTATTCCAATTGATATATACAGATTCTTTAACCCGAAAATTGTTTTTTACCCAGTTAATATCATCCGAGAAGAAGAAAAACCGAGGTTTCTTTATTTTTTTCTCAATGAAATCAATAGCTTTATTGTAATAATTTTCATTACAATAAGAAAACATTTTTTCATTTTCGCTCAAAGAAACATAATCCATTCTTCTTATATGAACACTAACAGAGGTGGAGTTTTTCATCTCATAGATAACTTTTTTATTTCTATCGTCCGGGAAGCCTTCCTCTTTTAAAGAAAATTCTTTGATCAAAGTTGATTTAATGGCGTCTGGGAAATGATAGTCTTGCCAACTTCCATCAAGATATAAATCACCCTTGAGCTTTAATATTTTTTTTAGATTTTCCTCTGGATGATAATTGACACCAACTAAATAAAAATTGTTTTTAAAAAACTTTATCAAAAATTTACTTACTAGATTATTATTTCTTATTATGAATGGAATTTCGTTTTCTTTGGCAAATTCTTCATGAATATTAAAAATTCCCAGTTCATATTTTCTTTTTGTATAGCCTATTGCTGGTCTTTTTAAAAAAGAAAGATCTAGTTTTAAATTATCTTTATTCTTTATAGATAAGTACCTACCAAAGGCATATTGAAACATTTGGTTTCCCAGGCCACCCTTAAGTCTTATAATAATCATTTAATTTTTTTAAACTCAAATAACCCACATGCGTATTTTGAGCTTACTAATAGCTCAATGTTTATATTTCTAATAAATTGGCCTTTGTCGGTTATTCCGGATAACTCTTTAAGCTCTAGTTGATTAAAATATTCAATTATTGTTTTTGGATTAAAAATCCTGTGAGCATTAAAACAAGTTTTTTCCATGCCTACAGGAACCGAGAAATACAAATGTCCTTCCAATGCTAACACCCTAGATAACTCTTGACAAGCAAATTTTGTACCATTTGGGTTCAATTTGTCACCATATCTTCCCAGCCCAATATGTTCAGCAACATGTAAGCAGGAAAGCGATTTTATTGAACTGTTGTTAAAAGGCAAATTTAAAATATCGCCCTCTATAACGCGGAAAGAATCCAGTTTCGTTTTGAAAGGGCGAATATCAATAAAAACAACGGGCGTTACTACACTTACTAAGCTAGCCCATCTAATATCGGATCCTATATCTGTGTGCTCATTGGGTTTATTGACAATAATTTTTTCAAAAGCCCAAGCCCCTTGGTAAAAATAATGTGGATCAAAAGCAGTATTTTTTGTTCTATCAGCTAATTGTATGTTGAAGTCAAAAAAAGAGATTTTTTCATTTGATAATTTTTTATAAAAAATTAAATCTTTTAAAAACTTTAAGAGAGAAGAAAACCATCTGAGGATTTTTTTTACGATTTTAATGATTAAAAAAAATATTTTTTTTAAATTCATTTTTTTAAGAAACAGTCTATTTTTAAATTGTTTTTATCGAAACTATTGATTAATTTTTTACGGTGTTGCGAAGATACCACCTTACTGTTTCCAGTAGTCCCTGCTCAAAGTCAGTTTTTGCTTCAAAACCAAATTCTTTTTTTGCCCTGCTGGTATCTAAACACCTTCGCGGTTGGCCATCAGGTCTTGAAGTGTCCCATTTAACTTTGCCCTGGTAATTTATTAATCTGATAATCTTACTAACTAATGTTTTTATAGCAATTTCCTTACCAGAACCCAAATTTATTGGTTTTGGTTTATTATATTTTTCTGAGGCTAAAAATATTCCTTCAGCGGCGTCTTTGACATATAAAAATTCACGAGAAGCCTTGCCCGTTCCCCAAACAGTAATAAAGGGTTGATTATTTTTCTTGGCTAAATATACTTTTCTGATAAGAGCTGGAATAACATGAGAGCTTTTAGGGTTAAAATTATCACCAGGGCCATAAAGATTAACAGGTAGAAGGTAAATAGCATTAAAATTGTATTGTTTGCGGTAAGCTTGAGCTTGAACCAAAAGCATTTTTTTGCTTAAACCATAAGGAGCGTTAGTTTCTTCCGGATAACCTTCCCATAAGTTTTCTTCTTTAAAGGGGACGGGGGTAAATTTAGGGTAGGCACAGACTGTGCCAATGGCAACAAATTTTTTAACATCTCTTTTCCTGGCTTCCTCTATTAATTGAGCTCCCATGATTAAGTTGTCATAGAAAAGAGAGCCTGGGTTTTTTTGGTTATAACCAATACCGCCAACATTGGCCGCTAAATGAATTATTTTATCGGCCGGAAAATTATCAAATATACGTTTGATATCGCTTATTTTTCTAAGGTCGTAATCTTTGCTACGGGGAATAAAGATGTTTTTTTTAGGTAAACCCTCCTTCTTATATTTTTCTACTAAATGAGAACCTAAAAAACCTGCTCCACCGGTAATCATAATCTTTTGGTTAACATCCATTTAGTAAACTACCCCCTTATTTTTTAAAAGATCTAAATCCGCCTCAACCATAATTTTTACTAAGTCTTCAAATTTTGTTTTTGGCTCCCAGTCTAATTTTTTCTTGGCTTTACTAATATTGCCTACCAATAAATCAACCTCAGTGGGGCGAAAATAATAAGGATCAATTTCAATTATTATTTTACCAGTTTTTTTATCTACACCTTTCTCGTTAGTGCCTTTGCCCTGCCATTCTATTTTAATATCCAGGATCTTACAGGTGGCTTTGACAAACTCTCGAATCGAATGAGCTTCTCCAGTGGCAATAACATAATCATTAGGTTTATTTTGTTGGAGCATTAAATACATGGTCTCAACATATTCTTTGGCATAGCCCCAATCACGCTTTGCCTCTAAATTTCCTAAATATAGTTTATCCTGCAGGCCTAATTTTATTTTAGTTAGACCCATGGTAATTTTCCGAGTTACAAAAGTTTGCCCTCGACGCGGTGATTCATGATTAAATAAAATTCCATTACAGACAAACATATTATAAGCCTCACGATAATTTTTTGTTATCCAATAGGCATAAACTTTGGCGGCACCATAGGGGCTACGGGGATTAAATGGTGTGGTTTCACTTTGCGGTATTTCTTTTACCTGGCCAAACATTTCTGAGGTTGAAGCCTGATAAAGCTTGGTTTTATTTTCCATTTTCAAAATATGAATCGCTTCCAATAGTCTTAAAACTCCCAGGGCATCAGTCTCAGCAGTATAAAGAGGTACTTCAAAAGATACTTGGACATGGCTTTGGGCGGCAAGATTATAGACCTCATCGGGTTTAATTGCCTGGAGAAGATGAATTAAACTGGAAGAATCAGTCATGTCCCCATAATGTAACCGGAAACCATTTATCGCATGGGGATCTTTGTAAAGATGGTTAATCCGCCAGGTGTTAAAAGAACTACTTCTTCTAATAATACCATGAACTTCATAACCCTTATCCAAAAGAAGCTCACTCAAATACGAACTATCCTGTCCGGTTATTCCAGTTATTAATGCCTTTTTCATAGTCCTAATTTTTCTTTACCGACAAAAACAATGATAGCTGATTATTTTTATTTTATCAAAATAAATATTATTTCCGCAATTATTTTTGTTATCAGTGATATTTTAAATATTACCAAATTCTAATGATATCGTTCTTTACTTCAAAATGATTATACTTTTGTGTTTTTTCTATTATGTTTCTCAACTGTTTCATTGTTGGGTAGTCGTTTTTGCCAATAAAGTCCCTAGCGTCATCAATCAATATGGTATGCTTGAGGTTATGAGAAAAAATACTTTCTATTTCTGTTATAACAGGAGTTTCTAACTTGCCCTTTGCGGTTTTACCTCCAGAATAATGTGCATCTAACCAAAATAAAGCGGAAGAATTAATTTCTTTAAGCAATAATTTTAACTGTTTACCACTATCTCCATGTATTAATGATATGTTAGAAATGCTTTTGAAAGTTCTAACAGCTCTTCCATAAAAAAAATCACTTAGTTCTATACTATAAAGTTCATTAAAAAAATTCTTCATCATATAAAGAGTTTCTCCCATATATGTACCAGTTTCAATGAATATTTTGTGATTGTGTTTTTGAGCAAAATTGAGAATTACTTGATGTTTGTATTCTTTCGGTGGAGGAGGTACCCTTCCGCCAGCGATCCACTTCTTAATTTTTCTTCTACCTAAGAATTGCTTAATAGGATATGGTATTTGTTTCAGCCAAAAATTATGTTTTATCTGAAAAATAGATTCCATTATTTTTTTCATTTTTAAATAAGAGAAAAGATTGTTATATTTCTTATTTTTCCAACTAATGATTTATCTTATATATTATTTTTTTGCGTCTTTATCAATTTGTTTAACTTTAAGTAGTATAGTGCATGTGTTAGTAGGTTTGCAAAAGAAAAACAGATTAAAGTGCTATAAACCACACCAATAAAACCGTACTTAAGTATAAAAATAAAATCTAAAACAACATTAAGTATTCCAAAAATAATGAGAGAATAAAGTGAATATTTTGCACTTGCTGTTCCTATAATGTGAGAGGGGCTATTTAGCGTACCAACCATTTTAATTGGCAAGATAAGTAATAATAAGTTAAAAATATAAATTGTTTCTTTTGTAAAATAATCTTTTAAAAAAATCCTTATAATGGGTGGTATTAGGAAATAAAGAATTACTCCAACAGATATTCCCGAAATGAAAGAAAAAAAAGAATAGTTTAAAAATTTTTTTCTAATTATTAAATATTTTTTCTGGGAATAATATTGGGTTATTTGGGGAGCAAGGACTGTTCCGATTATTGATGTTGGTAAAATCAAAATTTGATAAGTCTTATTCACAATTTCATAGTAGCCAATTTCCTTAATATAATTAAAATGCCCCAAAATTAGTAAGTCCATCCTAGTGTATAAAAAGAAAAATATTCCACCAAGGCCAATTACAAGTGAATACGAAAAAATCTCTTTCATAATTTTTTTGTCAAATTGGAAATATAAATTTTTATAGATAAAGAATAGGGTTAAAACTAAAATAAAATAAAATAAATTTTGAGAAATTAATGCACCAATTAAGCCAAGATTTTTAACCAAAAAATACACAAAGATAACAGAAGGAAAACCAACGGATAAAGAAATAATTGCCAACTCTTTAAACCTTTTTAGTCCTCTAAAAATGCCGTCGTATAAGGAGCTAATTGGAGCCAAGAAAAGAAGAGGTAGGATATACAATATAAATTCATATTTCTCTTTTAGAAAGTATCTTCCAAAAAAAATAGTTAATAAAGTAATAATAGAACCGAAAAGTAAAATGATAGTTAGTGAATTAAATAAAATTGCTTTTAATTTATTTTTATCTATAGCATTATACTCTGCAACATATTTTGAAGTGGCTGTTGAAATTCCAACATCTCCAAAAATAACCAAAAAGAAAATAACTGCTAAAATATAATTATAAATACCGAACTCATAAGGAGAAAGGAATTTTGCGCATAAAATAAAAATTAAAAAACTTACCCCCTGTTTGCCAGAAATTTGTAAAGACCTCCAGAAAAAATTATGGATTGTTTCTTTATGTCTATGATAGTAATTTCTAATCATTCTTGTTTTTTAATAATTCTTTATAAATTTTAGCGTATTCTAGAAGTTTTTTTTCTGCCGCGAATTTCCATATATCTTTTAGATTATTTATAGAGATTCTTTTAATTTCCTTTGGGTATTTTTTTAAATAGAGAATTATTTTTTTTATTTCATTTAAATCACCAGGGCTAAATAGGTAACCATTCTTGTCTTCTTTCACAATTTCTTCCATCCCTGGGATTTTTGAAACTAATATGACGAGTCCTCTTGCCATTGCCTCCGTAATTGTAACAGGGAAAACTTCAGTATAAGAAGGAAGTATAAAGATTGATGATTGGTCATAGTATTTTAATATATTTTTACTATCAACAGACTTAATATAAGTGATGTTTTTGTCTTTCGGTATATGACTTTCTAATTTCCCTCTCCCGATTATCGTGAACTTTATAAGTCGCTTTAAAGAATTAATAACTTTAAGTAAATCATCAAAACCTTTAGCTTTCTCGAGGTTCCCAACGAATATTACAGAATTGGGATATTGTTTTTTAGATTTAATAATTTTATCTTCCTCTATAAAGTTATTTATCACAATAGATTTTTTTTCAAGCAGATACTTAAAGAAGACTCCTTTTGAATATTCTTTTAACTGTGCTTTGGTGATGAAAGTTATCTTATTCGAAAACAAAATAATGATATTTACTATAAATTTATAGAAAGGGTTTAAGAAAAATTTATTTGTTAGATCATTAAGGCCTTTATTTCTTGAAAGGCAGAAAGGATGTCTGGACAGCATAAAGTGGAATGAAACAATCTTGGGTTTTCTAGAAAATATAAATAGAGGGATTATTAATGGAGACGGGTAGTTTATATGCCAAAGTGAGATTTTTCTATCGATAGAAAATATATCCAGAGGATTATACAGAATCCTTTTCCCAAGCAATTTAATAGTTCTTATTCTTAAGTTCTTTTTAGATGGTTTTTTTTTAGTTCTATTAGAAGATAGAAGGACTAATTTTGTGTTAGGTAATTTTGATATCCTTTCGGACATTATATAACTTCCTCCATTTTTGTGTTCGTGGATTAATATGCCTATATTATAATTTTGTCTTTTCCCTGGTTTTTTCCTTTGTTTTTCTATAAAATGAAATCTTTTGAATAACATTTTAGGCATGTAGATAAAGACCATAAGGTAAGTTTTAAAAATAATCATAATTATTCCCCATAGGCCAATTTTATTTTTAAGTTTATTAACGGATTTTTCTTTATTTTTTTCAAATAGACTTTTAATATTCCAAAAAAATTCTCTGGAAGGAAACAACATTAAATCAACAAAATTAAAATTCTTAATAGCTACAAAGTAACTGTTTCTTTTTATTAAATAGGCTTTTAATGGCGAAGCAATTCCACCTGAGGTTTGAGAATGTAAGTGAATGAGTTTTGATTTTGGAGAGTAAATACATTTATAACCACTTCTTCTTGCCCTCATTCCTAAGTCTAAATCTTCAGCGTAAGCAAAAAAATCTTCGTCGAAAAGACCAACATCTTCTAGTAATCTTCTAGTGTAGAGCGCAGAAACTCCTGATGGACAATATACTTCTAATGGTTTGTTGTGTTTTTTTGCTTTTTCCCCATACCCGATTGAAAGACCGCCAATCTTATTACCGATCAGATTTTTTTCAAATTTTAGACCTATTGTTTGAATTTTGCCGTTGGGGAAGCAAGATTGACTACTAACCATATCAATTTTTTTATCGTAATCAACCTTTTCAATTAAACTTTTAAGCCAATTTTTATCAACGATAGTATCATTATTGAGACAAATAATATATTCAATACTCTTGTCTTTAAGGACTTCTTTTATACCCTCGTTGTAACCTTTAGCAAAACCGTAGTTTTTGTCTAATCGAATTATCTTGGTTTTTGGGAAGTTTTTTTTAACGAATTCTATAGAGTTATCAATTGAACCATTATCAACAAAATAAACATCGAAATTTTTATAAGTTTGCTTATAGAGTGAGGAAAGGCAATTTTTTAAAAATTTCTTTCCATCCCAATTAACAGTGATTATCGCTGCTTTATTTTTCATTTAATTAAATTTAAATAATTTTTAGCAATTTTTCCCAGACTAAAATTATTGATGACTCTAAGATTATTTTTTGAGATTTTCTTTCTAAGCTTACCATTTTTAAAAAAGATATGAATTTTCTTGGCTAACTCAGCTGAATTTCTTGGTTTAAGCATTAAACCATTAGTATTTTCCTTAATTATATCTACCTGGCCACCATTATTAGTGGCAACAATCGGTAGGCCAACCTGCATAGCTTCTTGTAGAACAATACCAAAACCTTCATGGATTGATGAAAGAACATAAAGATCAGAATTAGATAAGTATTGGAATTTTTTTTCTTCAGAGATAAAACCTAAAAAATTAATTCTATTTTCAACTTTTAATTTTTTGGCTAAGTTTTTTAATTGCTTCTCTAAAGGTCCATCACCAATAAGATTTAAATGAATTTTCTTGGGAAGGAATGATAAAGACTTAATAAGGTATTTATAACCTTTTCTCTCAACTAAACGACCGACAGAAACTAAATAGAAGTTCTCTTTATTCATTCCTAACTTTTCCCTGCCAACTTTTTTAAATTTAAATTTTTCATAAGGGAGAGGAATAATATAAATTTCCTTTTTAGGTTTAAAATATTTAATCGTATTTTTCTTAGTATTACTTGACTGACAGACCAAAATGTCAGAATTATTCAAGATAAATCTAACAATTATTCGCCAATGCCAATGAAGATGAGGTGAAGATTTTTTACTAGGATCGTAAATATCACCACCATGAAGAGATAGGATGTTCTTTATTTTAAAGATTTTTGAAAGGATTAAACCTATTGGCCCGGTAGGAACGGCAAATTGAGTATTAATAAAATCATATTTTTTTTGCCGACATAATTGAATGCCCTTTAGGAGAGCAAAGATATCGTAACAGAGCATGGAAAGAAAGGTAGCTGTTGCCCGATCCTTACGAATAGGAGCAAAGACACGATAAACATTAATACCATCAATAACTTCAGACTTTTTAAGATTTTGGTAGTGGCTAGTAAGATAATCAACTTGATGGCCTAATTTGACAAAGCCTTTGGCTAGTTTATAGGAGGCTATTCCACCACCGCCACCAACAGGAGGGAACTCATAGTTAAGAATGAGGATTTTCATCTTTTACTTTTCAGTGATCTCTTTAATTTTATAGAAGTTTTTTCTTAGGCGGCTTTTAATGATTAAATCAGCGAGAAGTCCGAAAACTACAAATTGGATACCTACTAAAAAACCAGTTATAGCTACCAAAGGCCAGATTCTGTTCGAGAGGGAATAACCAAAGAAGATTCTTCTGATAGCTAAATAAATTCCAAAGGCAAAAGAAAGAAAAGAAAAAAAGAAGCCTGAGGCGCCAAAAATATGGAGGGGGCGACTTTCATATTTGCGCCAAAACCAGACCTCCAACATATCCAGGAAGCCTTTAGCGGTTCTAGAAAAGGTATATTTAGTTCTGCCGAACTTTCGTTGACGATGAGTAGTCTTAACTTCGGTAATTTTAAAACCACGCCATTTAATTAAAGCAGGAATCATACGGTGCATTTCTCCATAAATGTCCAAATCTTCAAAACATTCCCTTTTGCAGACTCTTAAGCTGCAACCGGAATCATGAATACCAGGATTGACAAAGAATCGTGCTAAGAAATTAGCTCCTTTAGAAACGATTCTTTTAGTTAAAGGGTCCTTTCTTTGATAACGCCAGCCACAGACCATATCATATTCATTGAGTTTCTTTAGAAGCTTAGGAATGTCGGCTGGGTTATTCTGGCCGTCACCATCAAGAGTAATTAAGATTTTTCCTTGGGAATTTTTAATACCAGCATCCAAGGCAGCTGACTGACCGAAATTTCTTCTAAAGGTGATAATTTTTAGCGGTTTAAGTTTTCTTAGAATTTTAGGAGTGTTGTCACTTGAACCATCGTCTACAAAAATAATTTCATAGGTTTTTTTTAAAGACTTCATTACCTTAACAATTTCCTGGTGGAGCTTGGCGATATTTTTTCCTTCATTAAGGACAGGAACGATAATAGAATAAAAATATTTTTTACTTTTTCTCATAAAAATAAGCTTTTGATGTCCTTATTATAAACTTTGCCTGAGATTGATTCAAGAAAAATGGAATTTATCTTTTTAATAAAGTAAAATTGTAGAAAAATGAAAATCTCCATTATCATTCTTTCTTGGAACACCAAGGATCTCTTAAGAGATTGTCTCAAATCAATAAATCAGAAAGAAGTTTTTGAAATTATTGT